>ERZ857785.3687-NODE-3687-length-10969-cov-4.772769_pt1 | contig 10969 bp, 7 predicted proteins | sample MGYA00519763_ERZ857785 | MGnify/ENA primary metagenome ERZ857785 (study PRJEB31778, sample SAMEA3449365) | human gut metagenome | biome: human gut; feature: human-associated habitat; material: faeces | place: United Kingdom | collected 2010/2012 ... | reverse complement strand
GGTTGATGTGGATGTAGTCGCCGATGCGGTTGATGCGGTAGCTGTCATACACCTGCCGTACGACGGCCATCTGCAGGAAGAGACTGCTTTTGACGAGCGTATGGCAGAATACGTGGAACAGCGCCGCCCATACGCCGATGCCGCCGATGCCCAGCCCGATGGCGGCGATGCCCATGTTCTCGACGGTGGAGTAGGAGAGGAAGCGTTTGTAGTTGTTGGTGCGGCGCAGGAAAAGCGCGCCCACGCCCAGCGAGAGAATGCCCACGATGAGCAGTACCGAGCGCACCCACGGGAAAACCTCCGTTCCGGCGAGCAGTTTATAGACGCGCAGCAGCGCGAGGAATCCGGCGTTGACCAGTCCCGTGGAGATCAGCGCAGAAGCAGGCGCGGGGGCCGCGAAATTGGCGTCTATGCCGACCGTGTAGAGCGGGAACAGCTCCAGTTTGCAGCTGTATCCGCTGAGAATCAGCAGGAAGGCCGTCTTCAGGTAGAGCGGGTTGCCCGACGAGGCCGCTTCGGCGACGGCTTCGTACGAAAGCGTTTCGCACTTGGTCGCGGCGGCCAGCAGCAGGATGCCCAGATAGGCCATGGCGATGCCCGTCGAGCAGACGAAGACGTATTTCCACGCCGCTTCGAGTGCCTGCGCCGTGCGGCGGTGGTAGATGATGCCCGCCGAGCAGAGCGTCGTCGCTTCGAGGAAAATCCACGTTACGGCGAGGTTGTTGGCGAAATAGGCTCCGGCGATGGCCGTGGTGAGCAGCATCAGCAGGGCGAAATAGAGACGGTAGGAGCGGAGGTCCTCCCCTTGCAGGTAGGCTTCCGAGTGGCCGAAGACGTACATCGAGACGACGACGAGCAGCAGGTAGAAGAGCGTGCCGAGCGCGTCGAAGGTGAAGAACGCGGCCGAGGTCGTGTCGTAAAGCCCGCCCCAGAGCAGCAGGCCCGCGGCGGCGATCTGAACGGCGTAGAAGAGTATGCCGGCGGCGAGAACCGCACGTTTGGTCCGGGCGAAGAGCGCCGTGACGGCGATCAGGATGCTGGCGATCAGGTAATATATCATGGCGTCAGTCCTTTACGTTGGTGAGTGAATCGGCGTCGTCGGCGTGTATCTTGCCGTCGATCTTGGTGAAGAAGATGCCCAGCATCAGCACCGAGATGAGGATGTCGAGCAGGATGGCGATGTTGATGAGCAGCGGCATTTCGACGCCTATGGCCATCGAAAAGAGGAAAACGCCGTTCTCGATCACCAGAAAGCCGACCATGTGCGAGAAGATGCGCGAGCGCAGGACGATCAGGATCAGGCCGCTCAGCAGGGCGTATAACGCCACGCCGAAGAATACGAGGTCGATGGCCGAGTCGGCGATGTAGTAGGTGATCGAGGCGCTGACCGCCAGCGCCATGAGCGACAGCAGGAGCGAACCCGACTGCGACGATCCGGAGCGGCGTACGCGGTTGATCTTGGTTTTGCGGATCATGGCGAAGAGGATGGCCGGGACCAGCAGGGCCTTGAATGCCAGCGTCTCGATGGCGATGAAGATCAGTTCCAGCGGATTGATGGCGTGCAGGCGCAGTAGGGCGACGGCGAAGAGAATCCACCCCTGCAGTCCGATGATCGACGCGAAGTTGCGGAAACGTTCGGTGATCGCCAGATAGACGAGCGTGATGACGTAGAGTATGACCAGCGGGAGTATCATTGGATGCTGATGTTTAGTTGCAGCAGGTAGCCCGTGAAGAAAACCAGAGCCGCCAGAGCCGCGATGGTGAGAATGAATGTGGTGTTGCGCGAGAGTTTGTTGCGGGCCTGCGTCGATTCGACCACGCCGACCGAGAGTCCGGTGAGGAGTACCGCCAGCGGCGCCGCGGCCCACCAGTGGGGGCATAGCGCCGCCGTCACGGCGTCGGCCGCCAGCATCGAGAGCGCCGCGGTTTTGAGCCACCCGGCGATTTTGATCATGCCCAGATCCGTGCCGCAGTAGTCGAGGCACATCACTTCGTGGATCATCGTCAGTTCGAGGTGGGTGCGGGGATCGTCCACCGGTACGCGGCCGCTTTCGGTGAAGACGATCTTCACCAGCACGTAGGCCGTGAGCACCAGCAGGACGGTCAACTGCAGGTCGCCCGTCGCCGCTTCGGCGAAGATCCGGGCGAACGACGTGTGGCCCGCCAGCAGGGCCAGCGTGCCGGCCGTGAGCATGAGCGCCGGTTCGACCAGCGCGCCGTAGAGGGCTTCGCGGCTCGCGCCCATGCCTTCGAACGAACTTCCGGTGTCCATGGCGCCGAGGATCAGCGCGAAGCGGCCGAGAGCCATCAGGTAGGCGAAGCAGACGATGTCGCCGTCGAACGACAGCAGGGGTTTCAGCTCCCCGACGGGGATGAAGAGCGCGGCGACGATCGCCGAGCCGAGGTAGACCGACGGCACGGCGCGGAACAGCGCCGAAGCGGTCGTCGAATAGACTGCGCCTTTGCGCAGCAGCAGGCGCACGTCGAAGAGGTGCTGGGCGAAGCGGATGCCCCGGCGGCCCGCCAGCACGGCCCGCGTGCGGTTTATCAGGCCCGGAATGCAGACGGCCGTCAGCAGGATCAGGAGTGTATTGAGTGCCGTCATCGTCAGATCAGGTTAAAGATGGACAACAGGAATATCAGGACCAGAAACGCCAGTGCGAAGAGCACGTAGTGGTTGATCTTGCCCGTACGCAGGCGCATGGCGCGCTTGTTTATCACGCGCAGCAGTTCGACCCACCACGCCGCGAAAAGTTTGTCGAAGCGGTCCTTGTGGCGGATATCGAAGTTGTGCGCGGCAGGGAAAATCTCGCCTTTGCCGACGGCGCCGCCTTCGCCGCTGTTCTGCGTGAGCGACGTGGCGATAGACTGCAGTCCTTCGGAGTAGGATTCGCCGCTGTACTGCATCCGCACGTTGGGCGAGGTGAAGCCGCAGCCCCATGTCGCGCCGTCGGTCACCTTGCGCGTGCGCAGGGCGCGGCTGCGAAGCCATGCCAAGAGTCCGACGACCAGAATCAGCAGCCATGCCGTGCGGCTGACGGCCGCCAGCGTGGGCGACAGCAGGTAGTCCGCCGCATCGGCGGGGTGGTGGATGAAAAATCCCGCGGCGCGGGTTACCGCGCTCACGGCGGTCTGCGGAAAGAGTCCGATGAAGAGGATTCCGGCCAGCGGCAGCGCCATGGCGGCGATGCGGAAATTATCGACCTCGGAGGCTTCGGCCACTTCGTGCGTGCGGGGCGCGCCGAGGAACACCGTGCCGTAGAGTTTGGTAAAGGTCAGAATCACAACTCCGCCGATCAGCGCCAGTGCGGCCAGTCCGGCCGCCGAAGCGAGCACGTCGCTGCCCGAAGCGATGCCGTCGAGCATGCCGAGGTAGATCAGCAGTTCCGAGACGAACCCGTTGAGCGGCGGCAGGGCGCAGATGGCCGTCGTGCCGGCCAGAAACAGCAGGCCCGTGACGGGCATGTGCCTGCCCAGCCCTCCCAGCGCGTCGAGCGAGGTGGTGTGCGTTTGGGAGAGTATGTTGCCGGCTCCGAAGAAGAGCAGCGATTTGAACAGCGAGTGGTTGAGCGTGTGGAGCAGTGCGCCCGAAAGTCCGCAGATCGCCGCGAGCTGGTTGCCCGAACTCTTGCCCAGCGCCGCGATGCCCAGTCCGATCAGGACGATGCCGATGTTTTCGATCGACGAGTAGGCCAGCAGCCGCTTCACGTCGTTCTGCGCCGCGGCGAGGATCACGCCCCAGAGTCCCGTGACGATGCCTGCGACGAGCAGGATCAGGCCTGCGGTGCGGAGCGTCGGCAGGTCGGCGATCTGCGCCGTGACGCGCAGGATGCCGTAGACGCCCGTCTTGATCATCACGCCCGACATCAGGGCCGAGACGTGCGACGGGGCGGCGGGATGCGCTTCGGGCAGCCAGACGTGCATCGGGAACATGCCGGCTTTCATGCCGAAGCCCGCGAGGAAGACCACGAACAGCGGCAGGGCGGGCTGCGTGCGGAAATATTCGCCCAATAGGGCGAAGTCGGCCGATCCGCAGACGCTGTCCAACCGCACGAAGCCGATGAGCAGCAGGGCGAATCCCACGTGCATCATGATCACGTAGGCCAGCGCGGCGCGGCGCACTTCGCGGCGCTCGGCGTCGAACAGGATCAGCAGGAACGATGCGACGGTCATCAGCTCCCAGAAAAAGAGAAACGAAAATCCGCCTTCGGAGGTCACTACGCCCAGCATGGCGTAGAACATCGTCGCCAGCGCGGTGTAGTGCAGCGAGATGTGGGTCGGGGATTTGCGTCCGAGGTAGTGCGCGAGATATCCCCGCGAGTAGAGCACCGCGGCGACGGCCCCGACCGAGACGATCAGCGCGAACAGCGCCGAAAGAGGGTCCATCGAGCCTGCGTCGCTTCCGAAGAGGAAGACGTCGGTCGCCCACAACCGTACGGTATGTCCGCCGGCAAGCACTCCGACGGCTGTTGCCGACGCCCAGAGCGCCCCCGCCGCGACGACTGCCAGCGTCGCCCACACCTTGGCCTTGAGAGGGGCGGCGAATATCAGCGCCGTCACCACCGCCAGCGCGAGAAGTGAATAGAGAAACATGAGCTATTTGTGTGTAATTATACTGTTTATACCGTGCCGCCGTGCGGCGGAACCGGCGATGCGGACCGTTTTGTCCGTATCGCTAACCGTTTGCCACGGAGACCATCACCACTGCGGCTACTGCGGCCGTTTCGGTGCGCAGCCGCTGCGCGCCGAGGGTTATCTCCTCGAATCCGTTCGCGCGTGCGAAGGTGATCTCTTCGGGCGAAAAATCGCCTTCGGGACCGATCAGGATCAGCGCCGCCTCGCCCCTGCGGAGCGTCGCCGGGAGGTAGGCTTTGCCTTCGGGCGACTGCGCCGGGGCGCAGTGGGCGATGAACTTGCGCCCTTCGAAGGGCATGGCCGCCGCTTCGCCGAAAGGCGTGAGCGGACGCAGCGTGGGACGGTAGGCTTTGAGCGACTGCTTCATGGCCGCCGTGATGACCCGTTCGCCGCGTTCGGGCTTGAAGACCCGGCGTTCGCAATGCTCGGTTTCGAGCGGGATGATCGTGCCGACGCCCACTTCGGTCGCCTTTTCGAGGAACCATTCGAAGCGGTCGGCGTTCTTGGTCGGCGCAACGGCCATCGTCAGCGAATAGGGGAGCGCCTCCCACCCGGCGCGGGTCTCCGTGACGCGCACCGTGCAGCGTTTCGGATTGTCGTCCGTAATCTCGCAGCAAAATAAATTGCCCCTCCCGTCAGTTATATGAAGGGTATCTCCGCGTCCCAGACGCAGCACCCGCACGCAGTGTTTCGACTCCTCTTCGCTCAGCGTATAGAGGGGCGGCGTGATGTCGGGGGCGTAAAAAAGTTGCATACCTCTTATAATTTACTAACTTTGCAACATTGTACGGATGCCTTGCGCGCGTCCGTATTTTCAGCTCGCAAAGTTACATAAAATAACATGAATAGATGAAACGTATTGCAGGTTTATTCACAACACTCTTACTGCTTATGGCACTTGCGTCATGCAACTCCCCGAAAAGCGCCGGGGAGAATCCCTTCTTCACCCAGTGGGACACGCCTTTCGGCGTGCCGCCCTTCGATAAGATCCGCGCCGAACACTTCATGCCCGCCTTCGAGCGCGGCATGTCGCTGCACGAGGCCGAGATCGACGCCATCACCTCGAACAACGACGAGCCGACGTTCGAGAATACGATTCTGGCTTACGACAACGCCGGACAGATGCTCGCGCAGACCGAGCTGATTTTCGGCATGCTCTGCGCCGCCGAAACCAACGAACGGATGCAGGCCCTGCAGGAGCAGGTGATGCCCCTGCTCTCGGCGCACCGCGATAAGATCCGGCTCGACGAGAAACTTTTCGCCCGCGTGAAGGATGTCTATGACCGGCGCGCGTCGCTGGGACTCGACGCCGAGCAGAGCCGACTGCTCAGGAAGACCTACGACGCTTTCGTGCGCTCCGGCGCCCTGCTCGACGCCGGACAGAAAGCCCGGCTGAAGGAGATCAACGGCGAGCTGTCGCTTACGGCCGTGAAGTTCGGCAACAACATTCTGGCCGAGAACAACAACTTCGCGCTCGAACTGACGGCGGACGATCTGGAGGGACTGCCTTCGGGCGTCCGCGACGCCGCGCGCGAGAAGGCGCAGGCGATGGGCAAGGGCGACAAGTGGGTCTTCACGCTCCATAAGCCCAGTCTGATTCCGTTCCTGACCTATTCGGCCAAGCGCGACCTGCGCGAAAAGATCTACAAGGCCTACCTGAACCGCTGCAACAACGGCGATCAGTACGACAACAAGCAGCTCATCAACGACTTCATCCGTCTGCGTACGGAGAAGGCCAAGATGCTGGGCTATCCGTCGTACGCCGCCTATGTCGTGGCCGACGAGATGGCCGGTACGACCGATGCGGTCTACGCGCTGCTGGACCAGATATGGACGCCGGCGCTCGACCGCGCCGGGGAGGAGCTGGCCGAGATGGACAAACTCCTGCAGAAGGACGTTCCGGGCGCGACGTTCGAGTCGTGGGACTGGTGGTATTATGCCGAAAAACTGCGCAAGCAGAACTATGCACTCGACGAGGAGATGCTGCGTTCCTATTTCTCGCTCGAAAACGTGCAGGGCGGCATCTTCTACCTCGCCAACCGGCTTTACGGCATCACCTTCCAGCCCATCGTGGCGCCGCTCTATCATCCTGAGGCGATCGCCTACGAGGTGCTCGACGCCGACCAGTCGCATCTGGGCGTGCTCTATTTCGACTTCTTTCCGCGTGACGGCAAGAGTCAGGGGGCGTGGTGCGGCAACTATGTCGAACAGACCTACCGGGACGGCGAGCGCGTCGCTCCCGTGGTGAGTATCGTCTGCAACTTCACCCGTCCGGTGCGCAACACCCCTGCGCTGCTGACGCTCGACGAGACCGAAACGCTCTTCCACGAATTCGGCCATGCGCTCCATTTCCTGTTCCACGACGTGAAATACCGCGGACTCACGGAGGTCGAGGGCGACTTCGTGGAGCTTCCGTCGCAGATCATGGAAAACTGGGCTTTCGAACCCGAAATGCTGAAACAGTACGCCGTGCATCACCGTACGGGCGAGGTGATTCCCAAATACCTCGTCGATAAACTGCGCAGGAGCGAACTCTTCAATCAGGGTTTCGCCACTACGGAGCTGATCGCCGCGTCGCTTTCCGACATGGACATCCACTCGACCACCGACTACGAACCGTTCGACCCGATGGTCTTCGAACGCCGGGCGCTCAACGAGAAGCGCGGCCTGATTCCGCAGATCGAACCCCGCTACCGTTATCCCTATTTCAGCCATATTTTCGACGGCGGCTATTCGGCGGGCTACTACTTCTATACGTGGGCCGAAGTGCTCGACAAGGATGCGTTCGCGGCCTTCCGCGAGAGCGGCGACCTGTTCAACAAGAAGATCGCCGCTGATTTCCGCACCAAGATCCTCGCCCGCGGCGGTTCCGAGGACGGCATGACGCTCTACCGGGCCTTCCGCGGAGCCGATCCCGACAAGCGGGCGATGCTCCGCGGCCGCGGCCTGCTCGCCGAACCCGATCCGCAGCCGGACGAAGAGACCCCGATCCCCCTCGAACCGGAATCGGACGGGCAATAGACGAATCGTGAAAAATAACCCAATATTTGCAGTAACATGAAAAAAGCACTTATCATTATGACCTTTTCAGCTATGGCGGCAGGCTGCGCCGACAATTCGATTCCCAAAGCGCAGCTGCCCGAACTGGATACGACCAACCCCTTGCTGGCGGAGTGGAACACGCCCCACCAGACGCCGCCGTTCTCGCAGATCGAGTTTTCGGATTACGAGCCTGCGTTCGATGCGGCCATCGCCTGCTCGCGCGCCGAGATCGAGGCGATCGTCAATAACCCCAAGAAACCGACCTTCGGCAACACCATCGTGGCGCTGGAGCGTCAGGGGGCGCTGCTCGACCGCATTTCGGGTGTTTTCTACAACCTGCTCGAAGCCGCGACCTCGGACCAGATGCAGGAGATCGCGCTGCGCGTTCAGCCCAAGCTCACCGAGCTGTCGAACGACGTTTCGCTCAATCCGGAGCTTTTCGCCCGCGTGAAGGCGGTTTACGAGAAACCCGGCCGCGGTCTTTCGAAAGAGGACAGGAAACTGCTGGAAGACACCTACCAGAGCTTCGCCCGCAACGGCGCCGCCCTTTCGGACGCCGATAAGGAGCTTTACCGCAAGTATACCTCCGAGCTGTCGGCCGCGACCCTGCAGTTCGGCCAGAACGCGCTGGCCGCGACCAACGCCTTTACGATCAACATTACCGATCCTAAGGTCGTTGCCGAACTGCCCGCATTCGTCCGGGAGGGTATGGCCGCCGACGCCAAGGCGCGCGGCGAGAAGGGCTGGACCGTGACGTTGCAGGCGCCGAGCTATGTGCCGTTCATGACCTATTCGTCGAACCGCGCCCTGAAAGAGAAGCTCTGGCGCGCCTACAATTCGCGTGCGCTGGGTGGCGAGAACGACAACACGCAGATCGTGAAGCAGATCGCCAACCTGCGCCTGAAGATCGCCAACCTGCTGGGTTACAAGTGCTACGCGGATTATGTGCTCGAACGCCGCATGGCCGAGAATACTCCGACCGTCACGGCGTTCCTCGACGAGCTGCTCGGCGAGACCAAAGCCTATGCCGACAAGGATTACCGGATGATCGGCGACTATGCCGCCTCGCTCGGCTTCAAGGGCCAGCTGATGCCGTGGGACTGGGGCTATTACAGCGAAAAATACAAGGACGAGAAATATGCGCTCAACGACGAGGTCGTGAAGCCCTATCTGAAGCTCGAAAACGTCAAGAAGGGCGTGTTCATGCTCGCCAACAAGCTTTACGGCCTGAATTTCACGCCCAACGACAAGATCGAGGTCTATCATCCCGACGTGACGGCCTATGACGTAACCGATGAGAACGGCCGCTTTATGGCCGTGCTCTACCTCGACTTCTTCCCCCGCGAGTCGAAGCGTTCGGGTGCGTGGATGACCGAATTCCGCGGTACGAAGATCGAGGACGGCGAGGAGACCCGTCCGCTGGTGTCGCTGGTGATGAACTTCACCAAACCCACCGAGACCGCGCCGTCGCTGCTGACGTTCGACGAGCTGGAGACTTTCCTCCACGAGTTCGGACACGCCCTGCACGGCATGCTGGGCGAGGGCAAATACGAGTCGCAGACCGGCACGAGCGTTTACCGCGACTTCGTGGAGCTTCCTTCGCAGATCATGGAGAACTGGGCTACCGAGAAGGAGTTCCTCGACCTGTGGGCCGTGAACTACCAGACCGGCGAGCCGATTCCTGCCGAAATCGTGGAGCGCATTATCGCGGCGCAGAACTATCTGGCCGCCTACCTGAACGTGCGTCAGCTGTCGTTCGGCCTGACCGACATGGCATGGCATACGATCACCGAGCCCTTCGAGGGCGACGTCGAGCAGTTCGAAGTGGCGTCGATGGCTCCTTCTCAGGTCCTGCCCGTCGTGCCGGGAACGGCGATGGCTCCGGCTTTCGGCCACATCTTCTCAGGCGGTTACGCTGCCGGCTATTACGGCTACAAGTGGGCCGAGGTGCTGGAAGCCGACGCTTTCTCGCTTTTCAAGGAGAAGGGCATCTTCAACCGCGAAGTGTCCGGATCGTTCCGTGAGAACATCCTTTCGAAAGGCGGTACGGAGCATCCGATGGAGCTGTACGTACGCTTCCGCGGCCACAAGCCTGAGACCAAGGCGCTGATCGAAAAGATGGGGCTGGGTAAGTAGGACCGCCGCATCCGGGACAAATGAAAGGGAACCTTCCGAGAAGGTTCCCTTTTGTTTTATTTCTTGTCCGAAAAATATCAATTTGTCAATATTTTGCTAAATTTGCGGTTGGGATTGAGAATTTGATATAGAATTAACACTTGTACTATGCCTCTTGACAAACTGAATGCGGCGCTGATCGCCGCTATTCAAAACGGTAGGTACCCCGGAATATACCAATCCGGCGGCCATATTGACCGATAAACTGAACATCGGCCGCGAAGCGGCTTACCGCCGTCTGCGCGGCGAAGTTCCCTTCACTTTCGGGGAAGCGGCCGTGCTTTCGGCTCAGATGAATTTTTCGCTCGACCGCGCCGTCGGGGCCGTCGATTTCGGAAACGTGCTTTTCCGTCTCAGCTTCAACGATTACCATACGGCGCTCGAAGACTATACGGGCGTTATCGATCAGGACACCCTTTTTTACCGGGAGGTGTCGCCGGATACGGATGCGGAACAGGCTATTGCCGGAAACTCGTTCCCGCGGATGCTTTATATGCGCTACGAAGGGCTTACCAATTTCAAACTCTTCAAAGTGGCTTTACCAGCAGGGGCTCGTCGATTGTTCGACGACTAAATTCGAGGATATGAAAGTGCCCGATGCGCTTTTGCAGAGTTACCGCGACCTGCTGAAGGAAGCGCAGCTGATGCCTTCGACGACGCTGGTGTTCGACGGCAGCTGCACCAAGCGCTGGGTCAATGCCATCTGCGCGTTCCGCAACATGCACCTGATAACCGACCAGAACGTCGAGATGCTGAAGGGCGAATTGCTGCAGTTGCTCGACGAGCTGGAGGAGATAGCCGTTGCCGGACAGTTCCGCAGCGGGAAGCCGGTGTCTATTTACATATCGGACATGGATATCGAGGCGACTTACTGCTATGTCGCGGCGCGCCACTACCGTGCGAGCTGTATCGACACGTTTTCGATCAATTCGCTGCGAAGCGCCGATCCGGGCATGTTCGAGCATGTTAAGCGGTGGATTACGTCGCTGAGTCGTTTTGCAACGTTGATTTCATGCAGCGGAGAATTGCAGCGGATTCATTTCTTCAAGCGTCAGCGCGCCATCGTGGCAGAATTGGAAAGGGAGGGCTTAGAACCCTCCCCCGAAGTCTTCCAGGA
>ERZ857785.3686-NODE-3686-length-10971-cov-5.200715_pt1 | contig 10971 bp, 10 predicted proteins | sample MGYA00519763_ERZ857785 | MGnify/ENA primary metagenome ERZ857785 (study PRJEB31778, sample SAMEA3449365) | human gut metagenome | biome: human gut; feature: human-associated habitat; material: faeces | place: United Kingdom | collected 2010/2012 ... | reverse complement strand
AACACTTTCTACAGATCCTAAGCGTCTTCTTATCGGAGATGACGAGCACGGCTGGGATGACAACGGCGTATTCAACTTCGAGGGTGGATGCTACGCTAAGGTTATCGACCTTGACAAAGATTCCGAGCCGGATATCTACAATGCAATCAGACGTGACGCTCTTCTTGAGAACGTAACATTAGATGCTAACGGAAAAATCGACTTCGCTGATAAGAGCGTAACAGAAAACACCCGTGTATCTTACCCAATCAACCATATTGAGAACATTGTCCGCCCGATTTCTTCTGCTCCAGCAGCTAAGAATGTCATCTTCCTTTCCGCAGATGCATTCGGAGTACTGCCTCCAGTATCTATCTTAACTCCAGAGCAGACCCAGTACTACTTCCTGTCTGGATTTACAGCAAAACTTGCTGGTACAGAGCGTGGAATCACAGAGCCTACACCTACTTTCTCAGCATGTTTCGGACAGGCTTTCTTAGAGCTGCATCCTACAAAGTACGCTGCAGAGCTTGTTAAGAAAATGGAAAAGAGCGGAGCTAAGGCTTACCTCGTAAATACAGGATGGAATGGAACCGGAAAACGTATCTCCATCAAAGATACCCGTGGTATCATCGATGCTATCTTAAGCGGAGCTATCTTAAGTGCTCCTACAAAACAGATTCCATTCTTCAACTTTGAAGTTCCTACCGAGCTTCCAGGTGTTGATTCAGGCATCTTAGATCCTCGTGATACTTACGCAGATGCTTCTGAATGGGAGACAAAAGCATTAGATCTTGCTGACAGATTCATCAAGAACTTTGCTAAATACGAAGGAAACGAAGCTGGTAAAGCTCTTGTTTCTGCTGGTCCTCAGAAATAATTTTCCTGATAAGGAAATCAATAGAAACGGAAAACCGGATGTGATTCCACATCCGGTTTTCTTTATCTGTTTCTTATTTTGCTGCCAGATCCTTTACTACTTCACCTGCGATAATCAGTCCAGCGACAGATGGCACAAATGCCACACTGCCTGGAATATCACGCCGCTCCGTACATTTATGGGCTGCTCCCGGCGGACAGATACAGTTGGTTCTACAGCTGATTGCCATGTCTTCGACTGGTCTGGTTGGCTGCTCTTCGGAATAAACTACCTTAAGCTTCTTTACGCCACGTTTCTTTAACTCACGGCGCATTACTTTTGCCAGTGGGCATACCTTTGTCTTATAAATATCTGCCACACGGAACTGACTGGCATCTAACTTATTTCCGGCTCCCATACTGCTGATAATCGGCACATTCATCTCCTGTGCCTTCATAACCAGTGAAATCTTCGCTGTTACCGTATCTACTGCATCTACGATATAATCATACTCTTCAAAAGGAAATTCATCCGCATTTTTCGGCAGGAAAAAGCATTTATGCACTTCTACCCTGGCATCCGGATTAATCTCTAAAATACGGTCTTTCATGACGTCTGTTTTATATTTTCCTACGGTCTTTCTGGTTGCAATAATCTGACGGTTGAGATTCGTCAGACATACCTTGTCATCATCAATCAGATCAAAAGCTCCAACTCCGCTTCTTACCAGTGCTTCGCAGACATATCCACCTACTCCGCCAATTCCGAATACTGCAACCTTTGCATTCTTTAATTTTTCCATTGCTTCTTTTCCAAGCAATAGTTCGGTTCTTGAAAACTGTGTCAGCATCTTCTATCTCCTCTTCTTTGACTACGCTACATTTTACCGCGTCCTTATGTTCTTTGCAACAGAAAAATGCTGCACTCCCATTTCTGAAAGTACAGCATTTTTATTTTTCATTTCATGTCTTTTCTATTTCCGATATATCCCTTTTCACTTATTTCATACGGCGTCCTGCATTTAATCTGCCGTATGCTCCCGCCGCCACTCCTGCTGCAGCAATCAGTACAAGAAGATACAGGAATATCTGATTGTCGTCTCCGGTTTTAACCTGTGTACTGCTATCCGACGTTGTTGCTGCCGGTGTCTGTACCAAAGATGCGCCCGGCAATGTTGTAACAACATTACTTCCGGCGGTTAATGTAGTTCCATTATTATTTTCATTTGGCGTGCTTCCACCTGGTGTATTTTCCGGATTATTTCCGCCGCCCGGGTTTGACGGGTTTAAGCTGTTGGAAGAAGGAAGTCCTTTTTCTACTACAATCTGTGTTGCAGAAGATGCATAATAATTGCGTGTTTCCCGATAACGTACCAGATAAGTTCCGTCGGCAAGTCCGGTCAATTCATTTTCTGTAATTGCAGTATAGGTAGTTCCATCAATACTGTATTCCATTTCCGCATTCACGCCACGAATCTTTCCATCATTTTTGCCATCAATGGTTTCTGCCACTGCGGTAAGTCCTGTTGGTGCTCCACGATGTGCTTTGGTAATGCTGAAGTATTTTGTTACACGGTCTGAGAAGTGGGAACCACTGATAATTGCTGCAGCTGTATCACCCACTTCAATATTGTCCCCATAAGCAACCGTAAAATCCCTTCCTTCCGTTAACGTCATTCCATCATACGTTACGGTTACAGCCGGCTCTTTTCCTGTGCCATCATAGACGAAGGTAGCCGGGCTTAAAGTAATGTCCGCTTCTGCCAGCTTCTTATTACGAAGTACCAGATTTAGGGCACGTCTTCCGGATTCATCCATTACTGTAATATCAGTATCAACAAAAACTGAATATCCGAAAGGAATTAATTTGTCCAATGCCTGTTCCATTGCTGGTACATTTTTATAGTTTGTCAGACCACTTATCATGTTTTCTACTGTGATTACAGAATCGTCATCCGGTGCTATTGTAATCATTTCTACAAAGAATGAGCAAGGGGATGCCTGTGAACCTACATGAAGTGTACTGTTCTTTAATTCCAGACCACCATTTGCAGTCCAGCTTATGTCATGGATATCCGCTTCCACATTTTCTAATGTACATTTATCAGAAAGACTAGTATTTGCATCATTGAGCGTTCTCAGGTTAAGCTTTCCATTGGAAACGCTTAAGTGATTCATGATATTAAATGCATCTAATGTTAAACTCTTCCCATTTAAATCAAGATTTACAGCCTCATATACAGAGGATAAATCAATTGCTTCACTGCTGTTCTTATAATCAACTAATAATTTTACGGTATTGTATTTATTGGCATTGTGGAATGCATTGGACAGACTGTTATAATTTGTTACATTTCCGTTGGCATCTACAATAGCTGCCACCGGCTCCTGGTCATCACATACAACACATTTTCCATTGATACGCTTTGGATGCGTACATCCGCTGGCAGCATATACGGTTCCATCTACGATGGCTCCTTTCTTTGTGCCGTCTACAAGCTGGATTACACCTGTTTCAAAAATCCCATTCACCATGGAAGCTAATGCTGTTCCTTCCGTATTTCTCTTTACCGTAACCGTTCCACCTGCATTCAGGCTGACTGCATTCTGAGTGTCAATCACATATGTGCTGCTTTCCTGTTCTATTGTAACATCCCCATCAGTACTCTCAATACTTCCACTGCCTCCAACCCAGGTAAGTGATGAATCTGTTGTTCCATTCTGTTTCAGTGTTACATCATTCTTTGCCTTTATATCAAGTTCTGCAAAAAACATCGGTACCGGTGCATTAGTTGAAATGCTTACTGCTCCTGCCAATGCCCGAATCGTCAGCTTACCATCTTGCATGACAGGGTTTGCGGTCTGTTCTATTGTAACATCCCCATTGGTTGAAGTTAAGCTCACCTGTGGATTACTCTTGCTTGTTATTCCCTTCGCTGATTTTAAAGAAATATCTCCTGCAGCTTCAATCGTAAGATTACTGTCAGTCAACACCCCTGTGCTGGTATTTTCCAGTTTTACCTTTCCACCGGTATTTTTCAGGGTAACATTTTCTGCACTGAAAATTGGATAATAATCAGATGCAGAACTTAATGCAAGGTCTCCTTCTGTCTGTGTCAGGTTCAATGTGGATACTCCATGGTCAATCGTACCACATGGTGCGGTTATCGTAACTTTCTTTCCACTTAAATCAACCACTCCACTGCTCAAAACAATTGGCTCTGAAGACGTTGATGCAGTTTCCAGTGTAATATCACCGGTTGTATCTATCTCAAATCTGCTGCCACCGTTTATTACATTACTATTACTTGTTACCTTGAAATTTCCGGTAAAATCCTTTGTGACAACGGCAGCACCGGTTCCAGATAAGTTAAATGCCGGACTATAGGTTCCTGTAACAGTAAGATTTCCCGCCCCGGAAATTGTTAGATTTCCATCCGTTACTGTCACCGGATTCGGTCCGGAAGTAGCAATCTCCATATCATTATATACAGTCATGGTTGCCGTATCCTTATCAAAATAAATATAGCCACCACTTTCCGGTTCTTCCCCTACTTTATCGACGCCACGAATCGTTGCAGATGGTCCCGGTGTAGAAGGAGGATCCACCGCCTTCACATACCAGCCCGTCTCTAATGTTGTACTTCCTATTTGAACGGATGCCGGCGTATCCTCTGCCTTTACCAGTAGTCCGGCAGCATCTCCCATAAATAAGCCTGTCATCATAGCCAATGCCATCAAAAATGCCAGACATCGTTTTTTTCGGTTTCTTCCCATATTTCCTCTCCTTTTTTATTCTATTTCTTTTGTTCACACAGTTTCTATTTTAAGAAAACGCTTAAAATTTTGCAACCAATTCTTCCAAATTGTGATTTTACCTTCCTGATTGTCGATAAAAAATGATTCTTATTTTCTTTCAATATGTTATACTTGTTTCGTATCCGATGTTTTTTACTTTTTATATACAGGAGAATAATTATGCTGATTTACTTATGCGAAGATTCTGAAAGCGATGCCTTACGGTTAAAACATCATCTGAATACATATGCCACGAAACATCATTGTAATATGGAGATTCTACTTTTTTCTTCAGGCGAAGAGATGATTCAGTATTATAAGGAAGAAAAGCGTTATCCGGCTCTGCTGTTTTTAGATATCTATATGAATAGCCAGGACGGTGTGGAAACAGCACGTATCCTTCGCTCACTGGGCTATAAGGGTGGCATTATTTTCACCACTTCTTCTACGGAACATGCCATGGCAAGCTACGAGGTAAATGCTCTTTACTATCTGCAAAAGCCTTACTCACACACAGATTTTCTCAATGCCATGAGCCGCTGCGATACTCTTTTAGAGGAATCCAATGAAGTATTTACCTTTTCTGTCCGTAGGAAGGAATATTCTCTTCCTTACTCAGATATTCTCTTTTTTGAAACCGGGCAGCACAATGTCCTGCTGCACGCTATATCAGAGACTTTTACGATTCCCGGAAACCTGACACAGCTTACCGAAGACTTTGCCTCTGTTGCCTGTTTTCTTCCGGTTGGCCGCAGCTATCTGGTAAACTTAAATCATGTCACCGGAATTCTGCAGCACGACCTTATTATGGAAGACCACTCCATTGTGCAGATTCCTTTCCGTAAACGTGACGAGGTAAGCAAGGCCGTTAATAGCTGGTTTGCAAAGCTTGAGAAAGAGCCAACTCATCCCGGCTTATCCTAGGGCCAGATATTTCCCATGTTTCCAATGTACTCCTATTGTGAAAATGTTACAGACTTGTTACAATTCATTTGTACTTAGCTAAGACATGATTTCAAAGAAAATAAGGAGGACGAAACTATGTGTTTTAATTTCAATAGCTGTTCCGAGTTATTTAACACAATCTGCAAATTATTCAGACTCGGATGTTAATATGTTTTATGCGATTTGCATAACCTGAAAAAAGCTGCCGGTGGGCAGCTTTTTCTTGTTGTCTGGCATCCGTAAGTATCTGCCGGAGGCAGGTTCTGTAGTTGAATATCTTATCTTTCTTTTGGGATTGACAGTTTCTTTCTTATATGTTAGTTTTCTACTAGAACCATTATTGGTTCTTTTTCTTTACATATTTTATGCATATCATTTTGAATGGTTCTTTTAATCTTTTTTTATCATCTTTTTGTTTTCCTTTATTCTGTTCTTGACACACGTATTAACACGTACTATCATAATATTAATTAAAGGAAAATTGCGTATATGCCAATGACTTCCAGAGAAATGATAAACTATCTTAAGAAACATGGTTTTATCATAACCAACCAGAGCGGTTCTCATATAAAATTATTTCATCCCGTTACGAATAGAACCGTTATTGTTCCTTATCATAACAAAGACTTGAAGAAAGGATTAGAACAGGCAATTTTAAAAGAAGCCGGTCTACGATAATCCAATTTCTATCGAAAGGAGGTTCTTATGAACAAATTATTTTATCCTGCCATTTTTCATATTGCAGAAGAAGGTGGATTTTGGGTCACTTTTCCAGATTTACCGGAATGTATGACCCAGGGAGATGATATGCAAAATGCTTACGAAATGGCTGTTGATGCCTTAGGTCTTGCCCTGACAAGCCGTAAACAGGAACATCAGGATATTCCGGTTCCTTCCCAGCCAAAAGAGATTACAGTTTCCGAAAATGAATACTGCATTATCATCGAATTCGATATGCTTGCTTATCAAAAACGCAATAACTCGAAAGCAGTTAAAAAGACCCTTACCATTCCGGAATGGTTAAATGAAGAGGCTATCTCGCTCAATATTAATTTTTCGCAGGTACTGCAGGATGCTCTTATTCAAAAAATTGGAGCAAAACTGTAACCCTTAAGCAGTTTTATCTGCTAGGTCACTTTTTGAAGTGAAAGATTTAATCTACATCAAGAGAAAAGTGCGTTGTATTTTTCTGATTCTGTGCTATACTATCAATATAACCGGTAGTTGTTAAACCGAACGGCAATTGGAGCCTAGTACGTTTTATCCATCTACTGGTTTTTTCTTTGTCTTTAGAGATATATTGAACTCTACTACTGTCTATTAGATTTTGCATACTCTCTTTACCGTATGCACTAACCACTTTTATTTCGTCAAATTTGATTCCGCCTTTTCCTTCATAATCGGTATACACCAATTTATTATCCAATCAGAGCACTTTTTCTCCTTTTCCATCCTCAATAATAGAACCCATTTCTTTTTCTGTATCGGAATACTCCTCTTCCAGGATTGCCATGAGGTCTTCGTCAATATCTATCGAGTATCTCTTCGCTGGGTTATCTGTAATACTTTTGCCATTATCTGTTCTTCTGCTTCCAATGTATTGTTCAGATATACTTCTTTCGGTATCTTGTACGCGAACCGAATCAGTTCTACCACTTCTTCGTCCGTTTTCAATGCGTTGGTTATTCCAACTATTATGTTTGTATCTACTCCACAAAAATCCAATCCCTTTATCAAATCCTTCATTGGTTCTGTAATTTTTCTTGAACCTGCCACTCTCAATTACCTCCACAACATTATTAAAGTTTCTATTGTATTCTTCTAATTTTGTGATATACTTTTCCTAGAAGTAGTTCATTATCGTTGTTAAACCCTCGGGAGTTTGATCGTGAAACTGCTTCTTTTATTATTAGCATAATTCTCATCTATATCTATCTGCTTCCACAAATTCTGTCGTATGTCAAAAAGTTGCAGGAATTACTCTTTAGAACCGTTTTTTACTCGATACTACTCGATATTTATTTTACCTCATTTGCACCCACTTGTACCTATTATCAAAAAGGCTGTAACCCTTGATTTATCTGAGGTGACCCCTCAAAGTTAGACTTTTACGAGGCGACTTCGGTCGTCTCGTTTTTCTTTATGCAGCTAAAAGATGGAGCCTGTATTGAACAGGACTCATCCATCCCAACTTTTCTTTTATTCGTTTCTCGTTGTAGTATTTTATAAAACGTTCTATCTCTGATTTTAATTCCTCGTAGCTGTAATAAACAACACCGTAGTAAATTTCTTGTTTGAGCAGTCCAAAGAAATTTTCCATTACGGAATTGTCCAGACAGTTTCCTTTTCTGGACATGCTTTGAAATATCCGTTCTTCTTTTAGTCTATGGGAATATGCCTTCATCTGGTAAGCCCATCCCTGATCTGAGTGAAAAGTTCTTCTGTATGGGCAGTCCGCAGTAGTTTCAATTGCTTTATCTAAAGCATCCATTACGTTTTTGGCAGAAGGTCTCTGATCTATCCCGTAGCTAAGTATTTCACCATTACACATATCCATAAACGGATCGAGATAAAGCTTATGCATAGTCACATGTCCTTTCTCATCAATTTCATAATACTTGAACTCACTGGTATCTGTAGTGATTTTCTGATGAGGTATATGTGTATCAAAACGTCTGCGAATCCTATTCGGTGCAACGGTGCCAATCTTACCTCTATAAGAACTATACTTCCTGCTTTTACGAGTATAGGATATCACCTGTAATCCGAGCTTTTGAACAATACGTTGAACTTTCTTTTTATTTATGGAATATCCTTGATTACGAAGTTCTCCGAGGATCCTACGATATCCATAATCCTTATGTTCTTTACGAATTTCGAGTATCTTTTCCTCAATTTCCTGATCCGGATTTTTTCTATCAAAACGCTTTTGCCAATATATATATGTGGCTTTTGGCATTCCAGTATATGAGAGAAGGTCTTTTAATTTGAACTGTCTTCGGAGGCTGCTGATGATTCTTGCCGTTCTCTCATTTTTGCTTCGTCCTCTAAACGCAGTCTCCTCAGTTCTTTTAAAAACGCATTCTCGATTCTTAATTTAAGAAGTTCTTCTTCTAGTTCTTTTACATGCTCTGCACTTGTATCAACAGAAGATTCTTCAACGGGTTTGTTTTGTGTATTGTCATCAGATGTGTTCAATGTTTTCTTTCGTCCTTTTTTACGTGGTCTCAGCGCATCAGGCCCTGCCACTCGAAAGCGATTAACCCAATTGACAATCATTGACGGATTAGTAATTCCTTCTTGTAGAGCCAAATCTTGATACGAGATTTCACTTGATAAATATAACTCTACAACAGAAAGCTTCTTTTTGAAAGAGTAGTTCTCTTTTTTTCGAGAACGTTTTAATCCTTCATCTCCGAATTCTTTATACGCAGCAAGCCATTTCCTGAGCTGAGAATTTGATCCAAGCCCATACTTTGTAGAAAGATACTGTGTGCCACCTTTTCCATTTATGTATTCTAGAACTACTTTTTTCTTGAATTCAAAAGAATATTTAGCCATAAAAATACCGACCTCCAATCGTTAGATTTTTAGGTCTAACTTTTGGGGGTCGGTACAATCTCGCATGACAGCCTCTCTTATTCTCTTTATCAGATGTCTTCTACTTAGCAAACTCCCTGAGCAAGCATAGCAGTAGCACAAGGTCTCAGTGTTTATGCGGTTTTTGCTTTCATTTGTATATTACTGGCATATTACCAACGAAGTCCTTTTCGATTTTATACCATCTTACATCGCTTTAGGCTTTCTGTAAATATGCAGATGAACAGAATCCGGTTTTGTCTCCGTATACCACATAATACCAACGTGTTCCGTTGTAGGTTGTGTAGTAACCATAACACTGTACCGATGATCCGGCTGGCATTAAAGTGATTGCAGTTTTACCGGTGCCGGCTCCAACTCTCAGGTACAGATTGCTAGTCGTTTTGTATTTTCCGGCGATTGCTGCATCTTTACTTCTTGCACTCTCAACCCTTACTGTACTGCCAGACATTGCCGGTTTGGATGTTGATGTGCTTCCGTTTGGGGCGGATCCGCCTACGGAAACAACGATAACAGTATGCCCTTTGCTCTTTGTAACCAGAATGTCTCCTGATTTAAGGACGGTTGCAGATGTAACGGAAACTTTTTTAGCAAACAGGCCTGATTTTTCTAATACTGACGGCTCCGTTGCGGTGCTAAAAGCTCCCACGTCAATGCCGGTTGCCTCATAGATACAACCTCTTACGAGGTCGCTGCAATCTGTTTCTGTCTTTTCTCCGATTGCTTTCATGCTGCCGTACTTTTTAAGCATTGCCATAATGGATCTGTGTGCCTGACAGTAGCCGATATTGTTGTTCATGCAGGCATCCCACATTGCTTTAGCAACTTTCTTTGCGTGTTCGTCACTCAGGAAGCGGAACATATACCATCCTTTGGTATGAACATAATAATTCTGTGTGCTTACCTCTACGCCATCCTGATCTCCCGGCTTTCCTCCGGCATACTTTCCGTTCTCATCTCTTCTTGCACTTCCGATAATTACTTTCATTGTCTTTTCCTCCTTTTTCACTGCAAACTGGTTATAATATTCCTTGGCATAAGATCCCCTGGTTGCCTTTACCTTTTGTCCCTGATCTTTCGGCTTTTCATATCCGGTCAGGATAATGTCGGATGCTTCCTGTGTGGATTTTGCGGCTTTGAGTTTTGTAAGAACCCCTTTGTACGATCCGGTCAATTCCTCCCACAGAAATTCCAACTGCATCTCTTCGTCTCCGATGGACTTATTTTTCTTCTTGGCAAAATTGAGAAGATTCTGTTTTCTGCTCCAATAGGTCCACTGTGCGTACCCATAGCCGTAGGAATCCCGGACAAAGTTCCCATAGCTGCCGTTGTCTACCGCAGCGGTATATGTTTCATCTGTATACCCGCTCTTTTTCTCACAACTGTTCTGCAGATTGCGAGGATTGAATCCGCTCTCGGCTCTTATGCTTGCCATGACACCACTTACGGCGTAATGGCTTAATCCTTTAGCACAAAAGAAGTTCCATGCCCTCTCCTGTGCTGTCGTACCTTTCAATGCCATGATCCGTGCCTCCTTAAAAAGAAAGAGCCGGGTGTGTTAATTCACATCCGGCTCATGGCTCTGAATAATATTCTCTTACTGGTTTCCAATCTGTTTGATCTGCTTGATTGCCTGAATAACTTTGTCATATCCGTTCGTGGCAACTAAAAAACTAAGATACGCAAGTGCAATGAGTTCAACGCCAATCTTTGCGTTAAGCATCGTTTCTGTGTAAATCAGATACCCGGCGGACAGTGCCACGGAGATAACGACTGCGGTAACTGCTGCCA
>ERZ857785.3684-NODE-3684-length-10983-cov-2.587665_pt1 | contig 10983 bp, 9 predicted proteins | sample MGYA00519763_ERZ857785 | MGnify/ENA primary metagenome ERZ857785 (study PRJEB31778, sample SAMEA3449365) | human gut metagenome | biome: human gut; feature: human-associated habitat; material: faeces | place: United Kingdom | collected 2010/2012 ... | reverse complement strand
TGCCGCCGCCTTGCTTCGACCAAAGCGGCTTCCATGGTCCGCAGGCAAGGAGCCGCCGCGCTCGATGCGCATCACGGTCCACGCCCCAACCGGGAATCCCCTATTCCGACTTGCGGATACGCGCAGCATGGAGCGCGTCGAGCTTCAGGTAAAGCACGTGGAACGCCGTCCCTCGGCCACCACCTTCGGCATGCTGGCGAAGTCGTTGTCGACGAGCACCAGCTGCGCCACGTTGCGCGCGGCATCCGAGCCTGCCGCCATGGCCACACTGCAATCGGCGGCCTTAAGCGCCAGCGTATCGTTAACGCCGTCGCCTGTCATGGCAACGGTATGACCTGCCTTCTGCAGCGCTATAACGAACTGCTTCTTTTGCTCAGGTTTCACGCGGCCGAACACGCTGTCGCACGTTAACGCTCGCTCCACCTCGGATTCGGTTTTCAGCGTGGTGGCATCGACGTAGCGATCGGCGCCTTCCACCCCCACCTTTTCAGCGATGCCGGAAACGGTGCGTGGATCATCGCCGCTGATGACAAGCACGGGTACGCCCTGGTCTTTGAAATAGGCGTGGTTTCCGCCGACGACTCCGTGAACAGCACGATAAGGGCCAGATCCCCCCAACCAGCGCCGCGTCATCGCGGATTAACACTCGAACAACGTGTAGCAAAAAAGGCCACCGCAGGAAAGCGATGGCCTTGACGTAACGATGGAGCCGGCAACAGGACTCGAACCTGCAACAGGCAGTTTACAAAACTGCTACGCTACCATTGCGTCATGCCGGCACACGAAAATGCGTGTCGAGTCATTGTACGACAACAACCCGGATTCTCAAAGCCTATCCCATAAAAGGTACAACCATCATCGCCAAGATATAGCCGGACACGTTACGCGCCCGCATGTGAGGAAAAGAGGATGGAAGACCCCCCTTCCGTCGGTTCTTGCACCTTTCGCTGAACCATCGTTCCATGTACGTCATTGCTCATGCGAGCGAAAGCACAGATGGTCTTAAATTCGCATCGCAACCGAACTGTTAACCTCTCTTGTCAAACTATCGCTGGTATCTGGTTATACTGGTTCGCGGCAAGAACCCGCCATCCTGCGAACGCGATATCCCTTTTGGAGTTTCATGACTAACGACGAACAAAAAACTTCCCCTAACGCGACGCCCTCCCCCATGGTGAAACAGCGCTACCGAGCCGACCGAGACGCCATCGATCGCAAACGCCTCCCCTTGGCGGTGAAGGTGTTCGGCGTGCTGTGCCTTGTAGCAGGCGGAGCCACCGCGGTGCTTTTGACGATCACCATCGTAACCATGGTGCTGGCGTTCACGTCCGGCAACCTTGATGTCGAAGCCTCCACCGCAACCGTGGTCATCTTTGTGGCGGAAACGGTGCTGTACACGGCGCTAGCAGCCATGTTCGCTATCTTCGGCATCCGTTTGCTGCGAAACAAACGCAAGCACGCCGCCCATGGCACCGAGGCCATGATATTCATTTTGGCCGCCATCATCATCTGCTCCATCATGCTCAACGGCCTGGGAGCCAACGTCATCCCCCATGCCGTGGTGGCGGTGTTCTTGATCGTCATGCAGTCCTACCTCGACCCGGCGCTCGCCGGCGAGCGCGAGCTGCGCCGCAAGCTGCGCGACATGGAGACCAGGGAGCAAGCAGAGGACGGCACGCTCGGCCTTGATCCCACCGGACGCGGTTACATCACCCTGAACTTCTTCAACCTGTTCTGGATATTCGTGGTGTGCAGCGTGCTCGGTCTTGTCATCGAAACCGTGTATCACGTGCTGGTAGTGGACCCTGGCGTTTACGAGGACCGTGCCGGATTGCTGTTCGGGCCCTTTAGTCCCATCTACGGCGTGGGCGCGATGCTGATGACCATGGCGCTCAACCGCTTCCACAAAGCGCCTTTCCCCGTGATCTTCCTGGTGAGCGCCGTGATCGGCGGGGCGTTCGAATATGCGGTCAGCTGGTTCATGCAGTTCGCCTTCGGCATCGTTGCCTGGGACTACACCGGAACGTTCCTTTCCATCGACGGCCGCACCAACGGCATGTTCATGGCAATGTGGGGCGTGTTGGGATTGTTCTGGGTGAAGCTATGCCTTCCCTGGATGCTGCGGCTGGTCAACCGTATCCCTTGGAACTGGCGGTATACGCTGACCACCGTATGCGCCGCATTGATGATTGTGGACTGCGGCATGACCTTGATGTCGCTCGACCGCTGGTATCAGCGCGAGGCCGGCGTCGCTCCCGATAACGCCATCTCCCGCTTCATTGACGATCACTTCGACAATCAGTATATGGAGGAGCGTTTCCAGAGCATGTCGATCGACCCGGACAACGCGGCACGTACGCTGTAGCGAGAGTCTTGCCGCCGATGCCCGAGACCGGCATCGGCGGCATCTCGAAAGCAACGCCCTTCTCCGACCAAGCTCCTTTCCCACGCGCCTGCCCAGAGGCGTTACGACAGCAGAAGGTCAATCGTTCACGTGTGCGATCGCGGTTTACAGCCGCCTTCCCGAAGGTATTGCAACAGCAGGCAATGCGCTTTTCGCATTGCCATCCGCCACCTCATCGTGCAGCTCCACGATATTTCGCCACAGCCGTTTCGGTATGAACTGCCTTCGAAGCTCCGGGTGGTAACGAGCTGAGATGGCCATAGCATCGTAAAAACCTTTCCACGCCGCCTGCATTGCGGCCTCTTCATCGGAATGCTGCGGCAGATGCACCTCATCGGTTTGCGCAATATACCAATTTGCACCATCGTAGATGCCCGCAACCTGATGCACCTCGTCGTATATGACGAAACGCTCGGTGTTGAACCGACCCGCAAACCAGCCCATGAGCAACGGCACCACATTGGCCTTGGGGTTGCATTTTGCGAACCATATGCCGTTTTCAAAGTGCTCGAAACGCAGGAACTGCAGCATGAGGTGCCGCTCATTCATCACCGAACGGTTAAGGCGGGCAACGGGACCGGCGATAGGGTGAGCCATGTTGCGAATCAAACCGGCATTCGCAGCGGCAGGCCGCGCCATGACATGCCGAACGAACCGGTATACCGCAACACCAGCCGAAGGATCATCTGACAGCGATGCGTGCAACACCGCATCCCAAGCATCCCGCCCTGCCTTTCGCACGATTCCCGCCTTAACGCGCGATGCCAGCGCCGCATCGGTTTCGATGTATCGCACGCTTTGCCCCAACCGAGGCTGCAACCTTGCTTTGCTCGAAAAGTCCTCGGGCTGCTCATGAAGCGCATACGCCTGAAAAATAGCCGAAAGCAGCCCCTCTGTGGTGCCGTCATGCACATACGCGACATTGCCGAGCGGCTCCAGCATGGCATCCGCGCTCATGCGGGCACCTTCTGCCGGCCCTGCAACGCGTGCTGCCAGCCGAAGACCCCGTCGGCTACCGCAGCGACTTCGGCAGCCGCCGGCCCCTGCAGCTGCCGCGCCCCAATCGCGCCACCTGCCGGCATGGCGGCCTTATCCCCCGCGCCTATGGCGGCGCGCCCGACCTCGGACCCGAACAAGCTGAGCTGACCGGGCAGCACCTTGCCGGAGCGAGCGCCATGACGGCCGCCTTCGATGGGGCTTGCCAGCTGCGCCCGCAAAGCCTCGGGGCAAAACTCCACCCCGTTTCCTTGATACTTCCCGTTGCAGGTGATGAAATAGCGTGCTCGTTTGAACGCGATCCCCAGCTTTCGAAGCTCCGCTTCCCGCAAACAGGTTGTGCGTCGTGCTCGCAAGATCAAACGGGCCCCACGTGGCCCTATCCCCGGCACACGCAGCAACACTTCCAACGGCGCCGTGTTCACCTCCACCGGAAACAAATCCAGATGGTTTACCGCCCATGCAGCTTTCGGATCAACATCCATCTCCAGGTTCGGGGCATCGGCGCTGATGATTTCCGATACATCGAATTTGTAATAGCGCAGCAGCCAATCGGCCTGATACAGCCTGTGCTCACGGTTCAGCTGCACCCCGACGTTCTGCGGCAGGCGCTCATCGGAGCTTACCGGCAGATAGGCGCTGAAGAACACGCGCTTGAGCTGCAGGGTTTTATAGAGCGCCTGCGACAGGTTGAGAATCTGGAAATCGGTTTCAGGCGTGGCTCCTATGATCATCTGCGTGGACTGCCCTGCCGGCACGAACGCACGCCCCCGCTCCTTCGGACGGGTGGAAGGCAGATACGTTGTGCTTCGACGCGATATCCCGCGAGACTCGCGGTCCTGCGCCATGTTGTCTCGGATTTGACGCATAGGGGCTATGATTCGCTGCTTTGTTTTCTGAGGACATAGCAAGCTCAAGCTTGTCTGACTGGGCAGCTCGAGGTTCACGCTCATGCGATCTGCAAGATGGCCAAGCCTATCGATGAGCTCCGGCGAGGTACCCGGCACGGCCTTCGCGTGGATATACCCGCGAAACCGGTGATGTTCGCGTAGCAGCTGAAGCGTGCGGATCATAAGCTCGGTGGTGTGGTCGGGCGACCCGATGACGCCCGAACTGAGGAACAGCCCTTCGATATAGTTACGGCGGTAAAACGCCATGGTGAGATCGGCCAGTTCTTCGGGCGTGAACGCTGCACGTGGCACCTCGTTGCTGCAACGGTTAACGCAATACGCGCAGTCGTATACGCATACGTTGGTCATGAGAACCTTGAGCAACGAAATGCACCGCCCATCGGGCGTGAAGCTGTGGCAGCATCCGGCGCCGAGCGCGTTGCCGACATAGCCGGCCTTCGAACCGCGCTGCAACCCCGACGACGTGCAGGCGACATCGTACTTCGCCGCATCGGCGAGGATCTCCAGCTTCTCCTGCACATCCATGGCCAGTCCTTTCCACAAACATCCGTACGTGTAGTAGGCACATACTATACTCGTACGCTTGTTCGTGGTCAAGAACGTTTGTGCGATATTACCGCGGCACCCCGGTCAAATCGAACGCGGGAATGAAACTGTCCTTCGCCGCACCCCCTTGCTGCCAGAAATAGTCCTCGATGCCTAACGAATCGGCATAGTCCAGCAACTCCTCGTATTCGCCATCAGATACGCGTCCGCCCAGCTCAGGGCAGCGCCGAAGCTGGCGTTGCGCCCACGCATCCCCAGCTTGCGCCGCATCGGCGAGCACCGGCGTGTACTGGTTCATCAGCGACAGCAGCACATCGTTTCCGAAACGCTCCCATATCGTGCGCACCACGCGCTTGGAATCCTCCAAGGCGCCGGGCAGCATCAGGTGACGCACCACCACCCCGCGCGTAAGGCGCGGCCGCCCGTCCACCTCGTCGCCTTCGGGAGCGCCCACGCAACGCACCATCTCCTCAAGCGCCGCCATGGCCACCTCGGGATAATCGGGTGCCGCGGAGTAACGGCGGGCAAGGCTGCTCGAGCAATACTTGAAATCGGTCAGGTACACGTCCACCGTGCCGACGTTGTCCCGCACGGCCCGCACCGTCTCATACCCCGAGGTGTTCCACACTACGGGCAGCGCCAAACCACGTGCACGGGCATGGGCTACGGCGGCACGGATATGGGGCGAATAGTGCGTCGGCGTGACGAAATTGACGTTCAACGCCCCCTGCTGCTGCAGGTCAAGGCACATATCCGTCACCTCATCCACCGTAACGGGCACGCCAGCGCGCCCATCGGCGATCACCTGGTTCTGGCAGTACACGCATCGCAGCGGGCAGTTCGAGAAGAACACGGTGCCGCTGCCGCGAGAGCCGCTGATAGGCGGCTCCTCCCACATGTGCAATGCCGCGCGGGCAACCACCAGTTCCCCTTGGGCCCCGCACACGCCGCGCTCGCCGGCAGCGCGGTCGACGCCGCACGCCCGCGGGCACAGCTGGCAGCAAGCCAACGATTCTTCGAGCTCCATAGCAGACCCTTCCCCGCTTCCCTACGCGATTGCACGTCGAAAACCGCCCGCACGCGCCACTGCCTGCTGCGACGTAGCGCTCGCCCCGCCAATCGACGGCCCAGCCGCCCAGCCGACGAAACGGACCCGCATCGCGCAACCCGGCTCTGCGGCGCACGGCTGCGGCATCGCCCAGATCAAACAAATGCGCAATCGCCCACACCATCAAAAAGGGCCCGCAATGCGCAACCCGGCACGCAACGGGCAGCATGCGTCGGCAATTGCGCCCTTCCAAGCAGCCGGGCCACCGCCTTGCGGGCCCTCATGCGCCATTCGATCGCCCTTTACGGGCAAGACGCCTAATTAAAACCGGGATAGGCGCCCGTCATGCCGTCGTCGTCCATGATGCCGGCATCGCCGAAATCGTCGTCCCAGTCGGCTTCATCGTCATGGTCGTGATCATGATCGCCGTACGTCTGCTCGGCGCGGGTCCAGTCCAGACCCTCCTTCGCGCATGCATCCTCCTCGCGGTAGACCAGCGACAACGCCGAGGGAGCCTTGTCCGAACCGCCGATGATGGCCAGAAGCTCCAGCAGACGCTGGACGGCCTCGGCCTGCGGCAGGATAAGGTCGGCATCGTCGGCGGTGGTCAGGGCCGCGGTCAGCTCGCCCATGAGCATCTCCACCGTGTAGGTGCCGTCGAAACGGCCATCGGTGACGGCGGCCAACAGCGCATCGCCGGCCGGCGTGATCGCGCCGGCGCGCATGCCGGCGATCTCGCCCATATCGGAAGACGTGCGCACCGCATGGTACAGCGCATCCGCCTCCACGGCGGCAACCAGCTGCGCCGTCGCCTGCAGGCTGTATGCGGCGCGGGCAAGCTGAGCCGAGCCCGGGCCGCCGGCATCGGTCACGTGGGCGACCAGCAGGTCGATCACCTCGCGCGCGGCCTCAACGCAGTCCTCTTCGCCGCCCACGAAGCAGCCCAGATTCTCTCGCACCGCGAACGCATCGGGCACGGCTACGTCGGTGACCACGAGCGGCGCCTCGACGGCGACCAGGTCGGCAACGCAGGCCATGGCGTTGAGCTCGCGTGCGAAGGTGGGCGTGGTGCACGAAAGGTCGATGATCTGGGTACCCTTGCGCGCGCCCTGCACGATGCCGTTATCGCCGAAGTACGCGTCCTCGAGCGCGGTTTGCGTGGTGAAGTAGGTGATGACGGCATCCGCCGCACCCGCATCGCCCACGCGCTGCCAACCGGCGCCGCACAGGCGATCAGCCACCATATTCCCCACCGTCTCGTTTCCAGCGAACACGAAAGCCTTCGTCATGGCTTAACCCTCTTTCTTGATCTTGCGGGCGATGCGATCGGCCACTGAAAGCTCCTCGCGCTTGTCGCCTCCCCAAAACACCACGGCCAGCATGCCCGGCCCCACGTGGCTGCCGATGACCGGCCCGATGCTGCTCTCCAAAAACAGCAGGTTGTCGTCCTCTTTCGCCAGCAGCTCCTTCAGACGCGCCGCGTCCTTGGGGCAGTCCGCGTTGCCGATGACCACGTAACGGCCCGGCATCTGATCGGTCATGCGCTTCGAACAGTATTCAGCCAGCTGCCTAATGCCCTTCTTGCGCCCGCGCGCCACGCCCGTCAGCGCGAGCTTGCCCTCGATGCTGATGTTGAGCAGCGGCTTCACGTCGAGCTTCGCGCCCGCGTAGGCAACGGTGCTGGGGATGCGGCCGCCGCGGCGCAGCGATTCCAGATCGTCGACCATGAACTCGGCGTCAACGAAGTAGCGGGCCTCCTCGGCCCATTGGGCCAGCTCGCGCGCCGTCAAGCCCTTGTCGCGTTGGCGCAGCGCCTCGTGCACCAGCAGCCCCTCGGCCACCGAGGCCAGGTGCGTGTCCACCAGGTACAGCTCGGCCTCGGGGTGCTCGGCGATCAACTGGTCGCGCATCATCACCGCCGTGTTGAAGCTGCCGGAAAGGCCGCTGGTGAAGCTCAGATACACCGTGGGAACGCCGCTTTCAATGGCCTTCGAGAACACGTCATGGAACACCGTTACCGGTACCTGCGCCGTGGACGGCTGCGAACCTGCGCGCATGCCCTCGTAGAACTCATGCGGCGTGATGGTGCGATACAGATCGTCGCTATGCTCGCCCTTTTCGTCGATATAGGGAAACTCCAGCAGCTGCACGCCGGGACGGTCGATCACCTCGAAGGGAAGATCGCAGCAGGAGTCGATGATCAGATTGCATTTCGGCTGGGCTTCCATGCATCTCCTTTCGTTGGAATGCCCGCGCCTGCAGGCGGTGGGCGGGTTTTCGCTTCGCGCCTAGGAAGCGCAGGTCAGGACCGCCTTCGGCTCGGTCAATTTGCCCGATATGGCATGCGCGCATTCATAGGCGACGCCAACGGCCGGGCCCACGTGCAGCCCCACCACCGGGCTTACCGGCAGCACGCTGACCTTGCGGCCGAGCATGGGCTCGATGACCTCGTGCGCCCATTTCACCGCCGGGGCCTTATCGCCGATGTAGTGCACCACCACATCGCGCAGGCCATGCTCCTCGATATCGGCCTTCATGGCCGCCACGATCTTGTCCAAGGCCTTTTTGCGCGTGCGCACTTTGGCGAAGGTGACCGGCGACCCATCGCGCACGGTAAGCACGGGCGCGAGTTGGATGAGGTTGCCCAAAAGCGCCGCCGCACCGCCGATACGCCCGCCTTTCTGCAGAAACGTCAAGCTTTCCGGCGTGAACAGGAAACGGGTGCGCTCGATGGCATCGAGGGCCGCCTGGGCCACACCGCGCAGATCCTCGCCCCCATCGCGTGCGGCCACAGCCTCGAGCACGGGAAACGCCTCGTCGAAGCCGCACGACTGCGAGTCGATAAGCTCCCACTTGAAGCCGATGTTGCGCGCGGTCACCGCGCGGATGGCACGCAAGGCGCCATCGTAGGCGCCCGAAAGCCCCGTGGAGATGAAGATGCCGCACACCTGGTCACCGGCGCGGGCCGCATCCTCGAACACCTCTTCAAGCAAATGCTGGGAAGGCTGGCTTGACGTGGGGATATCATCCACCATGTCGTAGATATCGGCATAGAACGCATCCAAGTCCATGGTTGCATCCTCGTATTCCCTGCCGTTGCGGTTCACGTACAGCGTGACCACCTGGATATCAAGCTGGGCGGCCATCTCCTGCGTGATCGAAGATACGGAATCGGTGATGATCCTGATCATGAATCCCCCAATCGGAAGCGCGGCTCGAGCGCGCATGCATTACATTCAACCCTACGCGATACCGCGAAGCTTGCCAACAAGCGCGCGGCGGCGCTCACAAAGACCATACTCCAGGCCCACCGGATAAGTGTGGGGGTTGAGCATGCGCTTCTGGCTTTCATCCAAGCAGGCCAAGCCTTCACGGCAACGCCGCTGCGCTTCCATAGCACTGCGGTCGCTTGCTTCGAGCACCACCTGACCGTTGCGGGCCAGGGGCTCGAGCATCGTGGAAAACCGCTTGCCCACAAGCTTCTTGCGGCGCATGGAATCGAGCGGGTCCACGATGACCTGGCCCTCGTCCACGCCGGCGTTCACATCGAACACCATATCGCCGGCGATAGTGCCGTTGTCGTTATAGTAGCGGCGAACATCGAGCACGCCCGGCACCGTGAGCTTTGCCGCCGACTCGCTGATCTTCAGGCGATCGACCCACTCAGCCTGCCCCGGGGCACGCGTCGCCGAAAGCTTGTATACGCCGCCGAGCGTGGGCTGGTCGAACGCGCAGGCAAGCTTGGTACCCACCCCCCAGCTGCTCACGGGAGCGCCTTCGTCCAAGATGGACTGGATGGTATATTCGTCCAGGTCGTTGGACAGCACGATGCCGCAATCGTCCAAGCCGGCCTCATCGAGCATGCGGCGCGCCATCTTCGCCAACCAGGCCAGGTCGCCCGAGTCGATGCGGATGCCGGCCAGGCGCTCGCCCCGCGCGCGCATCTCCAGCCCCACGGTGATGGCGTTTTTCACGCCCTGCGCCACGTCGTAGGTGTCCACGAGCAGCACGCAGTTGCGCGGGAACTCGCGCGCATAGGCGCGGAACGCCTCCAGCTCGCTGGGAAACGACATGACCCACGAGTGCGCATGCGTGCCCGATACCGGCAGACCGTAGGTTTTGCCTGCAAGCACGTTGGACGTTGACGCGCAGCCGCCGACCACGGCGGCGCGGCTTGCCCACATGCCGCCGCCGGCTCCCTGGGCGCGGCGCAGTCCGAACTCGGCAACGGGCAGCCCGTGGGCCGCCAGGCACACGCGAGCGGCCTTGGTGGCGATGAGCGTTTCGAAGTTCACACAGTTCAGAAGCGCCGTCTCGATGAGCTGGCAATCCATGATGGGCCCCATCACGCGTACGATCGGCTCATGCGGGAACACCACGGCGCCCTCGGCCACGGCGTCGATGTCAACGCGTAGCGAGAACGTGCGCAGGTACTCCAAAAACGCGGATTTGAACAACCTGCCCCCGCCGGGCGCATCAAGGCTTGCCAAGTAGTCAACATCCTCGGCGCTGAACGAGAACCCGTCGATGAGCTCGGCGAGCTGGTCCATGCCGCAGGCGATGGCATAGCCGCCGCGGAAAGGATAGTCGCGGAAATACGCATGGAAGCACGCCTGCGTGGCGCCCTGCCCTGTCTCCCAATACCCTTGTGCCATGGTCAGCTGATACAGATCGGTAAGCAGCTCGTGGCCGTTTTCCCCGTGCACGTTGATTCCTCCTGACGCAGGCGCCCCCGCTTTCTGCCCAAGCGGGGGCGCGAGATGCTGCTAGTTGCCCTGCGGGGCGCCCTGGCCCTCGCCGGCGCCTGCGGCTTTATGGCTGCGGCGGCGAGCACGGCGATGATGGCCGGGGGCCTGGCCTTCCTGACCCCCTTCGCGCTGCTTGCGCTGGCCGCCCTGGTCGGGACGGGGGGCCTGAGCCAGACCCGACGACTTCTGGCCCGGACGCACGCGTGGCTTAGGACCTTGGTTATCGGGCTTGCCGCCGCGCTGCGCATCGGCGCCGCCCTTGGGGCCTTGGCCGCGCTTGCCCGCCTGCTGGGCGGATCCGGATTGCTTGCCGCCTTGGTGCTGCTGCTT
>ERZ857785.3673-NODE-3673-length-11012-cov-3.363147_pt1 | contig 11012 bp, 10 predicted proteins | sample MGYA00519763_ERZ857785 | MGnify/ENA primary metagenome ERZ857785 (study PRJEB31778, sample SAMEA3449365) | human gut metagenome | biome: human gut; feature: human-associated habitat; material: faeces | place: United Kingdom | collected 2010/2012 ... | reverse complement strand
CGCGCGTAATGCCTCTAAAACCGCGTTTCTTCCTTCGATCTTATTTTCCATCTTTCAGTGCCTCCAATCCCATTTTGATCAGATCGATCATTCTGCAGTACTGATCCGTCAGATACAGATACCCCATAACCGCCTCAAATCCCGTCGCACGGCGATAATCCCCTGTAGTGGCATTCTTCGCTGTAGTGTAGGACTTTGCATTTCGACCTCTCTTGTAGACTGCTTCTTCTTCCTGGGTAAAATGTGGCTCCAGTGCCTGCACCATCTCTGACTGTGCCTGAGCTTTTACCAACCGGCTTGCCTGTTTATGCAACTTATTCACCTGGCAGTTGCACTGTTTGATCAGGATGGTGCGGATATATAACTCATAGATCCCGTCTCCGATATAGGCAAGTGTCAGCGGAGAGTAAGAACGGATATCCGGATCCTTCAACTGAAACTGTTCTTTCAGATATGTTATGCTCGTTTCCATTTTACGCCCTCTCTGGTATCTTCCAGAATAATTCCCTGTGCCAGCAGTTCATCACGGATCTCATCGGCACGTTTGAAGTCTCTGGCTTTTCTTGCTGCCTGACGTTCTTCAATCATTTTTTCGATCTCACCGTCCAGATTTTCTTCTTCCTTTTCTACCTGAAGGCCCAGTACATCACTTAATGCAACAATCTCCTTTTTCAGTGCTGTGACAAATGCTCCGGAAGAAGCATCATTTGCATTGGTATTGGCAAATTTAACCAGTTCAAAGATTGCAGAGATTGCATCTGCGGTATTCAGATCATCATCCATGGCGTCTTCAAATTTTTTGCGGTACACAGGGATCTCTGCAAGCAGTTTTTCCTCTTTGGCTGACAGAACATCCACTGCGGCTTCCTGTGCAAGATGTGTCAGATTGGAAACTGCAGTCACAATACGTTCCAGAGCATTCTTAGAAGATTCCATGATCTCTCTGCTGAAGTTGATCGGACTTCTGTAATGTGCACTTAACATGAAGAATCGCAGCACCTGGAGATCATACTGTTCACCGATTTCTCTTACGGTAAAAAAGTTGCCCAGGGATTTGGACATTTTGTGGTTATCAATATTCAGGAAACCATTATGCAGCCAGTAATGAGCAAAAGTCTTTCCGTTACAGCACTCACTCTGCGCGATCTCATTTTCATGGTGCGGGAAAATCAGATCCTCCCCACCGGCATGAATATCGATTTCCTCACCCAGATATTTTTTTGCCATCACAGAACACTCGATGTGCCATCCCGGACGTCCTTCACCCCATGGAGATACCCAGAAAGGTTCTCCTTCTTTTTTCGGTTTCCACAGGACGAAATCCAGCGGATCTTCTTTCTGATCTTCGCCGGACACCAGAAGAGAACGATTACCGGATCTCAGATCATCCAGATTTTTGTGGGATAATTTTCCATATTCTTCAAACTTTCTGGTACGGAAGTATACCGTTCCGTTTACATCATACGCATATCCTTTTTCCATCAGTGTTTCGATCATGGCAATCATACCATCGATCTCCTGCGTTGCCTGCGGGTGGATAGTGGCCGGTTTTACATTCATATCCGCCATATCTTTTTTACATTCTTTGATATAACGTTCTGAGACTTCTTCTGCACTTACGCCTTCTTCGATGGATTTTTTGATGATTTTATCGTCTACATCAGTAAAATTAGATACGAAATTCACTTCATATCCCTTATATTCCATATAACGGCGCACGGTGTCGAAAACAATCATCGGACGGGCGTTACCGATATGGATAAAGTTATATACCGTAGGTCCACAGACATACATGGTAACTTTACCTTCCTGTAATGGTACGAATTCTTCTTTTTTCTTTGTCAGTGTATTATACAGTTTCATCTTGTTATTCTCCTTTTTTATTTTTGATAAAACGAAGTTCTTTTTCCACTTCCAGCAGTCGGTTGGTCACTTCCGTGTATTCCTTCTGCAACGTTTTCAGATCATCCAGCACCGGATCCGGCAGATGACAGTGATCCATACTGGTTCTCGGTACTTTCATATTTTTCTGACGAACCACACGTCCCGGAATACCTACTACGGTACAGTTCGGTGGCACCTCCTCGATCACAACAGATCCGGCTCCGATCTTGGAGTTGGCTCCGACAGTGAAAGAACCGATGATTTTTGCTCCTGCGCTTACCATAACGTTGTCTTCCAGAGTCGGGTGACGCTTGCCGGTTTCTTTTCCGTTTCCCCCCAGAGTAACACCCTGATATAAGGTTACATTATCGCCAATGATCGTAGTTTCTCCAATGATCACACCGCTTCCATGGTCAATGAACAGTCCTTTTCCAATCGTAGCGCCCGGATGAATCTCAATCCCGGTCTTTCTGGCTGCACGCTGAGAGATCCACCGTGCCAGAAAGTAATGACCTTTCAGATATAATTTGTGTGCCCGTCTGTATTTGATCATCACCCGAAAGCTCGGATATAAAAGCACTTCCAAAGGTGTCTTGATTGCCGGGTCTCGTTCCTGAATCACCTGGAACTCTTCTTTGATATGACTGATAAAACTCATTGTTCCCCTCCATTTTATTTTCTGTAAACAGAAAAAGGATGACTGTCTCAATAAGAGACGAAGTCATCCGTGGTTCCACTCTTTTTGAAGACGTATCTTCCGGATCCGTCTTCCACTTTCTGCCCTTAACGCCTGCCTGCGGATCCGGCTACTCTCTTTCACCGTATCAGCTCCCGGATGCACTTCACCGACGATTCCCCGGGACTGCTTCCAGCCAGTGACTGTCCCTCTCTGTGGTTCCTCTTTCAGATACTCTTTCCGTTCTTCGCTTTTCTCATGCTTTCTGCCTTATAGTTTATGAAAAAAAAGTAGTTTTGTCAACTCCTACCGCCTGGATTTTGATTCTAATTTCTTTTGTCTTTTGTTTTATTTATGCTATAATAATGGAAATTGTTTTGTCTTGTAACTATAAAGATGCTGAACAGTTACAAGTATTGTTAGTATTCATAACTTTTGAGGTGACAAGAATGCCAAATTACGAAAGTATTACTCTGAGGGAAGATCTTCATATCCGCAAGATCTATTCTATTCACTATTTTGAATATATGAAAGACTATGTATTCGACGGGGAATCTCACGATTTTTGGGAATTTGTCTTCGTCGACAGCGGTAATCTTTTCGTGACCGCGGGTGATAAAGAAGTCCTTCTTGCTTCTAATGAAATGATTTTTCATAAACCAAACGAATTCCATGCATTACGGGGAGACGGAGAAACTTCTCCGAATCTCGTCGTAGTTTCTTTTGAATGCACAAATCCCTGCATGAAGTTCTTTGAAAATTGCCGGGTATCTCTGAATCAGAACGAACGGTTTTATCTGGGGCAGATTATCTCTGAAACCAGAAAAACTTTTTATACACCATTAAACAATCCTAACATCTGCCTGCTGGAACGTAATTCCGTTCATGATTTCGGCAGTGAACAGATTATTTTTTTGTCACTTGAACTACTGCTGATCAGTCTGCAGCGCCGCTACAGCACACCGCCTGCTATCGATCCGGTTGCCAGCCAGCCATTCAGCGATCACCCGATGATCCGCAGAGATACCGATGAGGTTTTCCAGGAAATCGTACAGTACCTGCAGCGAAATCTTTCTGAGCATCTGACAGTTGTGCAGATCTGCAAGGAAAATTCTGTAGGGCGTTCACAATTACAGAAAATATTTCATGAAAAAACAGGCTGCGGCGTTATCGACTACTTCTGCCGTCTGAAAATCGAAACCGCCCAAAAAATGATCCGCCAGAAACGATATAACTACACACAGATTTCCGATATGCTGGGCTATTCCTCCTACCAGTATTTTTCTCTGCAATTCAAAAAATTCACCCGGATGACCCCCTCCGAGTATGCATCATCCGTAAAAAACTTTTCGGGCACGGAATAACGAATAAACCACAAAATTATACTGCGCGACTTTTCTTATAACTCGTGTAAGTAACAAACAGCATAAACCAAACAATATAAATAAAACAGCAAACCAAACGGGAAGACATTCACACCAAACCGAATGCCTTCCCGTTTTCACACACTCTTCCTCCCCGTTGCAACAAAACAGCGGCAGGTGACTGCTTGCTGGTCAGGCAACACTTTGTGGGCGCCCAGGGGAAGCTTTAAGATCCGACACTTACGGAGACTTTCGCGCGGGTCAGCCGACCCGCGTGAATATAGTCGCAGTTAGTGGCTAGCTTAAAGTTGCCCTGCCCACGTTGCCAGACCAGCAAGCAGTCGCCTGCCGCGTCCGCTTGTTCCAACTATTTCACTCTCTTCTCAATCTCCCGATTCACTTTCTTCCTCATCTCCACCAGATAAGCAATACTTCTCGGATAAGACTCAAACTCTACCTTCTCTCCACCTTCCGGTTCGATACACTTCATAACCACATCTCTTCCTGCAAGTTCTTCCAGATAATTCATGGCACAAAGATCGCTCATTGCCTCATCCATCAGCATGATACGCAGAGATTCTTCCGGCTCTTTGTCAGCTCCCGGATATACCAAAAAAGGATCTCCTGACGGAAATGCCCCTGCTGCATCCGTACAGCGATATGGGTCGATCGGGAAGATGGAATGTTCTGCATTGTAGAAGTTGTAGCCCCAGTGCAGGAATCCATCCAGCTGGTATTTGTACATCTGCGTACCCAGGATTCTGGTACGGTAACCCGGCTGTACGATGAAACGGTTTGTTACATCCACGTACTGTCCGGTGCAATAATATCCCCACAGCTTTTCCGGACGTTTCTCCAGGAATGGCTGAATATGGTTGACTGCGCATACCGGCTGAGATACCAGACCTTTTTCATAGAATTCGTAATCGGACAGCGCATCCATCATCTGATAACCTTCCAGATCTTTTTCCACAACTTCTTTGGCTGCTTTATAAGAATCAAACTGCTCCCGGGAAGGCTCGTCAGAAATATGGAAATATGCCACCTCAGAGATTTCCAGTTTCTCCAGTTCCGGTTTCAGTGCTGCCAGGAACTGATGCAGGAACTCACTGTATTCTTTTCCTGCTGCTTCTGTGTCCCATCCAAACAGCTGCACCAGTTCTCCATCTTTCTCACCCATAACCTTCGGAGCCATCGTTGCTCCCCACTGGCTGAACAGATGAGAAATCTCATAATATTTGATACCACAGCGTTTACACATATCTACCCATCGCTCGAACTTATTGAAACCGAAGGTATATCCGTTCTCTGTCACATGTACATCTACCAGCTGTACGGTACGTCTCTCTCCACCGATTGCTGTATCCAGAGGAGGGGTAAATACCGGCGTCAGCAACATGTTACATTTTCTTTTTACGGCTGTGCGTACAAAATTTTCCACAATCTTCCAGTATTCCTCACTGAACACTTCCACGCCGTAATAATTTGCCAGACAATCCGAATGAAACCACTCTGTGTGTGGTACTGCCAGCTCCGGAAGTTCTGCATCTACTACATGAATCAACTCTATCGAACTGCCCAGGACTTCTCCTTCCACTACCATATCCACTTTTATGGTATGGTCTCCGGCAGCGAGTCCTGTGGTGTCCACATCGATCCAAAGACTCTTCCACTGTCCGCTGATCAGTTCCACACCCCACGGCTGGATCTCACTCAGCAGATCAGGATACAGACCCGGTTTGGTGGTCAGATAATCCTCATCTGCCACCATATGTGCCGGATATTCACAGGGAACCAGGCGGACACTTCTCACACGTACCTGCTCTTTGTCATCGGCCGTCACCTGCACCTGTGCTCTTCCTTTTCTCTCACCACCCCAGTAATAAGCCATCTGGAAAGATACCGTCTCTTTTTTCAGTGCGGTGATCACATCTTCCATTCCCTCTCCACTCGGCTCCTGATCCGGGAACACTTTTTCCAGCGAAGTGATTTTTTTAACTTTTAATACCACTCAGTGCAATACCTTCCACGAACTGTTTCTGTAAGAACACATACATGATGAACGGGAACAGGAAAGATACTGTTGCACCTGCCATGATCAGACCATAGTTTGTCTGATACTGTGTTTTTAACAGAGACAATGCTACCGTCAGGGTATACATATCGGAATTGGATGTGGATACCAACGGCCACAGGAAATCATTCCAGGAAGTCACAAAGGTAAATACAACCAGTGAAATCAGTACGGGTTTGATCAGCGGAATAACGATCTGAATGAAGATCCGGTACTCCGGGCATCCGTCTACTTTCGCAGCTTCCAGCAGTTCATCCGGTACCGTATCCATAAACTGACGGATCAGGAATACACCGAATGCATTCAAAATGACAACAATCAGAGCAAAATATGTATTGGTCAGTCCCGCTTTGTTCATCATGATAAACACCGGAATCATCGTTACCTGTCCCGGAATCATCAGTGTCAGAAGATAAATACGGAAAATCGCCTTGCTGCCCGGGAATTTTTTCTTTGCAAATCCATAGGCTGCCATGGACGCAATAATACAGTTGAACAGACAGGAACAGAATACAACGATCACACTGTTTGTCAGTGCCCTGATAAATCCTGTCTTTTTCAGCACGTAGTTAAAGTTTGTAAAATCTCCAAAGTTAATATCACTCCAGTGTAACATCAGTGTGGTAGACTGGGTGAACGACATGATTGTCATGTAGATAAAAGGCGCAATACAGATAGCTGCAAAAAGCAGCAAGATCAATAAGCCAAGGACGGAAAAGACGGTCCATTTCTGTTTTTTCTTCATGTCTATTTCGCCTCCTTTTTCTCTTTAAAGAACAGATCTTCCACTACATTGATGATGATAATCATAAGCAACAGGAACATGGCCATTGCACATGCATATCCCATTTTGTACTGTTTAAATGCTGCATTATAGATGCCCATAACAAGAGTAACACTGGAATGACCAGGTCCGCCACCCGTCATCAGGTAAGCCAGGTCGAATACCTGGAAGGACCAGATAATACCAAGGGTAACTACCAGATATGTGATCGGTTTTAATACCGGGAGCGTGATCTTGGTAAACTGCTGCAGCGGTGTTGCTCCATCCACTCTTGCCGCCTCATACAGATCTTTCTGGATTCCCATGATACCTGCATAATAGATAACCAGGAAATATCCTACGTTTTTCCATACTGCAACAATACAGATACTTAACAGAGAAGTTTTGGTACTACCCAGCCAGTTAACAGAAGAAATATGGAAGAAATTCAGAATGTTATTCAGAAAACCACCATCTGTATTCAGGATGATTCTCCATACCGTACCTGCGGTAACTGCAGATGCGATAACCGGAATAAACATAACACTTCGTAAGAATTCACCTTTTTTATTCTGTATCTTTGCTGCCAGAAAAGCTGCAAATGCCAGTGCCAGAATCGTCTGTGCCGGAACAGTCATAACCACATACAGCAGAGTATTTTTTGCTGCATCTGTCACATAACTGTCTTTAAACATTTTGATATAATTATCAAGTCCTACAAATTTCGGCGAATTCATAATATTATATTCTGTAAAACTGAAATAGCCGGACATGAAAATCGGAATAATACAAAAAATCAAAATCAATACAAAACTCGGGAGAATATAAATAACTCCCTGTACTGCTTCTTTTGTTTTTCTTGACATGTCATTCTCCTTTTTATCTTGTTTGCCCCATTGTGAAACGAGAGGGACGGTACACCGGTTACTCCTATGCACCATCCCCTCTTATTACTAACCTTCTCTAACTAAATTTCCATCTGATTATTTCAGATTGGAGTCATAGTATTCTGTTGTGTTTTTCAGAACTTCTTCCGGAGTCAGTTCACCAAGCATCATAGACTGCATATTCTTATACAGGGTATCATACATGGAACTTGCGCCTTTGAATACCGGCAGTGACTGGAACTTGTCTGTCTGATTTGTGAACAGATCGGCAAATTTCTCATCTCCGCTGTAGGTATCGTCTGCAGTGATCGGCGGCTGCTCAGATACTCTTTCATGGAAATCTGCCATTACATCTTTGCTGGTCACATATTTCATAAGTTTGATGGCAAGATCTTTGTTTTTGCATTTGTTAAACAGTACCAGACTGTCTGATGCTACAAATGTCTTTGTATTTTCCGGACCGGACAGAATAGAGTAATCCCAGTTGATTCCATCTACTTTTGCCAGGTTGCTGGATGCTGCGACTGTCATAGCAGCTTCACCATTCTTGAATGGTTCCAGAGAGTCATCTGTAGAAGTACTTGTTTCTGGAATCAGACCTTCTTCTTTCATATCTGCAAGGAACTGTGTCGCTTTCAGACCGGCCTCAGAGTCGATGGTCAGATTACCGTCTTCATCGACAATCTGTGCACCAGCTCCCCAGAAATATGGCCAGTATACTTCGTTCAGTGCTCCATAATGGGTACTTCCCCAGGTCGCACTCAGCGGTGCAACATCCGGATTACTTGCTTTTACTGCTTCGCATGCCGCTTTCAGTTCATCCCAGTTGGTCGGAACAGCATCCATACCCGCTTCTTTCAGGATGTCCATGTTTGCTGCCAGAAGTCTGGGATTACCAACAACTACAGGCAGTGCATACTGTCCACCCTGGATATTTCCCAGATCGTAGTACAGGTAATTTGCTTTTTCATCATCTGTAAAGTATTCATCGATGTCTGCCAAGGCACCCATATCGATATAGTCATAGAACATTTCCATGTACAGATATCCTACATCCGGTCCGTCGTTGGAATTTACACCGGTCAGATATTTTTCTTCGTAATTATCCCACGGAATAATCTCTACGTTTACTTCGCAGTTGTTCTCTTCTTCGAAAGCATCCATTTTCTCGTTCCAGAATTCTTCGTCTGTCACTTCTCCGTCAGCAGATGCAAAGGTCGGGAACCAGAAAGTCAGTTTGTCTTTTCCACCTGAGGAAGAGGATGAATCACTGCTTCCTGAACTTCCACCACAGCCTGCCAGCATACCTGCTGTCATAGTTGCTGCCAATAAACACGCTACCACTTTTTTCTTATTCATATTTTTCCTCCTTCGTTCTTTTTCACAATTGTCTGTGATTTTTTTCCTTTCTTTTAACAAAATTATATCTTCTTTATCGTACAGAAGCTATATAGAATCGTCCAGTTTTCACATAAAATTGTCCTTTGAATCCAAAAAAACAGCACAATTAACCAATAGCCCTCTCTTTTTTTCATAAGTGAAATGTTCTTTGCAACTTTCCGTATAAAAAAAGAAAGGCCACAGTACCTGTGACCTCTTTGTCTGTATTATTCTATAAGATTCCTGCTTTTTTGTCAATTCTGTGCCGTTTGTATGCAGCAGATTGCCTGGGATGAAATGCCCTGCAGTGTACCGGTAAATCCAAGTCCCTCTTCTGTGGTTGCTTTGATATTGACCTGATCTTCGGAAAGTTCCAGTGCATCTGCCACATTTTTAATCATCTGATCGATGTGAGGCAGTAACTTCGGTTTCTGTGCAATGATCGTGGCATCAATATTTACAATCTGATAGCCCTTTTCTTTTAATAAAGCTCCCACTTTCTGCAATAACAGGATACTTGAGATTCCTTTATACTGCGGATCTGTATCCGGGAAATGTCTTCCGATATCCCGGAGTGCTGCTGCACCAAGAAGTGCATCCATGATCGCATGAACAACCACATCCGCATCCGAGTGTCCCAGAAGTCCCAGCTCCCACGGTATCTTCACACCGCCAAGGATCAGGTCCCGTCCTTCCGTCAGTTTATGTACATCATATCCCATTCCTACCCGTACCATATTTTTTTCCTCTCTTTCTTTTTCCGTATCTGTTCAGTACTTTTACAGTTATTCCCGTCATCTCAACTTACTTTCTTCTTATTATTTAATCCGAATTGTATTCTCTGTCTGTCATGATACCTTATTTTTCCCTGCTTTGCAACAGGGCACTCCAAGTCTTTTCCCCTACAATGCCATCTGCCGACAGTCCTTTGGTTTTCTGAAAATTTCGGATATTCTGTTCTGTTTTTTCTCCGAAAATTCCGTCTGTCTGCCCTCCTTCGCTCCACACATTCAGATAGAGAGACAGCCGTTTCTGAATCCACCGCGTAAGTTCTCCTTTCGCACCTTTCCGAACCGTTGGACAGCCCATCAGTGTCCGCGAACCGGGAATCCCGTCAATGGTTCCCGGCTGATATCCCTGCCGGATCAGTTCTATTTGCAGTGCCAGGATCCATTCTCTCTGTGTACTGTCCGCTGTCAGTGCCTTCACTTCTGTATGCGGATCCTCCGTTCCGGAAGATGTGGTTTTTCCGGTCGATGTATCCGATTCCGGCCAGGTTGCCTGAAAAGCATAGATATTTCCATACTCTTTTCGCAGTCTTTCCGAGGTACTTCCCCAGTCCGGCAGCTGAAAATGTAGTTTATCCACAATGGATTTCCAGTCTCCACCCCATTCCAGACCCAACGATTTTCCGATAGCTCCAACTCTCTGAAAATAATTTCCCGACTCGTTATAGGCTCCTTTTCCGTCCTTTCGATAAACATCAAAAGCCACTCCCCACTGATGCATGGAGCGATAGGTACTCCCCGGTGCATTGGTCACCACCGGACCCGGCTTGGTCCTTCCCTGGTCATACAGTCGGTTTTGTTCCTGTACCGTCCGAAAACACTCTCCGATTCCGATCGGACATCCCTGTTTTTCGCAGACAGTCACCAGTTCTTTCGCCAGTTTCTGTAAATGTGGATGACATTTGGTCAGATCCCGTCCCATATTGATATTTCTCTCCCAGAAATTTCTCTCCTGCTATTTTATGCAACAACCGGATTTTTGTGCATCCTTACTTTCATCTATAGACCTTTCATTATTCGAACTGTTTTTTTCATTCCTTATACGCTTTCGAATCGTTGTTATTTTTCCTCTTTTCGAAATTTTTTAATTTTTTTCAAAAAAGTGCTTGACTTTTTCATAACAGTTTTATATAATCGTAGAGCAGGTTGCGGTTGGCAACCACGAAAAATGGCGAGATAGCTCAGTTGGCTAGAGC
>ERZ857785.3672-NODE-3672-length-11015-cov-3.675365_pt1 | contig 11015 bp, 10 predicted proteins | sample MGYA00519763_ERZ857785 | MGnify/ENA primary metagenome ERZ857785 (study PRJEB31778, sample SAMEA3449365) | human gut metagenome | biome: human gut; feature: human-associated habitat; material: faeces | place: United Kingdom | collected 2010/2012 ... | reverse complement strand
TTTTTCTCCTTCCTTTACTATTATTTTTATTCTTCTTCTAGCATATCATACCCATTTTCTGAATATAATTCATATTTTCCATTTTTATATTGAAGCATTGCACCTTCTTTAGCGACTTTTAATAATTCATCTGAGGTTATTACCTCTTTAAATTCATGTTTAGGTTTATCTGTAAAATCCCACAAATACACCTCACCATTTCTATCTTCTGTTACTAAATATAAATGTCCTTCTTTCCTATTTTCTTGCAACTCTTGGGATTGATTTGGGTTTTCTAAACTATTTGATAAATCTTGCATAAATTCTTTTACGTTATTATCTTTTTTTATTTGTTCTGCTATATTTTTGAATAAATCTAAATTCATAATATCCCTCCTTTCAGCTTGAGCAATATATTAGAATTTGTATTAAAATTAATAATTTTGAGATTAAATATGTTACATAATACCATACATCTAGCTTATTGTCAATTCTATTGAGTTGTTTGCATAATAATGTTGTAATGTTTTTGTATGAACTATTGAACCACAAAAGAAAGGCATTATGTTATAAGTTGCATAACTATAAGCATAATGCTTTTTTCTATTGTGAAATTTTTTTACTTCTCATTAATATCAACTTATATGAAATATCTTTTTCAAAAAATTAATAATCTTTTCATAGAATTTTTCTTTTTTGATTTCTACTGGCAAATTACTTTGTATCTCTTCATTCTGTTGAATTACCTTTTGTTTCTTTTTAAATAAATTGTCTGGGTTATATTTTTCCCTTTTTATATTTTCCTCAATTTCTCTATCATTTCTTTCTTTCTCTAATATTCGTTCTTTTTGTTCAGGAGTTGCCCAATAATCACGAAATATATTTGCCAAAATTGCTTTGGTTTCTTCAAAAATATCTTGTTCTTCAAAACTTTTACTAATATCAATCTTAAAATCATATTTGTCATCCATATTAATTTTAAACGTTTTAATCATTTCTTTGGGAATTTTATCAACACTCTCTTGAGGTACATACTTCAATATTTCTATTACTTGTTTATATGCTTTTGGATATTTATCTTCCATCTTTTTGCTTCCTCCACTTATCTTACTTTGTTATATTCTTATTCTGTGTTTTCATATCATTTTGCACTCTTCTACCAGCTTCTTTTTTTGGGTTAATATCAGTATCTAATGCAAGTTTTCCTATTTTTTTCTGAAAAGCCAATTTATCTTTTTCTCTCGTAAATTCCACAAATTCTCCAACAAGCTGTTCCTCTTCTATTCCATAAGTATCTATTCCTTTATTTTCTTTTTCTAAGTACTTATCATACATGTATGTTAGGACACTCAATGCATCTGTTTTTCCATCCACACTTATTTTTTGTATTTTATCTGGTAATATTGATTTATTAGGATACGTATTCATATTTCGTGGTGTTACTTTATGTTTTCTCTTACTTTTTAGATTAATAGCTTCTGGATCATAATCTTTACCTTCCAATAAGTCTAAAGAAAGATACATACTATCTTTTAAAAATTTCTCCATGTAGTCGAATACTTCTGTTTTAGTTAGTGGACTATCTTGGCTCCTTCTGCTTTCACTCATATATTGAGGCTTTATTAATACATTATTTAATACAGGCGATTTATCTACTAATAAATTTAAAAATCTATTCATTAAAGATAACATTGCTTCCTGTCCTTTAGAAAAATATACTTGTTTTGGTTTATTATAGCCTACTTTTAAATCATTTTCATTTTGAGGTAACATCCCTTTGCTAGCTATACTATTCTCATTATTTTTGTTTGTAAAATGGAAACAAATCTTCTTCAACTCATCCTCTGATAAATCTTTTGCATCTATCACATCTAATGATGCTTCTTTTTTATCAAAAGAGCTTTTTTCCAAATCTGATACATATTCGAAAAATTTTTCCAATCCTCTCATATAATACATTTCAGGTTGATTCTCTACATTTTCTTTTCCAACTTTATTCAAAAAATTTTGATAAACATATTCTACAACAGCTAGTGCATCATCTTTATCTTTATAGCATAATCTACTAATCTTATCTGGTGATACTCCTCTATCAAATCTAGTGTGCATATTATGTTTTTCCATTACTTTACCAGTTTCATCATCTATATCATCAATTAGATAATCTATTTTTTCTTGTTCTTCTTTGCTCATATTTTCAAATTCTCTTGTAGTTGTTCCATTCAAATCTAAACTATAATAATTTGCATGTTTTAATATTTGATATGTTATGCTATATGCATTTTTCCATGCATCTTGCTCCGAATCATCTTTATATTCTGAATATTTTCCCAACCAATTATGTAATACTTTATTTTTTTGTTCGACAGGCTTTTTTTCATTGTCTATGGCATCTTTTGATACTCTTGTTAAATCATACACTAATTGCAACATTTCACTTATTCCCTGTGAAAAAAATACCTTTTTATGAGTTTCAACTCCTCCACTATTATGTCCTATCCTTGCTTCTAGTCCTTTTTCCTCTATTGATTTTATATCTCCATCTGAAAAATGAAATAGTACATTTTCCAAATCTATATTTTCTGCTTGTATATTCTTCATTTTTTCCTCTTTCTATATATTATTCCACATTTCATTGTCAAAGAAATAATCTTTTCTTGCAAGTATTGGTTTTAAGCCCTTTTCGTATATTAGAAGTTCATCTTTTTTTAAATCATCTTTTATAAAATCTGGATCTATACCTAATAACTCGCTAAAATACATAATATCTGATTTTATATTAGTTCCCAACAACATTTGTGTATCTATTGAATTCATTATATTATAATATTCTTTTCCATATATATCTTTTATGTTTTCTATATTATTTGTCATTAAGCTTATTGATAATTTTCTACATCTAGCTAATTCTACATTTCTTGCCAAATCATAAATTTTTCCTAATCTTTCTACTTCATCTAACATTATATATATGTGTTCTTGTCCAATATTTCCAATTTTATATGTTGCTAAAAATTGGCTTATAAAAATATTATTGAATTTCGCATCTTCATTACGGTTTCCATTTTGCATTAGAAATATAGCTGTTTTTCCATCCTTTAATTCTTCAAACTCAAATTCGTCAACAATTTCACTATCTTCTTTTATTCCATTTATTACAAAAGACAGTTTTAATATTGCAGTAGAAACTATACTTTGATATGTTTTTTCAGGAAATGTCTTTAAAATCGTATAATATTTATATGCTTTTGTATTTTCTTCAAATATATCAAAATTTGCAAATAAGCTCTCTTTTGGCAATCCTAATAATTTGAAACAAGTAAGTAAATCTTTTTTATCCTCATTTTCTATAACATAATAAATTACTGTCTTCATCAAACTCTTAGAAGCATCATTCCAAAATTCATCATCTTCATCTCCCACTAAGATATTAGCTAGATTTTCTATGTCAGCATCATTTTTTATATGGCTTAAAGGATTATATTGATATTTGTCTTCTTCATCAACATTATTTTCTATGTCTCTATTTTCATAATTTAGTACTTTTATTTTATATCCATTGTTTGTTAGATATTTATGAGTTCTGTCATAAACTTCTCCTAGTGGATCTACAATAATATATGAACCTAACATTTTTAATGTATTAGTAACTGTATATGCTGATGATTTTCCTGCTCCACTTCCCCCAACAATTAATGTGTTTACATTTCCTCTCTTATCTTCTGGTAATATGATGTCTTTTCCTAAAGTTAGACCTCTTCCATCTTTTGTTAAAATATTATACATTTTTTCTTTATTTTCAAACATTTCTTCCATAAAATTAATCCCTCCTATTTTTTCTAATACATAATAATATTCATCTTTCCATTCTATAAAAAGATATTTCTTTCCATTGACTTTTTTATACTCATAACAGCTTGTACTCTTTGGCTCTATAATATCTAATATATAATCTTTAGTATATTTAGCTATTATACTTTTCTTGTTAATGTACGCTATTACTTCATTTTCTATTGGATTTATTGTAATTCTTTCGAGCTCAAAATCTTGATTTTTTTCTTGCTCTCTGTATTTAAATTTTTGATTTTTCTTTAGTAATGCGATTGTTTTCCAAAAGCCTATTATTCTGTAATCCTTCTTATAGTATCCTTTAAATTCAAATGGCTTTTTAGCTTTTTTAACCTCCTCTCCCTTTGTTCTTGTACTATCTATATCTTTAAGAATGTTAATATTAGAAGTATATTGAATTATTTTTTCTTGATATTCTTCAATTTTATTCTTTACTAGCTTTTCATCATATTTTTTTATCTCGTCTAATGAAAAGCCTAGTTTTTTTAGATATAAAATTTGATTCATCTGTTTTATGTTCTCATCATCATAATATCTATATCCAGAATATTTATCAATATAGCAAGGATTTAACAATTCTTTTTCTTCATAGAATCTTATTGTTTTTATTGTTACATTAAATATTTTTGCAAATTCTCCTATTTTTAACATTCTTTTCCTCCTAATTCAACTATATACCTAACCTTAAGGGAAGAGTCAATAGTTTTTTGTATTAATTCTAAAAAAGATAGTTTTCTAACAAAAGAAAACTATCAATCCACCAACCATAGCAAGTATTGCACCCAAAATTTTGAAGCCACTTGTAGCTTCATTTTGATCACCAAAATCAAAAACTTTTTTTGTGATAATTCTAGCATCATAAACCAAAATTACACCAGCTAATAACATAAGTACACCTATTAATCTAATAATTACTTGTAACATAATATCAACATCCTTTTCTCTGCCAATCGCCTTTTCTACTCCAGCAATAGCAATAATTTAAATTTCTATCCTTGAACTAAACTTCTCTTTTACCAAGTTATTTAGTTTTGCATTTTTTTCTTTTTCAAGTAATGGATCATCTTCCATAATTTTTAAAGCTAATCTTTGAACTTTTTTCAAAACTGCTATATCTTCAAACAAATTAGCAATCTTAAATTCTGGAAGTCCATGTTGTTCTGTTCCGAAAAAGTCTCCAGAACCTCTAAGTTCTAAGTCTTTTTCAGAAATTATAAATCCATCATTTGTATCACACATTACTTTCATCCTTTGTTTTATTGTTTCACTATTTCCTTCGTATTTTAAAATGCAATATGATTGATATTCGCCTCTTCCTACTCTTCCACGTAATTGGTGCAATTGTGCTAATCCAAATCTTTCTGCATTTTCCACTACCATAATACTTGAATTTGGAACATTTACTCCTACTTCAATTACAGTCGTTGCAATTAAAATTTGAATTTCACCATTTTTGAATCTTTCCATAATTTCATCTTTTTCTTTTGGTTTCATTTTTCCATGTAAATATGCTACTTTATATTCCCTAAATGTTTCTTTTTGATATCTTTCTGCAAGTTCAATTACTGATTGTAATCCTTCCATATCTTCATTTTCTTCAACTAATGGACATACTATATATGCCTGCCTGCCTTCTGTTATTTGTTTTCTTATAAAATTATTTACTCTTTCTTCCATATTTTTTCTAACTGCATATGTTTCAATTTTCTTTCTGTTTGGTGGAAGTTCATCTATTATAGATATATCCAAATCTCCATACAATATTAATGCAAGTGTTCTTGGAATTGGTGTTGCAGACATTGCAATTACATCTGGATTTTGTCCTTTTGCTGCTATAGTTCCTCTTTGTTTTACTCCAAAACGGTGTTGCTCATCTGTTACGACTAATCCTAAGTTTTTGAATACTACATTTTCTTCTAATATTGCATGTGTTCCTATTAATATATCTATTTCTCCACTTTGTAGTTTTTCTAATATTTCTGACTTCTTCTTTTTAGTAACACTTGAAATTAATAGCTCCGTTTTTATTCCAAGTTCTTCTAATATTCCTTGAAAGCTTTCTAAATGCTGGCTTGCAAGTATTGCTGTTGGTGCCATTATTGTTGCTTGATAGCCTGATTTTACAGCTTTATATGCTGCAATCATTGCTACTACTGTTTTTCCTGAGCCAACATCTCCTTGTAATAGCCTATTCATTGGCTTGTTACTTTCCATGTCTCTATCTATTTCTTCTAATACTCTTAGCTGTGCTTTTGTCAATTTGAATGGCAAAATGTTTATTACATCTGACATATATACATCTTTACTAAATTGTATTCCATCTGTTTCGTGTTCATAATTATTTTTTAATTTTAATAATGCTAGTTGTGTTGTAAGTAATTCTTCAAATACAAGTCTTTCTCTTGCTTTATTAAAATCCGAAAATTCTATTGGAAAATGTATTCTTTCAATTGTATTATTTATATCCCATAAATTATTTTCTTTTAGTATATATTCTGGTAATGTTTCTGTCAATTTACCTTTTACTTCTGCAAGACCATTTTCTATAATTTTTCTTAATGTATTTTGTTTTAATTCATATGTTAATGGATAAATCGGAATAATTTTTCCTGTATTTTTACTTTGATCAATTTCATCATATACAGGCGAATTCATTTCTAATCTTCCATTTTTATTTGATATTTTTCCAAAAAATCTGTACATTCTTCCAGGTTGAAACTTATCCCTTAAATATCCTTGGTTAAACCATGTCATATAACATGTTCCGGTTTGGTCTTTTACAATTAATCTGCTTATTGTCATTCTTCCTTTATGCATTTCAGTTATTCTTCCTGCTGCCATTGCTTCTATTAATACTTCTTCTCCATCTGTGCATTCATATAAGTTCTTTGGCTTGCTTCTATCTTCATAGTCTCTTGGATAGTATTCTATTAAGTCTTTTAATGTATATATATTTAATTTATTTAGTAGTTTTACCCTGTTTGGTCCTACTGTTTTTACATATTTTACATCTTTATCTAGGTCTACCATTGTTACTCCTCTTTTATATATGTCTACATTTTACTATATAAATTTTCAAAAATCAACAAATTTATAACATTTAAGCCTGTGTTTTTTCGTCGTATTAGGACTACCAAAACACAGGCTTCTACTCTTTATGCAGTTTCTTTTTGCTCTACCGCAATTCTTTCACTTTTTGTTTTTTTAACTTTATTAGGATTTTCTATAATTTTAGGACCTGCATTATTTAAGACTGTATCTTTAGTAATAATGCATTGTTCTATTTTTTCATTTGATGGAATATCAAACATGATATCTCTCATAATGTTTTCAATTATAGAACGCAAACCTCTTGCTCCTGTTTTTCTCTCAATTGCTTTGTCAACAATTGCTTCTAAAGCTTCTTGCTCAAATATTAATTCTACATCATCCATTTCTAGTAATTTCTTGTATTGTTTTACTAAAGCATTTTTTGGTTCTGTAGTAATTTTTATCAATGCTTCTCTATTTAGTTCTTTTAGTGTTGCTATTATTGGCAATCTTCCTATAAATTCAGGAATCATTCCAAATTTTAATAAATCTTGTGGTAAAATTTGCTCAAATACTTTGAATCTGTCTATATCTTTTTTGCTTTGAATATCTGCTCCAAATCCCATTGCTTTTTTACCCATTCTATCTTTTATGATGTTTTCTAATCCTTCAAATGCTCCACCACAAATAAATAATATATTTGATGTATTTATTTGTATTAGTTCTTGTTGAGGATGTTTTCTTCCTCCTTGTGGTGGTACTGATGCTATTGTTCCTTCAATTATTTTTAGTAATGCTTGTTGAACACCTTCACCACTAACATCTCTTGTTATTGATAAGTTTTCTGATTTTCTTGTTATTTTATCAATTTCATCAATATATATGATCCCTTTTTGAGCTTTTTGAATATCTCCATCTGCTGCTTGAATAAGTTTTAATAAGATATTTTCAACATCTTCTCCAACATAACCCGCTTCTGTTAATGTTGTTGCATCTGCTATTGCAAATGGTACATTTAATATTTTTGCTAAGGTTCTTGCAAGAAGTGTTTTTCCACATCCTGTTGGTCCTAAAAGTAAGATATTACTTTTTTGTATTTCTACATCATCTTTGTCTTTTTCGTTGCTTTCTTCATGAGCAATTCTTTTATAATGGTTGTAAACTGCAACTGATAATGTTCTTTTTGCTTCATCTTGCCCAATTACATAATCATCTAATATTTTCTTTATTTCTTTTGGGTTTGGTATTTTGTCTAAATCATTTAATGTATAGCCTTGTTCTTCTTCTTCGTATTTTTCTGCTTCTATAATACTTGTACATAAATCTACACATTCATCGCAAATATATACGCCAGGACCTGCTACAATTCTTTTCACACTATCTTGTGATTTACCACAAAATGAACATCTTACATTTTTTGGGTTATCATTTTTAGCCATTTTCTATCTCCTTTAATTACATTCTTTTATCCATTATTCCATCTATTAATCCATATTTCAAAGCTTCTTCTGCTGTCATATAATGGTCTCTTTCTGTGTCTCTTTCTATTGTTTCTATAGATTGCCCTGTTCTATCACTTAATAATTTATTTAGTTTTTCTCTTGTTCTTATCATATGATCTGCATGGATTTTTATTTCAGTTGCTTGACCTGAAATTCCTCCACCTTGACCACCTATTAATGGTTGATGTATTAATATTTCTGAATTTGGTGTTGCAAATCTTCTACCTTTTTCTCCATTTGCTAAAAGTACAGCACCAAAACTTGCTGCTAATCCTACACATATTGTTGATACTGGACATTTTATATAGTTCATTGTATCTACTATTCCCATTCCATCTGTAATAGATCCTCCTGGTGAGTTGATATATAATGATATTTCTTTGTCTGGGTCTTCTGATTCTAAGAATAATAATTGTGCAATAATTAAACTTGCTGATGTTGGATTAACATCTTCTCCTAAAAATATAATTCTGTCTTTTAATAATCTTGAGAAAATATCATATGATCTTTCTCCTTTTCCTGTTTGTTCGATTACATAAGGTACTAAACTATCTTTTTCAAACATATTTTTTCCTCCTCTGTCTTTTAGACATAATAATTATACACAAAAAGGCTGGTAATGCTTTTTTAATGCTTCACCCCAACCTTTCTTTTACTATTTATTTTATTTTTGCATTTTTTACTAAAAATTCTAATGCTTTTTCAGATTCTACTCCGCTTTTTATGTAATTTCTTACGTTTTCATTTTCCATAAATTCTTTGTCATCTGATTTTCCATAATTTTTAGCCATTTCTTTTACTTTTTCTGTTATTTCATCTTCTGTTGCTTCTATTTTTTCTGCTTTGATTACTGCTTCTAACATTAATCTTGATTTGATTGCTTCTATTGCTTGAGGTTCATATTCTTTTTTAACTTCTTCAGCTGTTTTTCCCATCATTTTTAAGTATTGGTCTAATTTTAATCCTTGATATGAAAGTCTGCTTTCAACATTTCTTAACATATCTTCTGTTTCGTTTTCAATCATTCCTGATGGAATATCAACTTTTACATTTTCGCATACTGCTTTTATAACAGCATCTTCTGTTTCATATTTTTGTCTTTGTTCATTGTCTTTTTCCATTCTGTCTTTGATGCTTTTCTTTAATTCTTCTAATGTATCGAATTCGCTAGTGTCTTTTGCAAAATCGTCATTTAATTCTGGTAATTCTTTTTTCTTAATTTCATGTAATTTAACTTTGAATGTTGCATCTTTTCCAGCTAAATCTTTAGAAAAATATTCATCTGGGAATTTTACTTTTATATCTCTTTCTTCATCGATTTTCATTCCAATTATTTGGTCTTCGAATCCAGGTATAAATGTATTGCTTCCTATTTCTAATTCATGACCTTCAGCTTTTCCGCCTTCAAATGCTTTACCATCAACAAATCCTTCGAAATCGATAACTGTTATATCACCTTTTTCTACTGGTCTATCATCAATTGATATTAATCTTGAATTATGTTCTTGCATATGTGATAATTCATGGTTGATATCTTCATCTGATACAGTATACTCTATTTTTGGTATTTCTATACCTTTATATTTTCCAAGTTCTGCTTCTGGTTTTGTTTGGAATACTGCTGTAAAGATTAAGTCTTTTCCTTTTTCGATTTGTTTCACATCGATATCTGGTCTACTTACAGCTTCTATTTTATTTTCTTTTAATGCAGTTTCTAATTCTTCTGGTACTACTTCATTAAATGCATCTTCATAGAAAATTTCTTTTCCATAATATTTTTCTACTATATTCATTGGAGCTTTACCTTTTCTGAATCCTGGTATATTAAAATATTTTGCACTTTTAAAATATACTTTTTGAATTGCTTCATCAAATTTTTGAGCCTCTATTGTTAACTCTAATTTTACTTCATTTGCGTTTTCTGTTTTTTCAACTTTACATTTCATAATAATTTCTCAATCCTTTCATTTATTCATATAGCTTTTATATTATACCATATTTTTCCTATTTTGCAATGATTTTTTATAAATTTTTCAAAAATACTTGTTTTTTTTATTATTTTATGATAAACTTAGAAGCAGTCAATTTTAATTTAAAAATTAGGAGGTGCAAAGAAATGGCTAAATGTGCAGTTTGTGAAAAATCACAAAGTAATGGAAATAAACTTAGCATAACTCGTTCACATATAAGTAAAAGAAGTCCACGTACTTGGAAACCAAATTTAAGAAGCGTAAAAGCTATTATGGAAAATGGTGAAGTAAAAAGAATTCATGTTTGTGCAAAATGTTTAAAAAATGGAAAAGTTAAAAGAGCATAATGATCGCTCTTTTTTTGTTTATATAAAATATTAAAAGAGGGTTTGTAGTTTACTACTTTCCCTCTTTTCTTAGTCTTTTATTCCAAAAATTAATTTTACAAATCCTCTTAAAAATTTTGGAACTTTTTTTACTACGATAGTCATATGTACCCCTCCTTAATATTCTTATTATTAGCTATTCTTTAGCATGCAAGCCACATGATTCCTACACAAGCTAATGCTACTCCTATTATAAAAAGCCAACCTGTTAGTGGAAGCAATAATACTAATAATATTCCTAATCCTATTCCTATTAATATTACTCCTAATGTTTTTTTCAATGCACATAACATATTATT
>ERZ857785.3662-NODE-3662-length-11052-cov-4.852051_pt1 | contig 11052 bp, 10 predicted proteins | sample MGYA00519763_ERZ857785 | MGnify/ENA primary metagenome ERZ857785 (study PRJEB31778, sample SAMEA3449365) | human gut metagenome | biome: human gut; feature: human-associated habitat; material: faeces | place: United Kingdom | collected 2010/2012 ... | reverse complement strand
ACCAGAAGGGTATTTTGCAGGGAAGCTGATCATGGATGCAGGGCTTCGCGGATACCAGGTAGGAGGTGCACAGGTTTCAGAGAAGCATTGCGGATTTGTGATCAATAAAGGAAATGCGACGGCGGCTGATGTGATGGAGCTGATCCGGCAGGTAACAGCGAAAGTGAAAGAAGATACCGGTGTTACGATGGAACCGGAAGTGAAACAAATACGAGAATTTTAGGGATGAGATTCGTAATTGTAACGGGAATGTCCGGAGCAGGGAAAAGTACATTGGTACGATGTATGAATTTTCTGGAGGTTCCTACAGAGGGACAGGTTCTGATAGATGGGAAGGCTCTTGGAGATTTGACAGAGAAGGAATTGAGGAAACAGAGGGAAGAGATTGGTATGATCTTTCAGCATTTCAATCTGTTGATGCAGAAGTCAGTGATTGATAATGTCTGTTTTCCTCTTTATATAAAAGGAAAGAAGAAGGCAGAGGCCAGAAAGAGGGCAGCAGAGCTTTTGGAGATCGTTGGTTTGGGGGACAGGCAGAATGCTTATCCTGCGCAGCTCTCCGGTGGTCAGAAGCAGAGGGTTGCCATTGCAAGAGCACTTGCATCAGATCCGAAGATTTTACTTTGTGATGAGGCTACCAGTGCACTGGATCCGCAGACTACTTCTTCCATTCTGGAATTGCTGAAAAAGATTAATAAGCAGTTTGGAATCACCATAGTGATCATTACTCATCAGATGTCGGTGGTGCGTGAAATCTGTACACATGTGGCGATTATGTATGAGGGTGAAGTGGTTGAGAAAGGACTGGTTGCAGATATTTTTGCAAATCCTCAGTCGGAGGTTGCCAAAGAACTGATCCGAAAGGATACAGGCTCTGATATCGACGCAGACAGCAGACTGGATGCAGGCAGGGAAAAAGGACAGGCAGAGATCAAAAGCGGTGAGAAGATACGAATCGTATTCTCTGAGAATTCAGCTTTTGAGCCTGTGATTGCAAATCTGATCCTTACCTTTGGAGAACCGGTAAATATCCTGAAGGCAGATACCAAGAATGTAGGTGGTGTAGCCAAGGGAGAGATGATACTGGAATTTATGGAAGGCAGTACCAGGACAGAAATGATGAAGCAGTATCTGAAAGAAAAAGGTTTAGCAATCGGGGAGGTGACAGAATATGTGGGATCATGAAACAATAATGATGATTGTCCAGGGTGTGGGAGAAACACTTTACATGACAGTTCTTTCCACAGTTCTGGGATACCTGTTCGGACTTCCTATGGGAGTGTTGCTGGCAGTGTCTGATAAAGAGGGACTGAAACCAAATGCAGTGTTGTATAAGATACTGGATACAATTGCAAATATTGTGAGAAGTATTCCGTTTCTGATCTTACTGATCCTGTTGATTCCTTTTACCAGAGCAGTGGTGGGAAAGAGTTATGGATCTACAGCAACGGTAGTGCCACTGGTAGTGGCAGCCATTCCTTTTATCGCACGAATGGTGGAATCTTCTATTAAAGAGGTGGATGCAGGTGTGATCGAGGCAGCCAGAGCTATGGGTGCCAGTAATATAAGGATCATCGTGAAGGTTCTTCTGGTAGAAGCCAGAACTTCACTGATCACAGGAGCGACGATTGCGATCGGAACGATCCTTGGTTATTCAGCCATGTCCGGTGCAGTAGGAGGAGGCGGACTTGGAGATATCGCCATCCGCTATGGATATTACAGATATCAGTCAGATATTATGATCGTTACAGTTATCCTGCTGGTGGTGCTGGTACAGATTTTCCAGTCAGTGGGAATGATGATCGCAAATAAGATTGACAGAAGAAAGTAGTTTTAAGAAATCGTTGATTATAAAATGGTTATGAAAAAAGTTAAAATATAAAATTCAGGAGGACAATTATTATGAAAAAATTAGTGGCAGCAGTTTTAACAGGAGTACTGGTAGCAGGAACATTAAGCACAGGCGTTTATGCAAAGGATGATGACAAAACCATCACAGTTGCAGCATCTGCAACACCTCACGCAGAGATCCTTGAGGAGGCAAAACCACTTCTTGAGAAAGAAGGATATGACCTTGAGGTTACTGTATTTGATGATTATGTAAGACCAAACGAGGTAGTTGAGAGTGGAGAGTTTGATGCAAACTACTTCCAGCATATCCCATATCTGGATCAGTTTAATGAGGAGAAGGGCACACACCTTGTAAATGCAGGCGGTATTCACTATGAGCCATTCGGAATCTATCCCGGAACAAAAGACAGCCTGGATGATCTGGAAGACGGGGATTCTATCGCAGTACCAAATGATACCACAAACGAAGCAAGAGCACTTCTTCTTCTCCAGGATAACGGAATTATCACTCTGAAAGATGGTGCAGGATTAAATGCAACTGTTAAGGATATTGCAGAGAATCCTCACAATGTAGAGATCGTAGAGCTGGAAGCAGCACAGGTAGCACGTGTTACAGGCGAGACAGCTTATGTGGTATTAAACGGAAACTATGCTCTGGAAGCAGGATTCTCAGTTGGAAAAGATGCACTTGCATATGAGAAATCTGATTCTGAAGCAGCGCAAACCTATGTAAACGTGATCGCAGTCAAAGAAGGCAACGAAAACAGCGATAAGATCAAAGCTCTGGTTGACGTACTGAAATCCGATGAGATCAAAGACTTCATCAACGAGAAATATGACGGTGCTGTAATTCCTTTTGATGACAGCGCAGACACTGAAGAAGCTGCTGCAGAAGAAACAGACAGCAAGGACGAAGCAAAAGAGGATACTGCAGAAGAAAATGCAGAAACAACTGAAGCAGCAGAAGATGCTGAATAATAACAGATAATAATGATAAATAACAGGAGATTCCTTTTTCAGGTAAAACTGAGGAGGGAATCTTTTTTTGAATAAACTGCGAAGCAGTTATTCGGTTATGAGCAGGTAATTATAGATGCAGCAGTGAAGAGTCCGGAGTGTAAGGAACTGGTTGCCGCTTTGGGTGGCAGACTGACCATATCAGAGTATCTGAAATTTGATAAAGCATTCCTTGAGCCGGAGGGAATGGTGATTTACGGACAGTCGGGTGCCGATTTATTTTGGCAGCAATATAGATTCAGGAAAAGTGACTTATGAGGGAAAAGAATATCCAAGGCGTATTCAGCTTAGAAAGTTTGATGAAAAGGCAGCTCGCAGCGCTGGCGCATTGTGTGCGAAGGACTGCTTTGATGAGAGTTACAGATATGACTGGTACGATGACGAAACGGATAACTGGTGGAATTATCAATGCCAGTATAATACTGAAGAAATATGCATTGCCACAATAGGAAGCGCAGTAGATACGGAAAAATAAAGAAAGAACTGTTAGTTATCCTGAGCCTTAAAGATGACAAGGGAGAACAGAGATATTGTCAGGTTGCATCACGTTGTCTGTATCTGGATGATTATAAAAATCCTACAGAGGGAATTGATGGAAATAAGAGACTTGCATTTGTCTTGTATTTTTTGAGTTTTTTGTTTCAGAAATGCTTTAAAATGTACGAATAATTAAAAAAATTAAAAAATTTCAAAAAAGGTGTTGACATCCGACAAAATCCATTATATAATAGCAAAGCAAGTTACGGAGCGGACAACAAATAAGCCGCCTGAAACAAGCACAATATGGAATCTTAGCTCAGCTGGGAGAGCATCTGCCTTACAAGCAGAGGGTCATAGGTTCGAGCCCTATAGGTTCCATATCTTAAAAGAAAATGGCGAGATAGCTCAGTTGGCTAGAGCACACGGTTCATACCCGTGGTGTCGAGGGTTCGAATCCCCCTCTCGCTACTACACGAAAGATGAGTCTGTAAATCGAGTGAAAGGTTTACAGGCTTTTTTATGTTGCCGGCATATTCACACAAAAATATACAAAATTTCTTTTTACTATTGCCATAATCCCCAAAATCCTTTATAATGCAAAAAGGTGAAAGCAAAAGTTCATTGTAATGACAGTAGTATGAAATGATAACAGGGTGGTTATTCAAAAAAGGATAACTGCCTTGTTTTTGATTATAGGAAAAATCGCTATTGTAAAACCTTTTGCCGAATCACATCAACATTCACGAAAGAGAGGGAAAGGAATGGAGAAACAAGAGAAAAACACAGTAACACCCTACGACCTTGATGGAAGGCCGCCACTGAAGCTGGCGATTCCTCTTGGTTTGCAGCATGTGCTGGCTATGTTCGTAGGTAATCTTACACCGCTTCTGATCATCACAGCAGCCTGTGGAATCGAAGCCGGCGGAGAACTGCAGGTAGCACTTCTACAGAATGCCATGCTGATTGCAGGTATTGTAACATTGGTTCAGGTATTTACCATAGGACCTGTGGGTGGTAAACTCCCCATCGTTATGGGAACCAGTTCCGGTTTCATTGGCGTATGCCAGAGTGTTGCAGGAGTCATGGGTAATGGAGTGGTTGCGTATGGTGCGATCATGGCGGCATCCTTTATCGGCGGTCTTTTTGAAACTGTACTGGGAAGCTTCCTGAAACCACTGAGAAAATTTTTTCCGTCAGTTGTAACAGGAACCGTTGTATTATCAATCGGTCTTTCACTGATCGCTGTTGGTATCAGTTCTTTTGGAGGCGGAAGTTCCGCTAAGGACTACGGTTCTCTGGAGAATCTGTTTGTAGGTTTTGTAGTTCTGGTTGTAATTGTCGTATTAAAACATGGAACAAAAGGATTTACAAGCTTTGCATCAATTCTGATCGGTATTATCGTAGGATATGTGCTGGTAAGTATTATGGCAGCAGTTCTTCCTACCACATTTACCTATGTGGATGATGCAGGTGCAACAGTAGAAGCTACCAAATCCTGGGTTCTTAACTGGGATAAAGTAGCAAGCGCATCCTGGTTTGCAGTGCCGAAGATCATGCCTGTCAAATGGGTATTTGATGCAAGGGCAATCGTTCCGATCTGCATCATGTTTATTGTAACAGCTGTAGAGACTGTAGGTGATATTTCCGGTATCACAGAGGGCGGTCTTGGAAGAGAAGCTACAGACAAAGAACTTTCTGGCGGCGTTATGTGCGATGGTCTTGGATCTTCACTGGCAGCAGTATTTGGCGTACTTCCGAATACTTCTTTTAGCCAGAACGTAGGTCTGGTTGCAATGAACAAGGTTGTAAACCGTTTTTCAATTGCAACAGGCGGTATTTTCCTTATCGCATGTGGTCTGTTTCCGAAGCTTGCAGCACTGATCTCCATCATGCCTCAGAGTGTACTGGGCGGTGCGGCAGTTATGATGTTCTCATCTATTGTTGTCAGCGGTATCCAGCTTATCACAAAATGGCCGGTAACTCCGAGAAACGTAACAATTGTCTCCGTTGCACTTGGTCTTGGCTATGGACTTGGGGCAAACTCAGCAGTCCTTGCACATATGCCGCAGGCAATCACATTGATCTTCGGCGGTTCAGGAATCGTACCTGCAGCACTGTTTGCTATCATTCTGAATATCGTGCTTCCACCGGATGAGAAATCCGAAGTTGAGATTGCAGAAGAGATTCTTGACATGAAGAAAAAAGAGACACAGAAGAAATAGCGGCACACTGGGAGTGTTCGAAAGTGAATAAGTAAAACAATAAAAAGCGTGAAACCGGGAATATCTGGTTTTGCGCTTTTATTCAGATTATAGTAAATGATTATCTGGTGCAGATATGTGGTGAAAGCAGACTGCAGATATCTGTAATGAATTTCCTGATAATGGTTACTGTTCACTCTGTTCACAGCAACACGCTTCGTAATGCAGGAAATATGAACCTCTTTGTACAAAGCCCAAGGAGTATCGTTTGCTTTGCAAACTTAATTTATGCTAATCGCATAAATTCGCGCGGTATGTCTCGGGTTTTCTGTGGCCTTCGTTCACAAAAAACACCTCGCGGGATATTACCAGTGAACAGTAACTGATAATGATAAAAATATGTTATTGAATGAAATTCAGGGTTGACAAATATAGTTTACGGTGGTAAATTAAGTGTAAATTTAACAGATTAAACCGATGAAGCGGAAGTCAAAGCAGTCATGCGCGCACAGAGAATCCGGGAAGGTGAGAGCCGGGTGGAAATGCAGTCTGCCAAATGGGCCGCTGAGGGCACAGTGAAAGGTTGAAGATTACAGAGCAGACTAAGTATCCTGTGACGTGAGGCATACGTCAGTTGCCGGGAATATGAAGGTATTTCGCAAAGAGTACGGTTCAAACCGTAAATCAAGGTGGCACCGCGGGTGAAGTATATACGCTCGTCCTTGACAGAAACGATAATTCTGTCAAGGGCGGGCTTTTTTATGTTCCTGACAGAAACTGAATTAATCACAGGAGGTGTTTCCATGTATCCAACATTAGAAACTATCAGGCAGCTTGCACAGACAAAAGAATATCGTCGTATTCCTCTGTGCAGAGAACTTTATGCAGACAGATATACACCGGTAGAGGTGATGCGCATTTTGCGAAAAGCCAGCCGCCATTGTTACCTGCTGGAAAGTGCCAGCCAGACAGAAGTGTGGGGCAGGTATTCTTTTCTGGGGTATGAACCGTCCATGGAGATTACCTGTACAGACGGAACATTGAAGATCCGGACAACCGATGCTGAGGGAAAAACAGAGGAAACCGTAAGGCAGGTCACACATCCCGGTGATACTCTCAGAGAAATCATCCGGAAATATAAAACCCCGGTAATGGAAAAGATGCCTCCTTTTACAGGCGGTCTTGTAGGATATTTCTCCTACGATTATATCAAATACAGTGAACCCAAGCTGAAACTGGAGGACAGTGAACAGCAGGATTTCAGGGACATGGATTTAATGCTTTTTGATCAGGTGATCGTATTTGACCATTTCAGACAGAAAGTACTTCTGATCACAGGTGTGATGGCAGATGATCTGGAAGCTTCCTACGAGAAAGCAGTAAAGAAGTTGGAGGAAATGGCGCAGCTGATCCGAAACGGGGAGCATATGGAATTTGAACCGCTGAGACTTCAGTCAGAAATACAGCCGAAATTTCCGAAAGAAAAATATGCAGAGATGGTGGAGAAAGCCAAACATTATATCAGAGAAGGTGATATTTTCCAGGTAGTACTTTCTAATCCCATGCGTGCGAAAGCAACAGGAAGCCTGTTTGATACTTACCGGGTTCTTCGGGCATCTAATCCTTCTCCTTATATGTTTTATTTCTCCAGTGATGACATTGAACTGGCAGGTGCTTCCCCGGAAACCCTTGCGAAGCTGGAAAATGGCACCTTAAGTACCTTCCCTCTGGCAGGAACCAGACCAAGAGGAAAGACAAGAGAAGAGGATAAAGAACTTGAAGAGGGACTTCTGAAAGATGAGAAAGAGCTGGCAGAACACAATATGCTGGTAGACCTGGGAAGAAACGATATTGGAAAGATCAGCAAGATCGGAACTGTAAAAGTAGAAAAGTATCTCTGCGTAGAACGTTTTTCCCATGTAATGCATCTGGGCTCCACAGTAACAGGAATCATCCGGGATGATAAAGACGCTGTGGATGCAGTAGACGCAATCCTTCCGGCAGGAACTCTTTCCGGAGCACCCAAATTCAGAGCCTGCCAGATCATCGAGGAACTGGAACAGAGCAAACGAGGCATTTACGGAGGCGCCATCGGATATCTGGATTTTGCAGGAAATCTGGATACCTGTATTGCCATCCGCCTGGTTTATAAGAAAAACGGAGAAATCTGTATCCGTTCAGGTGCCGGAATTGTGGCAGACAGTGTACCGGAAAAGGAATTTCAGGAATGCTGCAACAAGGCAAGAGCTGTGGTACAGGCAATTGAACAGGCACAGGAGGGATTAGAATGATATTACTGATCGATAATTATGACAGCTTTTCCTATAACTTATATCAGCTCATCGGCGCAGTGGAACCGGACATCAAAGTAGTGAGAAACGATGAGTGTACACTGGAAGAAATCGCAGAGATGAAACCGGAAGCCATCATTTTATCCCCTGGTCCGGGAAGGCCGGAGGATGCAGGTATCTGTATTCCGGTGATTAAAGAATTTGCAGGAAGAATCCCTATCCTGGGTGTGTGCCTGGGACATCAGTCCATCTGCGAAGCCTTTGGAGGAACAGTTTCCTATGCAAAAGAGCTGATGCATGGAAAGAAAAAGCTGATGTATAAAGCAGGAGAAAGTCAGCTTTTCAAGGGTCTGCCGGATACCTTTGCAGCAGCCAGATATCATTCCCTGGCAGCGTTAAAGGATACCCTGCCTGCAGAACTTAGGGTAACAGCAGAGTCAGAGGACGGAGAGGTCATGGCAGTGGAACATACGAAATATCCTGTGTTCGGAGTACAATTTCATCCTGAATCTGTAATGACACCGGACGGCAGAGTGATGATAGAGAACTTTATGGAGGTAGTGAGAAATGATTAAGGAAGCCATTATTAAATTATCAAAGAAACAGGATTTAGCTTATGCGGAAGCAGAAGCTGTAATGGACGAGATTATGAGCGGTCAGGCAACGCCTGTACAGATGTCTGCTTATCTTACTGCATTAGCTTTAAAAGGAGAGACAATTGATGAGATCACAGCTTCCGCAGCAGGAATGAGAGCTCACTGTATCAAACTTCTCCACAACCTGGATGTGCTTGAAATCGTGGGTACCGGCGGAGACGGTTCCAATTCCTTCAATATTTCCACTACTTCTTCTCTGGTGATCGCAGCAGGCGGTGTTCCGGTTGCAAAACATGGAAACAGGGCAGCATCCTCCAAATCCGGTGCAGCAGATGTTCTGGAAGCACTGGGAGTGAAGATTACACTGACGCCGGAACGCAGTGCAGAGATCCTGAAAAAGATCAACATCTGCTTCCTGTTTGCGCAGAATTATCACATTGCAATGAAATATGTGGCACCGATCCGTAAAGAGCTAGGAATCCGTACTGTATTTAACATTCTTGGACCGTTAAGTAATCCGGCAGGTGCAAACATGGAACTGATGGGAGTTTACGATCAGTCACTGGTGGAGCCACTGGCACAGGTTATGGCAAATCTGGGCGTTAACAGAGGAATGGTTGTCTATGGACAGGACAGTCTGGATGAGATTTCCATGTGCGCACCTACTTCTGTATGTGAGATCAGGAATGGCAAATTTACTTCCTATGAGATCACACCGGAACAGTTTGGATATGAGAGATGTGAGAAGGGTGCCCTGACAGGTGGTACACCTGCAGAAAATGCAGAGATCACAAAAGCAATCCTGAAAGGTGAGGAAAAAGGTCCGAAGCGTCAGGCGGTATGTTTAAATGCAGGTGCAGCACTCTATATCGCAGGAAAAGCCGCTTCTATAGAAGAAGGAGTGAAGCTGGCAGAATCCCTCATCGACAGCGGTGCAGCACTGAAAAAGCTGGAAGAATTTGTAGAAGAGACAAATAAATAAAAAGCAACCCCCAATTACTAATGTAAAGGAAATCTGTAACTGTCCGGAAATCTGCTGACTGTGGATATACAGAACAGTTACAGAAAAATCATAGAGATTATGAAGAATATATTAGAAGAAATAGCAGCCAGAACAAGAGAAAGAATTGCAAAAGAAAAGACCTGTATTTCTGTTTCAGAGCTAGAGAACCGGATTCAGGAAGTAAATAAAAATGCAGGGAAGAGAATTACATTTCTCCAGGCATTACAAAAAGACGGTATGTCCTATATCTGCGAGGTAAAGAAAGCCTCCCCCTCAAAGGGACTGATTGCACCGGATTTTCCATATCTGGCAATTGCAAAGGAATATGAACAGGCAGGTGCAAGTGCAATCTCCTGTCTCACAGAACCTTTTTATTTCCAGGGAGCAGACCAGTATCTGAGAGAAATCTCAGCCGCTGTACAGATACCTGTACTCCGCAAGGATTTTACAGTAGATGAATATATGATCTATCAGGCGAAATCCCTTGGTGCTTCCGCAGTGTTACTTATCTGTGCTATCCTGGATGACGGAGAATTAAGAGCATACAGACAGCTTGCAAAAGAGCTGGGACTGGATGCACTGATAGAAGCACACGATGAGTACGAAGTGGACAGAGCCTTAAATCTTGGGGCAGAGATCGTGGGAGTCAATAACCGGGATCTGAGAACCTTTCAGGTAGATATGAACAACAGCATTCGCCTGAGAAAAATGGCACCGGACAATGTGGTTTTTGTTTCCGAGAGCGGAATCCGCACCCCGGAGGATATCCGGCTTCTTTATGAGAATAAAGTGGATGCGGTACTGATCGGGGAAACACTGATGCGAAGCCCGGACAAGAAATCAGCACTGGAAAGCCTGAATAGCAGCCCGTTACGCTGAAAGATCGAATATTATCTGAGAGGATAGAATATGACCAGAGAACAACAGCAAAGAACCAAAATCAAAATCTGTGGTCTGAAACGCCCGGAAGACATTACCTATGTAAATGAAGCAAAACCTGATTACTGTGGATTTATCATAGAATTTCCGAAGAGCAGCAGAAATGTTACAGGTGCATTGGTGAGAGAACTTACTGCAAAACTTAATCCGGACATTATCCCTGTAGGTGTTTTTGTAAATGTAGCACCTGAGCGTGTGGAGGAACTGCTTCTTGACGGAACTATCCATATTGCACAGCTTCATGGACAGGAAGATGAGGCATATATACGGAGAATCCAAAAGAATACAGGTCATCAGGTTATAAAGGCCTTTTCCGTAAAAACGGCTCAGGATATTGAAAAAGCCCTGAAAAGTCCGGCAGATTATATACTGCTTGATCAGGGTGGCGGTGGAACAGGACAGACCTTTGACTGGTCACTGATCCCGGAGATAGATAGACCGTTTTTCCTGGCAGGAGGACTGGGTGCAGATAATCTGGAAACAGCCGTCCGGACTATTCATCCCTATGCAGTAGATCTGAGCAGCAGTGTGGAGACGGATGGAATGAAAGACAGAGATAAGGTTTTGAAGGCAGTTCAACTGGTGCATATAAAATAAGATAACCGAATCAAGTAAGTCACCTGCTTCAATTGCGAAAAGCAATAAGCAGTGGGTGGGGACTTGCTTGTATCAGG
>ERZ857785.3660-NODE-3660-length-11057-cov-2.870115_pt1 | contig 11057 bp, 8 predicted proteins | sample MGYA00519763_ERZ857785 | MGnify/ENA primary metagenome ERZ857785 (study PRJEB31778, sample SAMEA3449365) | human gut metagenome | biome: human gut; feature: human-associated habitat; material: faeces | place: United Kingdom | collected 2010/2012 ... | reverse complement strand
ATCGCGTGCAGGGCGCAGCCCTGCCAGCGATGCTCCCCAGTTCTCCAAGCGCTAAGGTTTTATCTCCTTTCGAGATACAATGTACAAGCGGGGCCTGCCGATTCCTCGGCGGGTCCCGCTTTTCTTTTTCGACTAGGGTGGGCGGTTGCATATCGCCTGCTAGGGAAGGAGCGATCCTATGCCCCAGAACATCTTCGGTACCGATGGCGTCCGTGGCGTCGCCAATGCCGACCTCTCGTGCGATCTCGCGTTTCGCCTGGGCCGCGCGGCGACCAAGTTCCTTGGTCCGGATATCTGCATCGGCCGTGACACGCGCCTTTCGGGCACCATGCTCGAGAGCGCTCTGACCGCCGGCATTATGGCCGAGGGCGGCCGTCCGCACTGCTGCGGCGTTATCCCCACGCCCGCCGTGGCGCTGCTCACCGTTCAGAACGAGCTCGACGGCGGCATCGTCATCTCTGCTTCGCATAATCCGCCGGAGTTCAACGGCATCAAGTTCTTTAGCCGCAAGGGTATGAAACTTCCCGATGCTGTCGAGGAAGAGATCAGCGCCTGGGTCATGTCCGAGGAAGCCATGGCTGCCGACACGCTGCCGACCGGTGCCGGCGTGGGCCACATTATCAAGATGAAGGACGCCCGCAAGGCATATGTCGACCACGCCATCGATACGCTTGATGGCCTGAGGCTCGACGGCCTAGTCGTTGCTGTCGACTGCGGCCATGGCGCTTCCTGCCAGACCACGCCCGCCGCGCTGCAGCGCCTGGGTGCCACGGTCCATGCCATCAACACCGATTATTGCGGCACGGACATCAATGTCGAGTGCGGCTCTACGCACCTCGAGCCCCTGCGCGAGCTCGTGCTGCGCACCCATGCTGATATCGGTCTGGCCCACGACGGCGACGCCGATCGCGTGCTCTTTGTGGACAGCGAGTGCAATGAGATCGACGGTGACTACATCCTGGCTATCTGCGGTTCTGACCTCGCCGCTCGCGGCAAGCTCGCCAACTCCGAGATCGTCTCGACCGTCATGTGCAACCTGGGCTTCTCCATCGCTATGAAGGAGCAGGGCTTCGAGATGGTCCAGACCGCCGTGGGCGACCGCTACGTTCTGGAGCGCATGCTCGCGGACGGCGCCGTCATCGGCGGCGAACAGTCCGGCCACATCATCTTCCTGGAGCACAATACCACCGGCGACGGCCTGGTGACGGCTCTGCAGCTGCTGGCCGTGCTCAAGCGCACCGGTCGCACCCTCACCGATCTTGCCGGCATCATGAAGAAGTACCCGCAGGTACTCGTCAACGTGCATTCCGACAACAAGGCTGGTCTGGACGATTGCCAGCCCATTTGGGACGCCGTTGCTGCTGCCGAGAAGGAGCTTGACGGCCGCGGCCGCATTCTGGTGCGCCCGAGTGGTACCGAGCCGCTGGTCCGCGTGATGGCCGAGGCCGAGACGCACGAGCTGACTCAGCGCGTTGTCGACGACATCGTCGAGGTTGTCAAGCGCGAACTTCCCTAATGGTCAAAAACGGGTGCCAAGTGGTAAACTGTTAAGGTTATTTTGGTTGATCGGTATGTCCGAGGGGGAGCATGTTCACTAAAGTCCTAAGGTCTTTTGGTATGCGTGGTCGAGTCCTTACGTTGGATGCTCCCATCTCGGGTGACGTCATTCCGCTCTCCGAGGTAAACGATCAGACGTTTGCTACCGGCCTTTTGGGCCAGGGCGTGGCGATTCAGCCCACCGGAACGCGCGTGATCGCGCCGGCTGATGCCAAGGTCGAGGCTATTTTTCCCACGGGACACGCCGTTGCGCTTAACACGGTCGATGGCTTGGATGTGCTCATCCACGTTGGTTTGGACACTGTTCAGCTCGAGGGCAAGCACTTTACCGTACATGCGCAAGTGGGTGACATCGTCCATAAGGGCGATGTACTCATTGAGTTCGATCGCGAGGCAATTGCTGCCGAGGGCTACGATGTGACGGTTCCCATCTTGGTATGCAACTCCGTTGAGTTCTCGAGCATCAAGGGCTCCGTTGGCGTGCATGTCGAAGAGATGGACCAGCTCATCGTTGCTCGCGAGCGTTAGCAAGTGCACGTGGCCATTAGTCTACAATTCAAACACGTTTACGGAGGGCGCCCTTGAAAGAGGACGCCCTCAGTGGCAAGATGGGATTTGTCCGAAGCTAAAAGGCTTTGGGTCACCGTGGACGGGCAGGGGCCTCGACGCGGCTAGACACGAGACACATACATTACGCGACCTCGCCCTGGTGGCCGCACACGTTGGTTGCGGCCGACGCGGGCCGCGGGCAAGTGCTTGTAAGGGAGCCTTGCCTCTCTTGTACGAGAAAGGACGCGTAATGAAGATCATTAAAGCTAAAGACTACGAGGATATGAGCCGCAAGGCCGCTAATATCATCTCGGCCCAGGTTATCCTCAAGCCCGACTGTGTGCTGGGTCTTGCCACCGGCTCCACCCCGATCGGTGCCTACAAGCAGCTCGCTGCTTGGTACAAGAAGGGCGACGTCGACTTTGCCGAGGTCAGCACCTACAACCTGGACGAGTATCGCGGCCTTTCGCACGACGATCCCCAGAGCTATCACTACTTCATGCGTGAGAACTTCTTCGATCACATCAACATCGACCTGAACAACACGCATGTGCCCGACGGTTCCAACCCCGACGCCGCCGCTGCCTGCTCTGAGTACGACAAGATCGTCGCCGAGGCCGGTTACCCGGATCTGCAGCTGCTCGGCATTGGCAACAACGGCCACATTGGCTTCAACGAGCCCGATGACCACTTCTCCAAGGGCACGCACTGCGTCGACCTCACCGAGAGCACCATTCAGGCCAACAGCCGCCTGTTCGACAGCATCGACGATGTTCCCCGTCAGGCCTACACCATGGGTACCCAGACCATCATGTATGCCCGCATGATCCTGGTCGTCGCCAACGGCGAGGCCAAGGCTCAGGCCGTGCATGACATGTGCTATGGTCCGGTTACGCCCGAGTGCCCGGCTTCGATCCTGCAGCTGCACACCAACTGCGTTGTCGTTGCCGACGAGGCCGCCCTTTCGCTCTGCGAGTAGCGCGAATCCTGCAGCTCGACATAGCCTTGCCTAAGGCCTCCGCTTTGCGGGGGCCTTTTTGCTATCCCATTTCGCCCACTTGACCAAAATCTTGCCGCAAGCTTGACGAATGCCGGATGCCCAACAGCTTGATTCATTCTATATCAGATTCTATGCAAAAATGCCACTAGAAGGTCGTAGACGGTAGCGGGTGCTAGGCGAGTTGAATGACATGGCTGAACCTTGTTCATCTGCGTTACACTGCCGCTTAGATGGGACAAGCTGACAAGCTCATTTACCTGCTTAAAGACCGATTAGTCGGGGGATTAATAACAATCGGCCCTTGCTGTACAAAAACTTGCCGCTTGCGTACCAAAAGACAACCTAAAACACAAGGTCGCTCTATTCATAGCGCGGCTTGTATGGTCTTGCGGCTACAGTGTCCATACGGTCGAGTTGAGGAGCGGGCATGGTAAACGATTTGAGCGGTATAGACGACCTCGAGCTGATGCCGCTGGGCGGAGGCTATATGGTGCGACGCGAACGCTTGATGAATGAGCTTATCGCCAAGGGCCGAAAGGCCGGCATCGTGGTTCTTTATGCGCCCGACGGGTTTGGGAAGACCTCGATGTTGCTGCAGTACACCCATGAGGTTAAATGCGACCCGACGCGAGGCCCCGTGCGGATTATCGAGGCCGATCGCGCCATTGGGCGCGAGGTGTTTATGCAGCTCGAGGTGGTTACCGAAGAACTCAAAGACAAACCGCACTCCCTTATCGCGATTGATAATGTGCCAAACCTCGATCAGCACGATACCGAAGACCTCATCGACAGGATTCGCGGCTTGCGCGCTATGGGGATAGGGGTCTTTATCTCCTGCCGTCCTTCAAATCGTCAGCTGATTCATGGGCTGGGCGATTCGGTTAAAATCAATGCGCAGATGCTCAAGGTGCATGCCTATGAGTATTCGGCGTGGGCATCGGCGTTTTCGATCAGCACATCGCTCGACTTTTATCAGCTCACGCAGGGCGTGCCCGAGCTCGTTTCGGCATTGCAGACAGGTCTGTATGGCCAAGGCGACGTGGCCGGCCTGCTCGAAAACGAGATTGTCAACGTATATGGTGCGGCACTTGCCGATCTGGCTTCACTCGACAATAATGCGCTGTTTTGCGTGGCGTGTCTCATGGTTTTGATGGGCGAGGGCAATATAGCAGAACTCGAGGCTTGCGGGGTGAGGCTGTCGATGGTCGACCAGTCCTACTTTGTACGCGACTACCCGATCTTTGGCTTGGACCCCGCCGAGCGGAGTTTTACGTGTCTGGGCACGGAGGATAACGGACGCTTGCGTTTGCGTAAGTTGGTGGCCGAGGTTCGCCCCGAACTTGTTCCGAGGGCGGCCCGGATTTTGCTTAAGGCGGGCCGATGCGATGCGGCGATGGGCCTGGCGGACGCCTTTTTGGACCGTGATGCGGTCCTTGAACTTGCTGGGCAGTATGGGGTCGATCTTGCTCTGACGGGGCACGGGGCCGATATCTGCCGAGCAGCGCTGGGTACGATCGATGCCGACGATCCGGCTCTAGAGCCAACGCCTGCCGAGGCGCTTGGCGTATATCTGGCAGCGGTCAGCGTGTCCAACACAAAGCTCGCCCGCTATATGGCATCGGTCATCGAGCGCGAGGGCGAACGGGCGGCCTGTGAAATAGACCCTGTTTCATGGAGGGTAGCCCAGACACTGACGGCTGTTTGCTATGGGGACAACGGGCTTGGGCTTCCTACGAACCTGGCCGTGCCAGAAATAGAGACGTCCCACACCGCACTCGACATGTTGTCTGCGCATATCGAGGTCAAGCGATGCCTGACCGAACGGGGAGATGACGGCGACGTTCTACAGCAGCTCAAAACGAGCAAGGCCTACGACTGCGAGCTCGACATCGCGGGGATTGTTATACGGGCCGACAGCATGCTGGTGGAGCTCTTTGACGGGTCGTTTGCAGGAACCGACGAGCGCGACGACGAGATGACGGTGGTGCGGGAGGCGCTCGACGTACGTGGACTTAAGGCGATGGCTATCTGGGTGCGCATGGTGTTGGCGGCACGGCGGCTCCTTTCCGGCTTGCCGGTAACCGACGACGCGGCGTTCAACGAGCTCGATCGTTTTGCCGTGCGCATGCGCGACAACCAGATTCAGCTGTTTGGCCTGTTGTTAGAAGGCTGGCAGTCGCTGGCAGAGGGACGGCCGGTTAATGCAAAGTTCCGTGCGGTCCAAGTGCTCAAACTTGCCGAGGAGTCGATTGCGTACATGCGCGATAACGCATTGCTGCTGGAGCGCGCGGCATATCTGCGAAATACATCGATGGTTTCGGTGCGCGAGGAAGCGGAGTTGCTCGATATAAGCCAGACGCAGGTTGGTGGCGCAGAAGCCTGGATGGTGGCGCTGCATTTGGCCTGTGCGGGCCGAGACAGCGACCTTGCGGCCTGGATGTCCATGAATCGTGCGGGGATTCTAGAGCCATCGTATCGGCTCTTTGCGCGCCTTGCCATGCATTGTCTGGGCGAGCCGGCGGCCAGGATACGCAAGAAGCTTCCCGTGCGCGAACTGTCGCGGTACTCGCTGCGCGACGATTTGGAAGGGGAGGGCGAGCGCCTGTTCCAGGCTGGCGAGGTTGAAGCCGTTGATACCATCGACCATATCGAGATTCGCATGTTTGGTGCGTTTCGCGCCGAGCGCGACGGGTTTCCCATCACGGACAAAATGTGGCGTCGCAAGAAGGCGGCGACACTTGCCGAGCGGCTTGCGCTGGGCATGGATGCGCTCGTCGATCGTGAGACGCTGGCCATGGAGCTGTGGCCCCATGCCGAGTTCAATAGCGCCCGCAATAACCTGTACTCGACGATATCGCGCTTGCGGTCGGCTTTGGGGCCGACGCCGGATGGCAAGTCGTGTGTGCTCATCCAAAATGAATGCATCGGACTCAACGGCGACTACGTCAAGACCGATGTACGGCTGTTTGACCAGATAAGCCGCGAGGTTTTGGGAAATCGCACGGGTGCGCGCGGGCCCCATTTAGTTGAGCTGTGCCTTAAAATTGAGCAGCTTTATGCCGGACCGCTGTATGTTCCCAATGGCTGTAATCCCACCTACTTTTTGCGTATGCGACGCATTATGCAGTCAAAGTACATCGATTGCATGATTAAGGGAGCAAATGCCGCTCTAGAAGAAAACGATCTGCAGTCGGCGATTTGGCTGGCGGAGTCGGGGCTTCGGCAGGAAACGGCGCGTGAGGATATGGTGCGCTGCGCCATGCGTGTCTACAGTGCGGCGGGGCGGCGGCGCGATATCGTCGAGCTATACAGTGGGCATATGCACCATCTGAGGGAGCAGGTCAATGGCGTGCCCGAGCCCGAGACGCGGCGTCTATACGAGCGCTTGGTGGAGGGGCGGCTCAATCGCGTGCTGGTCGAGCGATAAAAAACGGGCGCCCGAAGTACTTGGGCACCCGTAAGCTTGCTATGTGTTGGTTCGCCGGATCATTGGCTCTTAGACGAGCTTGATCTTCTCGATGTCCTTGCGCGAGGACTCGCGATACAGTGAGAACTTGCGGCCGATAACCTGGACGACCTCGGCGTGGCAGCGCTCGGCGAGCTCTTCGGCGGCCTCGCGGGCGGAAAGACTGGAGCCATCGAGCACGGAGCACTTAACGAGCTCGTGCTTCTCCAGGTAGGCGACCGTCTGCTCGACGGTGCCCTCGTTGACATCGGACTTGCCGATGATGATGGCGGGGTTGAGGTGATGGGCCATGCTGCGAAGCTGCTTGACCTGTGCTCCTGTCAGTGCCATGGGTTCTCGCTTTCTATGTATGGGGCGCCCCGCGACGGGGCCTTAATCTACGTGAGCTGTCCCACGATAGCGCAGGAACGGCGCGGTGTGGAGCGCGTTTGCCCAGTTCAAAAAGAATGCGGATGCCGAGTGAGTGGGCGGCGCGGGCTGCGAACGGGCTATGAGCTGGGCGCAGAGACCGGCTCCCATGCAATAAACGCCCAACGGACTTTGCGGACGTGGTCGAGCATATAGCGCCCCTGCGGCACGCCCTTGGAGCCCGGCTCACCGGCATGGGGGTTCTCAATCATGTGTTGAGCGATGTAGTCGCGCAGGCGGTCGATCTTATCCTCGTTGCCATGCTCGAGCATACGGGAAAAACCCGCTACGCCCGCCTCAAGGCTATCGAAGGTGTCGCGACGGGGCGATTCAAAATACGTGACCTGCGGCAGCGCACCCATCTGAATAAGGATGTTAAAGGCATACACAAAGCCATTACTGCAGGTAACCGAGGCACCGATGGCGTTCATCAAGTGCAGATCATAGCGCGGGCTGGAGTTGGCGACCATCGTGACAGCACAACGACGACGAGCCGTACGATCAAGCTTGGCAAGCGCGCCTTTTAGATTGGTCGTCGTAACCGACCGACTGGCAAAGGCCACATCCACCGCTTTCGCGACCGGTCCAACCAAATCCCAATCATCATCCCAAGCAAGCTCAAGCGGCGTAATAAGATCCTCGAGCCCGTAATACTCAATGCCGGCATCAAGGGTGCCCAACATGGCAGGGGAAAAATCAGCGGCAATCACGGGATGCCCGTCTTGCGCAAGCGGAATAGCAATCGACCCAGCCCCACATCCCATATCCAGCACCGATTCACCAGGCTTTAACGCCAACAGCTTTATAAAATCCCGGGCATAAGGGGCAGTCTCAAGCGGCCGAAAATGCCGAGCCCTTTTATCCCACTCAAAAGAATCATCAGCCCGCCGCCGACCAGCCTGCAGACGCATCCATTCGCCATTCCAATCAGCAGCAAGCAGCTCAGAACGATTCTCCCCATCAACCACGGGCCAACCTCCTAGCAACAAAAAAGCGACTCCTCCCAAAAGAAGAGCCGCAACCAGCATATATCAGAAAGAACCGTTCCAACGCCAAACCGCCCTCACAACCAAGGCGGGCAGGAGCGAAGCGACTGCCATACGGGATAGAACCCAACTGAGGTCCCGTTGTGCGGGAGCCCCGGGGAGGGCAAATATATAAGGTCGATCGCGAGTTCCGCACGAGCCGGAGAGCACTTAATGTGCTCTCCGTGCGAGTCAGGACTGTCCGAGCAGGCGACCTTATATATTTGCCCTCCTCGGGACTCCTCGCCCGAACCCCTCAGCTAGTTCTTCAGCGAGTTCAGCGGCGCCGGGAATCGACCACCACGGTGGGCAAGCACGGTGCCGGCGTTGGGGTTCACCGGCATGATGGGCGCACGGCCGAACAAGCCACCGTACTCGACGCAGTCGCCCACGCCCTTGCCGATGGCGGGAATCACGCGGACGGCCGTGGTCTTGTTGTTGATGACGCCGATGGCCATCTCGTCGGCGATGATGCCGGCGATGGTCTCGACCGGAGTGTCGCCAGGGATGGCAATCATGTCCAGGCCAACGGAGCACACGCAGGTCATGGCCTCGAGCTTCTCGAGCGAAAGCGCACCGGCCTCGACGGCGGCGATCATGCCGGCATCCTCGGACACGGGAATGAAAGCGCCCGAGAGACCGCCCACGCTGGAACTGGCCATGACGCCGCCCTTCTTGACGGCATCGTTGAGCATGGCGAGCGCGCAGGTCGTGCCGGGGCCACCGCAGGTGCCCACGCCGATGATCTCGAGGATGCGCGCGACGGAGTCGCCGATGGCAGGCGTGGGAGCCAGCGACAGGTCGACAATGCCCTTCTCGACACCCAGGCGATGGGCGGCCTCGCGGCTCATGAGCTCGCCGGCGCGGGTGATCTTAAAGGCGGTCTGCTTAATCTTTTCGGCGACTTCCATCATCGATGCGGAATCGGGCAGCGTCTCCAGGGCTGCGGCCATAACGCCGGGGCCTGAGACGCCTACGTTGATGACGGCGTCGGCCTCGCCACCGCCGTGGACGGCGCCCGCCATAAACGGGGAGTCCTCGACCATGTTGGCAAAGCAGACAAACTTGGAGGCGCCAACGGAATCCTCATCTGCCGTAAGCTTGGCGGCATCGATGATGGTCTGAGCCGCCATGAGCACGGCATCCATGTTGATGCCGCTCTTGGTCGAGCCCACATTGATCGAAGAGCAGATGCGATCGGTTGTGGCCAAGGCTTCAGGCAGTGCATTGATGAGATTGCGCTCGCCCGGCGTCATGCCTTTTTCCACCAGTGCGCCGAAGCCTCCGACGAAGTCCACGCCGACTTCTTTGGCGCATTCGTCGAGGATGCGGCAGACGCGCACCATCTGATCGGTCGAAAAGCCTGCGCAAACCGTGCCGATGGCCGAGACGGCGATGCGCTTGTTGACGACGGGAATACCGTAGCGGTCGCCCACGCCGTTGCAGGTTTCCACCAGACGTTTGGCGTACTTGAGGATCTTGCTGCGCACTTTAAGTTCGAAGACGTCGAAATCGTGGCTCGCGCAGTCGAAGAGATTGATGCCGAGCGTCACCGTGCGCACATCGAGATGCTCGCTGCGAAGCATATTGATAGTCGAAAGGACCTCGCGTTCAGTCAGCATGTTTGTTTGGCTCCGTTTTGAAATTCGAAAAAAATGCGATCGCCTCAGATGACGGTGACGCGATGGACGGCTTCAAAGATGTCTCGGTGTTGCATGGTAAGCGACAGGCCGAGCGACTTGGCGCGCTCCAGAAGCACGCGATGCAGGCTGCGCGTATCGAGATCCGTGGGGATGGAGACTTCAAAGACCTGCATGGAGCTTCCTTCGCCGATCGGGAAGGCTCGCATCGAGGAAATGTTGATCTGTTGCGCGCCGAAGATATGAGAGAAGGTCGCGACGATGTCGTTTCGGTCCGGCCCGTAGACAGAGATCACGAAAGGTTCACTCGGCACCGGTTCGCCCGAAGGCTCTTCGTAGTCGCGCGTGACGATGGTCAAGCGCATCTTTTTGAGGGCGACGGCCTTTTCGATTTCCGCGTTGAGCGTTTCGTTGGAGAGTTCCTGCGGCTTATCCACAAGGTAGATACCGGCAAATTGTTCGTGCAGGGTCGATTGGGTCATTTCGCGGATATTGCAGCCCAGACGAGTGATCACTGAAGAGATGCACGCAATGACGCCGGGTTGATCCAGGCCGATGACGGCCACTACAACCTCATGGTTAGACATGAAAGATGCTCCTAAAAAGAGATGAGGAGAGCGAAAGCCTTCCGTGCGGGAAGACTCTGGCAGGGTGATGCAGTCAGAATACCACAGGCTGGCAAAGGCAAACGCCGCACCTCGGTGCAGTGCGAGGAAATCAGGAGGTTTGCAAACGAGCAAAAACAGCCAAAGCGTTGTGTGTGCTCAGGGTGGCGGCCTCGTCAAGGGGGAGGCTGCGGATTTGCGCGGCGGCTTCAAGCACTTCGATAAGATCGACGGCGCGGGCAATTTGAGCACCTTGCGCGCGGCGGTTTGCCGTGAGCATAAAGGGCGCATCGGTTTCCAACACGAAGGCGTCTTCGGGGAGTCTGGCAAACACTTCGCGAATGCGTTTGGAGCCTGGATAAGTCAAAGAAGGGCCGAAACCGAGCTTAAAACCCTTGGCGAGAGCCTGTCGCGCCTGTTCGTAGGAGCCCGCAAACGCGTGAAGTACGCCAGTAACCGCCGAATGTTTCAAAAGCGGTAAAACATGCTGTAGCGCTTTGCGGCTGTGTACGCTCACGGGCAGCCCGGCCTTTGCAGCAATCGCGAGCATGTGCTCGAAAAGTTCCAATTGTGAGTCAAGCGGCAGAGCGCAGGCTTGCGGATAGAGGTCAATGCCGATTTCTCCCACGGCACACAAAAAGGGATCTTTTTGCGTCTCAGAAATCGCTACTTCAAGGGATCGAACTTCTTGCGCGACCTGTTCGGGGGTTTGGAGAAGCAAAGGATGAATGCCCAACGCATAGCCGAACTGCAGTTTGCAGGCTGTGCGTTGCACATCCTCAAAGTCGCCCGAGTGCGTGGCGCAGA
>ERZ857785.3658-NODE-3658-length-11058-cov-6.886304_pt1 | contig 11058 bp, 9 predicted proteins | sample MGYA00519763_ERZ857785 | MGnify/ENA primary metagenome ERZ857785 (study PRJEB31778, sample SAMEA3449365) | human gut metagenome | biome: human gut; feature: human-associated habitat; material: faeces | place: United Kingdom | collected 2010/2012 ... | reverse complement strand
ACAACCAGTATCTGGGCGGCGACACCTCGCTGGCCTGCTCGGCCCAGACCCAGCGCGAGATCGACCAGAAGGTGGTGGAGCTGGTCAAGGCCCAGCACGAAAAGGCCATCCGCATCCTGACCGACAACCGCGCCAAGCTGGACGAGCTGGCACAGTATCTGTACCAGAAGGAGACCATCACCGGCGAGGAGTTCATGGAGATCCTGAACCGGGAACCGGCACAGGCCCAGTGACCCCGGCGGCAGAGCTTCCAAAAAATTTTTTAGCCTGCTGCAATAATCCCGCCGCCGCATCCGTTTATAAGACAGATGCGGCGGTTTTGTATTACACCGCATGGCAGACCATGGTTTTCCACAAAACAAAAATGTGCGGTGCAAAACCGCCGTCAACGGAGGTATTCCAAATGAAACTGAACCATAAATTTGTCCGTACCGTCACCACCACCGCTGCAGTGCTGGGTGCTGCCGCCATGCTGAGCGTGGGCGCATTTGCCGCAGAGGCAGACATCAACGACCCTGCTGCCGCAGGCTATCTGCCCCCGCAGGAGCAGATGGTGCAGGGGGATATCGCCCTGCACAGCGCCGATGTGGCGATCGGCGAAAAGGACCCCACCTACGGCGGCTACGGCGCACCGGAGGGAAACCCCATTCAGGGCAACATCATGCTGATCTCCGGCGATGAGCTGGCCGCCCCGTCCGCAGATGCAGCGGCGAAAAAGAGCGAGGCCCGCTACACCGTCAAGGGCCTGTTCGGCAGAGAAGTGCTGTACACTGCCCGCCAGAAGGACAGTGTGCTGACGCTGGATGTGCCCGCCGGTTCTGCTACCTTCCGCACCACCGTGCAGGACATGCAGACCCTGCTGAACGAGGGTGTAAGAACGCTGGTGGTCCAGACTGAGAAGGGCTCCACCACCCTGAACCTGTCTCTGCTGGTGGAGGGCCAGAAGGGCACCGATCGTGTGGTGCTGCGCCGACTGGGCGAAAACACCTTCCTCACCGTGGGCCTGCGCTGCCGCCGCGATTTGATCGTGGGGCGCTGACCGCTGAGATCAAATGATGAAAGGGCTGCTGCACGCAGAGATGTGCAGCGGCCCTTTTTGCGCTTTTCTGTTAAGTTTTTGAAAATTTGCGCAGATGTCTTTGCAAAGTCTGCCGGGAGATGTTATAGTTAAATTGAAACAGTATGCATTCCCGATAGAAAGGAAAAAACGCCATGGAGCATTTTGTGGAGTTTGAGGACGTTTGCAAATACTACCAGACCGGCAGTGTGAAGATCGCCGCCGCAGACCACCTGAATTTCTATGTGGATAAGGGGGAGTTCTGCATCATCGTAGGCCCCTCCGGTGCCGGCAAGACCACCTTGCTGAACATTCTGGGCGGCATGGACAGCTGCGATGAGGGCCATGTCTGGCTGGACGGCCGGGACGTGAGCCGCTTTTCAGAAAAGGCTCTTACCACCTACCGTCGGTACGACGTGGGCTTTGTGTTCCAGTTCTACAACCTTGTGCAGAACCTGACCGCACTGGAGAATGTGGAGCTGGCCAGCGAGATCTGCCGTGACCCGCTGGACCCCAAAGAGACCCTCTGGACCCGGCCCAGACCCTGACCAGTGTGGGCCTGGGGGAGCGGCTGAACAACTTCCCGGCCCAGCTCTCCGGCGGCGAGCAGCAGCGAGTGTCCATTGCCCGGGCCCTGGCCAAAAACCCCAAGCTCCTGCTGTGCGACGAGCCCACCGGTGCCCTGGACTACAAGACCGGAAAACAGGTGCTGGGGCTTTTGCAGGAGACCTGCCGTAAGACCGGACGCACCGTCATTGTGATCACCCATAACACGGCCCTGACCGCCATGGCCGACCGTGTCATTCAGGTACGCAGTGGGCAGATCGTGTCCAACAAGGTCAACGAGCACCCGGTGCCAGTGGAAGAAATTGAGTGGTGAGTGCAGTGCAAAAAAGTTATCGCAAAAATATCCTCCGGGAGATGAAGGGCAACGCCAGCCGCATGATGTCGCTGTTTGGCATCGTGGCCCTGGGGGTCATGATGCTGACAGGCCTCATGAGCATTGCCCCCAGTATGCGGAGCGCAGCCCAAAAATATTATGTGCAGCAAAATGTGTTTGACCTCCGGGTGCTGTCCACCCTGGGCCTTTCAGACCAGGACATCGACGCCATTGCCGCCACCCCCGGGGTGGAGGCTGTGATGCCGGTAAAGACCCTGGACCTGGAGGCCAACTGGCAGGGCCAGGAGGAGCGCATCGTGGTGCAGCTGCAGGCCCTCCAGCAGGACCCGGCGGCAGACACCGATGCCAACATGAACCGTCTGGTGCTGTGCTCCGGCCGGATGCCCCAGGCCGCCAACGAGTGCGTGGTCCATGTCATGGGCTACCAGGCCGAGATCGCTGAGGGCACCGTGCTGACCCTTCCGGAAGATACGGAGGGGACAAAACACAAGGAATATACGGTGGTGGGGCTGGTGCAGGACCCTCAGCACATCTCCACCGACAAAGAGAGCAGCACCGTGGGCAACGGTCAGCTGAACTACATCGCCTACGTGCTGGACGGGGAATTGACGGCCGATTACTACACTGCCTGTTATATCAAGGCGGAAAATGCCGGCCAGTACGATAATTATTCCCGGGAGTACCAGGAGGCGGTGGACCAGGTGGCGGATCGGCTGGAGCAGATCAGCACCGCCCAGTGTGTGCAGCGTCGGGAACAGCTTATCGACACCGCCAACCAGAAGCTGGCCGAGGCCCGTCAGACCTACGATGACCAGAAGGCCGAGGCCGAGCAGAAATTTGCCGAGGCGGAACAGCAGCTGGACGATGCCCAGAAGCAGCTGGATGACGCCAAGGCCCAGCTGGACGCAGGCGAAACGGAACTGGCCAAGCAGAAGGAAGCCCTGCCCGACACCATGCAGAACGGTGCCGACCAGCTGGTGGACGGTGAGGAACAGGTGCTGGAATTTGAGGAACAATTGCAGCAGATCCAGCTGCTGGTGAACCTGAAAAAGGTAGCCGACCCGCTGCTGACCTACGCCCAGACCGCCCTGGACAACGCCCAGAAAGCGCTGGACGAGGCGGAGCCTGCCGACGAGGACTACATCGAGCTGCGGGACGCCCTGGCCAAGGCCCAGGCTGCCTACGACAACATCAACGGCCAGCTCCAGGGCTACCAGGCCCAGCTGGATGAGGGCAAAAAGCAGATGTACGCCCAGGGGCTCATCTCCTCCCCGAACCTGGACAACGACCAGCTGGTGGTGGAGGCCAAGGCCGCCCTGCGGCGGCTGAAGGTGCAGCTGCTGGAAGGCCAGCTGCAGCTTACCACCGGCACCGCCACGGCCTACAGTCAGTTTGAGGCAGCCCGGGCCCAGCTGGATGCCGGGTGGCAGGAGTATCAGGCCGGGGTACAGCAGCTGGCAGACTCCCGTGCCGAGTATGAGACCCAAAAGGCCGATGCCCAGCAAAAGCTGGACGAGGGCCTGCAGCAGCTCACCGACGCTGCGGATGCGGCGGTTGCCCAGATGGTCGATATCATCGGTGGTGCCAACGCCGTGGCCCAGACCGTTCAGGTAGTTGATGGAGGACAGGATGTCCTTCACGGTGACGGTGCGGCCGATCAGCTGGTCATGGTTGCGGCGGAGCATTTCCTTCTGCTCCTCCACATCGGAAGTGGTGTCGAGGATCTTCTTGATCTCATCAAAGGAGCAGCGCTCGTTGATGCCGCACTCCTTGACATCAAAGGAGAAGAAGCCCTGTGCGTCCACACAGCCGTTGGTGATGACCTTAACCTTCTTGCCCTCGATGCTCAGAATAACGGTATCCACACCGGCGGCATCTGCCTTCTCGGCCAGCTCACGGGTGATCTTTTCCTTGGCCTCAACGATGATCTCGCCGGTCAGGGGAGCAACGATGTTCTCAGCAGCAACAAAGCCGGTGATGCGGCGGGCCAGAGACAGCTTCTTGTTCATCTTGTAGCGGCCGAAACGAGACAGGTCGTAGCGGCGCGGATCGAAGAACAGCATGTTGATCTGGTTGGTAGCGGACTCCACCGTGGGGGGCTCGCCGGGGCGCAGCTTGCGGTAGACCTCCAGCAGGCCCTCGTCCTGGTTCTTGGTGGTATCCTTCTCCAGAGTGGCCAGGATGCGCTCATCCTCGCCGAAGAAGTTCAGGATCTCCTCATCAGAGGAAAGACCCAGCGCACGGCACAGCACGGTGACGGGCAGCTTGCGGTTCTTATCGATACGGACATAGAACACGTTGGAGGCATCGGTCTCGTACTCCAGCCATGCACCGCGGTTGGGGTTCATGGTTGCGCTGTACAGGTCGTTGCCCACCTTATCTTTGGCATCTCCGTAGAATACGCCGGGAGAACGGACCAGCTGGCTGACGATGGCACGCTCAGCACCGTTGATCACAAAGGTGCCCGCATCGGTCATCAGCGGGAAGTCGCCCATGAAAATTTCCTGGTCCTTGACCTCGCCGGTCTCCTTGTTCAGCAGACGGGCAGTCACGCGCAGGGGGGCAGCGTAGGTCACGTCGCGCTCCTTGCACTCCTTGATGCTGTACTTGGGCTCCTTATCCAGACGGAAGTCCACGAAGCTCAGCGCCAGGTTACCGGTGTAGTCCTCAATGGTGCCGATGTCGTGGAAGACCTCTTTCAGGCCCTCGTCCAGGAACCACTGATAAGAGTTCTTCTGGACCTCGATCAGGTTCGGCATACTGATGACTTCGTCGATGTGGGAGAAGCTCATGCGCTCGGTTTTGCCGAGCTTTACGGGCTTGACTTTCATCATAAAATCAACCACTCCTTACTTTTATACTCTACGGATATTGCGTTATACGGGTCAGATTTGAGCACACACACATAAATCGACCCGTATCCTCCAAGGAAGTTCGTCGCTTTTCACAAACTTTTCGGTCAACACCGTCCAGCTGCTTCCAGTGCAGCTCCCTTTTTGGCGCACTAGGCCATTATGTGATACTAATGCAGTATACACCTCAAAAGCCTTGCTGTCAAGCCATTTTTCGCATTTTGGCCCAATATTTTTGTCAAGCCCGCGATTTCATGGTACGCACGGACGCGTGTAAGCTTTGCGCATTTTGGCTCTTGATTTTTGAGTTTTGCACGTTCTCACCAAAAACACCCTTGTGCATTTTGTACACCTTGGCTCTTGATGCGCGCTCTCCCCTGCCCATGCAAAAAGCACCGCAGCTGCCTGCGGTGCCCTTACATGCTCATTCTTCCAGATAATCCCGCAGTCGCTTTGCGCGGCTGGGATGACGCAGCTTGCGCAGAGCCTTGGCCTCGATCTGCCGGATGCGTTCCCGGGTCACGTTGAACTCCTTTCCCAGCTCTTCCAGGGTGCGGGCCTGCCCGTCCTCCAGCCCGAAGCGCAGAGTCAGCACCCGTTCCTCCCGGGGTGTCAGGCTCTTGAGGACGTTTGCCAGCTCCCGCCGCAGCAGTTCCCGCCCGGCCTCGTCCACCGGAACGCCTGCTTCCTCATCCTGAATAAAATCCTCCAGGTGGGCGTCCTCTTCCTCACCCACCGGTGTTTCCAGGCTGATGGGGTCCTGCGCCAGCTGCAGCAGCTCCCGCACCCGGTCAGGCTCCATGTCCAGCCGGACGGCGATCTCTTCGGCTGTGGGTTCCCTGCCGTTTTTGCGCAAAAGCTCCCCTGTCGTCTTTTTCACCCGGTTGATGCTCTCCACCAGATGCACCGGGATGCGGATGACCCGCCCCTGATCGGCAATGGCCCGGGTGATGGACTGCCGGATCCACCATGTCGCATAGGTCGAGAACCGGAACCCCCGGTCAGGTTCAAACTTCTCCGCCGCCTTCATCAGGCCGAGGTTCCCTTCCTGAATGAGGTCAAGGAAGGGCAGCCCCCGCCCGGCATAGCGTTTGGCCACCGAGACCACCAGCCGCAGGTTGGCTTCGCTCAGCTTCCGCCGGGCATCCGCATCCCCGGCCTGCGCAGCCCGGGCAAGCTCCAGCTCCTGTTCCATTGTCAGCAGCGGCACCCGGCCAATCTCCTTCAGATATGCCTTCACCGGGTCATCCAGCGCTACGCCCTCGGCTGAGAGCTCGTGCTCCAGTTCCCCGATCTGTGTTTCATCCAGCATGGGCATGTCCGCTTCTTCTTCGGCCACCCGAATGCCCCGGGCTTCCAGCGCCGCATACAGCGCATCCAGCCCGGATACATCGTATTCCTGCTCATCCATGGCCCGGCTGATCTGCTCAGGTGTCAGGGTATGGCGGCGGGCCCGGCCTGCCAGGATCTTTACCAGTTCTTCCGTCTGCGACAATTTCCGCATGATTCTTTCTCCTTCCAACTCCAGCCGGAGGAGAGGAACGGTCAGTCGTCCGCAGGGTCTGTGCCCTGCTTCTTTTCTCGCATCGACTGGAGATACCGTATCAAATCATCATTGGACATTTCGGCCGCCTTGCCTGCCACGGGGGTGCCCCGGGCAATGCGGTCCAGATAGAGCCGGATATCGTCCGGCGTACAGTTCACATCGCTGTATTGTGCCGCAAGGCGGCTCAGCTCATTCAGCGCCTCTTCGCTCACAAAGGGGCGCAGAGTGGAAAGGCTGATCTCGATCCCCTGCTCCTGGCACTGCAGAAACGCTTCGTACAGCTCCTTCTGCTGGGGCAGAACGAACTTTTCCGGGCTGAGCTGAGCCCGCACCTGCGGGATATAGCTGGGCTCCCGGAGCATGGCGGCCAGCAGCCGCTGTTCTGCCGAGGCAACCCCCAGCGCCTGAGAGCCGCCCGCACTGTACGGCACGCTGATCTGGTGCATCTCACCGGACTGCAGCCGTGCCTGATTCTGCGCCCACCGGCGTTTGCTGTTGGAGCGCTTTACTGCATCGGCAAGCTGGGTCATAATGGCGTTCTTGGAGATGTTCGTTTCCTCAGCCAGCCGCCCGGCGTAGACCTCCTGCTCGGTGGGGTTGGAGCGCTCCGCCAGCATATTCACGGCTTCCTTGACATATTCCAGCCGCTGGGCATCCTGCTTAAGGTCGTATTTGTTCTTGAGCCGCCCCAGCCGGAAGTCCAGCGCGTTGCCCACACCGTCCAGCAGTGCCTTGAACCGCTCGGAGCCATACTTTTTGATGTACTCATCCGGATCTTTTGCACCCGGGATCTGCAGCACGCCCACCTTGACCGGGCTGTTGCGGAACAGTTCCAGTGAGCGCAGGGTGGCCTTCTGACCGGCCTCATCCGAGTCGTAGCTCAGGATGACCTCCTCCGCGTACTGGCTGATGAGCTTTACCTGATCCGGAGTCAGGGCCGTGCCGCAGGCGCAGACCGCCGTGTCGATGCCCGCCTGATGCATGGAAATAACGTCCATGTAACCCTCGCAGAGAACGAACCGCCGGGAAGCGCTCTTCTTGGCGATCTGCAGTGCGAACACGGTATCCGACTTGTGGTAGACCAGTGTCTCGGGGCTGTTGACGTACTTGGGTTTGGAATCGTCCAGCACACGCCCGCCAAAGGCAATGATGTTGCCCCGCAGGTCAAAGATGGGGGTCATCACCCGCTTCCAGAACAGGCAGTAGATCCGGCCCGACTGGCTGCGCTTGAACAACCCGCTGGCATCCAGCTCCTGCTGGTTGTACCCCTTATCGCGCAGATACTGGTACAGCCCCTGCCCGTCGTCCGGTGCATAGCCCAGCCCGAACCGGACGATGGTCTTGTCGTCCAGACCGCGCCGCCGCCAGTAGGCCCGGGCCTGCCGGGCTTCCTCGACCGTGGAGTTCAGGCAGGCGTGGAAGTACCGTGCGGCTTCCTTGTTCATGGAAAGGATGCGGCTGCGCAGGCGGCCCGTCTTGTCGTCCTCCTGCGGCTCCGGCATCCCTGCGCGGGCAGCCAGCATCTTGACCGCTTCGGTGTAGTCGATGCTGTTGATGCGGCGGACGAAGTGGATGACATCGCCGCCCACACCGCAGCCAAAGCAGTAAAAGCTCTGGGTATCCGGGTAGACGTAGAACGAGGGGGTCTTTTCGCTATGGAAGGGGCACAGGCCGCCATACAGTCTGCCCTTCCGCTTGAGCTGGACATAGTTGCCCACTACATCCACGATATCGGTGCGGCGGGTCAGTTCCTCAATATATTCGTGTGGGATCATTTTGGTATTCCGATGCTCCTTTTATAACACATGCCACTTGCGGGGCACAAAGACATCCTCAAAGGTGCGGATGGCAAATTCATCGCTCATGCCGCTGATATAGTCCGTCACTGCGCGGTCGCGTCCTTCCTGATAGGCCAGCTGCAGGTAGAAGTTGGACATCTGTTCGATGTGGGTCAGGTAATACTCGTACAGCTCGGTGAGCACCTTTTCCACCTTCTGTTCTTCCTTTTTGGCGCTGCGATCCACATAGACGGTGCGGTACATGAAATCCTTGAGAGCCAGGAAGGCTTCGTTTTCCTCCGCGCCCACCTGCACATCCCCCTCGCTGCTGCGCAGGATGCTGTTGATCATGGTGGTGATGCGCTGCGACTTCGTCTCGCCCAGCACGGCGGTGCATTCTCTGGGCAGGGTGGCCGGGTCCAGCACACCGGCACGCACGGCATCCTCGATATCGTGGTTCACAAAGGCGATCTGATCCGCCATGCGGACGATGCGTCCCTCCGGGGTGGCCGCCCAGGTGCCCTTGGTATGGGTCACGATGCCGTTGCGCACCTCCCAGGTCAGGTTCAGGCCCCTGCCGTCCTTTTCCAGCTTGTCCACCACCCGCAGACTCTGCATATAATGCCGGAATCCCTCCGGGCAGAGCTTGTCCAGCGCGCTCTCCCCTGCGTGGCCAAAGGGCGTGTGCCCCAGGTCATGGGCCAGGCTGATGGCCTCGGTCAGATCCTCGTTGAGACGCAGGGCGCGGGCAATGGTGCGAGCGATCTGCGCCACCTCCAGCGTGTGGGTGAGCCGGGTGCGGTAGAGGTCGCCCTCCGGCGAGAGAAATACCTGCGTTTTCTGCTTGAGCCGCCGGAACGCTTTGCAGTGGATGATCCGGTCACGGTCCCGCTGGAACACCGGACGGATAGGGTCCTGCTCTTCGGGCCTCACCCTGCCCCGGCTGGCATCGCTGAATGTTGCCCAGGGGGCCAAGGTCAGCCGCTCGATCTCTTCGGTGCGCTGTCGTACATCCATCAGGAACCCTCACTTTCTGTTTTCTCCCCCTCCTCTCGCACGGCGCAGCCGATCCCCATGCCGCGTCTGCGGCAAGTATAGCACACCCGCCCTGTCGAAGGGGGAAAGTTTTTGTCTTGGAACGAATAAAATTTCTCGATCTTGCTGCCGCTCGCCAGACTTTCCCGCAGGAAAGCCTGTGTCATAACGGCTGGCAGGCAATTTTCCGGTCAGAACGGAGCGTGGAACGGCTGCGATACGCTCACCTGTGCAGCGCCCCGGGTCAACTCCCGGAGCTGCTCCAGCAAGGGCGGCTCCGTACCCTCAGGCATCTGCCAGCGCAGGGTGACACGGTCGGTGAACTGAGGGTCTGCAAGCTTTGCCCCCGCCGCCTGGATGAGCAGCGCCGCCCGCTCGTAGAGCGAGTAGTCCACCGTCACTTCCAGCTCCACCACACTGCGTACCGTGACCACTTCGGCAGCTTCCAGCGCGCGGGCGGTGGCGGTGGTATAGGCCCGCACCAGGCCGCCGGTGCCCAGCAGCACGCCGCCAAAGTACCGGGTGATGACCACGACAAGGTCGGTCAAACCGCTGTGCTGCAATACTTCCAGCGCCGGGGTTCCCGCCGTCTTGGCCGGTTCACCGTCATCGGAGTAGCGCTCCCGGTTGCCCTCCCGCAGGCGGTAGGCATAGACATTGTGCCGGGCCGTGCGGTTGGCTGCCCGCACCTGCTCCAAAAAGGCCACCGCCTTTTCCTCGCTGTCCGCAAAGGAAAGCTGCGCAATAAAGCGGCTCTTCTTTTCCTCATATTCGCCGGTGGCCGTGCCCCGGATGGTGCGGTAATCCTCCACGCTGGTTCCTCCTGCCCATTGATTTGATTTAATAAGTATAGCATAAATCCCGGCAAAGAAAAAGCCTGCAGCCGCAAGGCTTAAGAGTAACATGTACATCTTATTGTCAGAATTCTGCATCATACAAAACTTTCTATTGACAGCCTGAAATCTTTACTTTATCGTAGGCGATGATGCAGAAAAACCTCTTGACAGCGGAAACATTTTTGATTATAGTAGAACTAACGAATATTAGTTAGCGAAGGGCAAAGAAAAATGGAAGATACCAAGCAGCGCATTCTGGAAAAATCTCTGGAACTGTTTTCGACCAAAGGATACGATGCGGTCAGCGTGGGTGAAATTGCAAAAGCGGTCGGCATCAAGGCTCCCTCGCTGTATAACCACTTCCCCAGCAAGCAGGCGATTTTCGATGCGATTTTGGAAACAACTTCGGCGCACTACCAGAAAGACACCGCTGAGATCTCGGTCCATGTACAGGATTCCCAAAAGGATATCCCGGTTTTCTCCCACATCTCAGAGGAGCTGCTGGTTGAAAAAGTCCGACAGATCTTCCTTTATTCGCTGCACGATAAAACCATCAGCCAGTTCCGCCGGATGATGACGCTGGAGCAGTTCCGTTCCCCCAAATTTGCCGAACTGCTTTCCAAACGCTATGTAGATTGGATGATCTCCTACCATGCAGGCATCTTCCGTGCGCTGGTTGCCAACGGCGAACTGCGAAACGAAGACCCGGATACGCTGGCATGGATGTATGTCTCCCCTATCATCGTCCTGCTGAGCATCTGCGACCGCCAGCCGGAACGGGAAGCTGAAAGCCTTGCAAAACTGGATGCCCATGTAAAGCTGTTCTTCCGTACCTTTAACATTGTGGGAGGTGAAAAATAGCGGTAAGTCGCAGCCACAAACAAAAAGGCCGCTGTGTCGGAGAAGCGCTCTGCGGCACAGCGGCTTTTTTGCAACTTAGGAGGGATTGCAAGATGGATTATATCAGAGTTACCAGAGAAAACATCGACAAGGAACATATCTGTTGTGCCATGTCCGGCAAACAGAGCCTTGCCAAGAAGGAATGGCTCAAGC
>ERZ857785.3654-NODE-3654-length-11076-cov-3.046910_pt1 | contig 11076 bp, 4 predicted proteins | sample MGYA00519763_ERZ857785 | MGnify/ENA primary metagenome ERZ857785 (study PRJEB31778, sample SAMEA3449365) | human gut metagenome | biome: human gut; feature: human-associated habitat; material: faeces | place: United Kingdom | collected 2010/2012 ... | reverse complement strand
GCCTTTGACTATGTTGAGACAACAGGAACAAAGACCAATATCAAAGATATTGAAGATATCACAGCCAAATCGTCCGTTATTTATAAATGGACAAACAATATGCTGATCGAGAATTGCCATAACTATGGTTTTGATTACGGGGTATATCCGGGAACAAACAGTGCAAATCCGGAATATCTGATCGTGCGTGCACCGGCGATCAAAGGTTTTGTCCTTCGAGGAACCGGCTCAACAGATGGAAATGCAAATCAAAACTTTACTTTCTATACTTCGGCAGACGGAGAAAACTGGAAAGAATTCAAAGATTACACAAAAACAACCGATACTTCCGTAAGCGGAAGCTGGCCGAGCAGACTTTATACAGCAACACAGCTGCCGGATGACACAAACTATATCAAGATTGCATATCCGACCGGAAATACATGGCAGTTCAATATGAACAAACTGCAGCTGACCGGTGGCGAAGTAATTCCTGAAGGAAAAGCAGTTGTCAGTCTGGATGCAAACGGCGGAAGCCTTCCGGAAGGAACAAGTACAAAACGTACTCTGAACAAAGGCGACCAAGCAGGAGAACTGCCGACACCGACCAGAAACAGACACAACTTTAAGGGCTGGTTTACACAGCCGGAAGGTGGAGAAAAAGTAACAGAAGAAACTGTGGTTTCAGATTCTATAATCCTCTATGCACAGTGGGAAAAATCAACCAAAGCAGAAGACGTACCTGTTTACTTTGTGGACTGTGGTGCAAATGCTTTCTCAGCAGAAGGAAAAGCTTATAGAAAGGATTACACAGATACGCTGAAAAACACAGTACCGGATCAGGCATACAGTGAAACAAGCGGATGGGGATTCACAAATCCGGCATCCGGAGATGCCTATACGACGATCCGCAACTTTAAAGCAGGAAACAATCAGAAGACCATGACCTACAAATTTGCACTGGATGCAGGAACGTATGAAGTGGTAACCGGATTCTGTGATCCATGGGCACAGTGGGCAGGCGATGACCGCCATACAAAGATTACTGTGGCAGATGAAGCAGGAACCGAACTGGCTGTACACGAAGACCACAAGATCAGCGGCAGCAAAGACAGTGTGACACTGGAAAATATCACACTTTCAGAAGCAAGCAATGTGACTGTGAACTTAAGTCCGCTGAAAAAAGTGGACAGCAACATCGACAGCTGTGATGTGCTGGTAAGCTTTATCGTGATCGTGAAAAAAGCAGCAGAGCAGCCGGATATTCCGAAGACAGATACAAAAGCAGGACTGAAGGCAGCCATTGACCTGGCAAAAACGCTGAAAGCAGATGACTATACAGCAGCATCTTACAAAGCACTTTCTGATACGATCGCAAGTGCGGAGAAAGTATATGCAGAAACAGAACCAAGTGCAGAAGCAGTCCAGACACAGATCAATGCTCTGGCAGAAGCAGTCAGAAATCTGAAATCTGCAGCAGCAGATACGAAAAAAGACCTGACACAGCAGATGAAAGAAAAAGATGCAGAATTAGCAGCAAAAGATACCGAACTGAAAACAGCACAGAAGAATGTGTCAGATCTGGATGATCAGCTTAAAAAAGCAGAAAAAGATCTGGCGGATCTGAAAAACGGAAGCGAAGCAGAAAAAGCAGAACTTCAGAAACAGATCAACAGCTTAAAAGAACAGCTCGATGAAGCAAACGCAAAAGTTACGGTTCTGAAAGCAGAAAAAGAGAGACTGACAGAAGAAAAAACATCCCTGCAGACAGAACTGAAAAAAGCTCAGGAAGATGCAGCGAAGAAAAAAGCAGAGGAAGCAGAAGCACTCAAAAAAGCTCAGGAAGAAGAGAAGAAAGCCAAAGAAGAACTGCAGAAACTGAAAGATGCCATGACACTGAAAACAGGTGATACCATTACTGTAAAGGGCGTAACATATCGTGTGACCAATGCAGAAGCAAAGACAGCGGAAGCTTATGGCGTGGTAAACAAAAACCAGAAACACATCGAAGTAGCCGCAACGGTTAAGATCAAAGGAAGTACCTGCAAAGTAACGGCAATCGCAGATCAGGCATTTGCCGGAATGAAAAAAGCAACAAAAGCTGTGATCGGCAAGAATGTGAGCAAGATCGGCAAAAAAGCATTCAACGGCGATGGAAAACTTAAGAGCATCACAGTAAAAAGCAGGAAACTGAAAACGGTCGGTAAACTGGCACTGAAAGGCATCAACAAAAAAGCAGTGATCCGTATACCGAAGTCAAAGAAAAAAGCTTACAGGAAACTTTTCAAAGGCAAAGGACAGAAAAAGAGTGTCATTGTAAAGTAGTAAGTTCATAAATCCAAAACGCATATCACCTTAAAAACAGCAGAAAAACCACAGACAGCGTAAAAACGGTTCTGTGGTTTTTTTGTATCGTACAGAAAAAATTACCAAAAAATAAAAAATATTCCATATGTTTTTGTGAAGAAATTTTGTATAGTTATGGTAAGCAAAATTTTGTTTTTACTAAACACAACAAAGGGAACAAAGAAAAATAAAGGAGGGCAATATGAACTACAAAAAGTATTTAAGTGGTGTTCTGGCAGCAGCGATGGTACTTAATACCGGAGCAGTGAGTGTCCTGGCAGCAGGGACTGATACGTCCGTGCAGGAAGCATCTCAGACACAGACATCATCAACACCGGAAACGGTATACGTCAATTCATATGATGGAAAGGAGCGTTCCGTTTCTTTTAACGATCACTGGAGATTTTATCTGGGAGAATTAAACGGCGCGGAAGCAGTTTCTTATAATGATTCTTCCTGGGATGATGTGACGCTTCCGCATGATTACAGCATCGACCAGGGATTTTCAACAGCAGCACCGGCAGAGCAGGAGAGCGGCTATGTGCTTGGAGGCACCGGATGGTACCGCAAAAGTTTTACACTGGATGAGAGCATGCAGGGAAAGACGGTCAGCATTGATTTTGACGGTGTTTACATGAATGCAACCGTTTATCTGAACGGTGAAAAGCTGGGAACACATCCATATGGTTATACCCCATTTTCTTTTGTGCTTCCGCAGGACAAACTGAAATTCGGATCGGAAGAAAACGTGATTACGGTCAAAGTAGATCATAAACAGCCGTCCAGCCGCTGGTATTCCGGTTCCGGTATTTACCGTGACGTAAAACTTACCGTTGCAGATCCGGTACATGTGGCAAATTACGGAACGACCGTGACAACCCCAGATATTGAAAGCGGAAAAGGAACCGTAAGCGTGGTAACGGAAGTACAGAATGACAGCAGCGAAGCAGCTGATGTTTCTGTAAAACAGACGGTTTATGAAAAAGGCAGTGACGTCCCGGCAGCAGAGGGCGAAAAGACAAAGGTACAGAGTGTTGCAGCGGGCAAAACAGCCAGGATCGAGGCCAGTGTCACCGTTGCAGACCCAAAGCTCTGGGATACGGAAAATCCAAACCTCTATACCGTAAAAACAGAAGTTTATGTTGGAGATACCTTAAAAGACAGCTACCATTCTGACTTTGGCTTCCGCTGGGTAAACTTTACTACAGAGAAAGGTTTCTATTTAAATGGAAAGAACATCAAACTGCACGGAGTGTCCATGCATCATGACCAGGGTTCTCTTGGATCCGAAGCCTGGGAGCGTTCTGTGGAACGTCAGGTACAGGAGTTAAAACAGATGGGAGTCAATGCCATCCGTGTAACACATAACCCGGCATCCCAGGTACTGATCGATGTGTGCAACCGTGAAGGCATCATGCTGGTGGAAGAAGCCTTTGACTGCTGGCTTTCCGGAAAAGCAGGAAATACCGAGGATTATGGTAAATGGTTCTACCAGACCATTGAGAGCGGCAACCAGATCGTAAATGGCAGAGAGGGCGAAAAATGGGCAGAATTTGACCTCAAAGCCATGGTAAGACGAGGAAGAAACAATCCTTCCATTATTATGTGGAGCCTTGGAAATGAAATCTTTCAGCAGCTGATCGACGGGAATGTAACCGGTCAGTATCCGGAAGTGGCAAAAAAACTGATCACCTGGACCGGAGAAGAAGATGCAACCAGATATGTAACCTTTGGTGACAATCAGGTAAAGAGCAATGTCTGGGCAGACAATAATCAGGTAAACACAGCACTTGTTTTTGCAGAAGCAGCAAAATATGGCGTGCCGGGAGGTCTGGTAGGATTTAACTACGGAAGCTCCGGACAGATCAGCAACGGACACAGCAGAGGATGGCTGGTCTATGGTTCTGAGACAGCCTCTTCCGTAAACAGCCGTGGCGTTTACGACAGGAAGAACAGCAACAGTGACAATGGAAGCGGAGACCGCCGACTGACTTCTTATGATAAAAGTGCAGTAGGCTGGGGACATCTGGCAAGTGCAGGGCTGTGGATCACGATGCAGCAAGAATTTAATGCAGGCGAATTTGTCTGGACAGGTTTTGATTATATCGGTGAACCGACCCCATATAACTGGCAGGGAACCGGTGCAAACGGAACCTGGCCGAACATTGCAAAGAACTCTTACTTTGGTATCATTGACACGGCAGGTATCCCAAAAGATTCCTATTATCTGTATCAGAGCCAGTGGAATGACAACGAAAATACCCTTCATGTTCTCCCGGTATGGAATGAAGATGAGATCATGCTCGATAACAGCGGCAAGGCAGAGATTGTAGTTTACAGTGATGCTCCTGTTGTGAAACTTTATCTGAACGGCAAAGAAATCGGAAGTGCGACAGCGACACACACCGATACACCGACCGGTGGTTATCAGAATTATACAAGCGGAACAGGATGCTTTGACAGCAGCAAGGCGAGCGGACATACTTCCCTGTATGCAACATTTCAGGTACCTTATGAGGCAGGAACACTGGAAGCAAAAGCATTTGAAGCAGACGGTGTGACTGAGATCAAAGACACTGACGGACGCAATGTGGCAGAGACGACCGGAAAGGGATCCAAACTTACCGCAAAAGCAGACCGCAGCGAGATCACGGCAGACGGCAAAGATTTAAGCTTTGTTGAGATCGATGTAACGGACAGAGACGGCAGAGAAGTAAACGGTGCGGAGCCGCAGATCCATGTTGCCGTAGAAGGTGACGGCAAGCTCCTTTCACTTGATAACGGTGTTCAGAACGATACCACTTCTTACAGTGAACCGACCAGAAAAGCCGGTAAAGGAAAACTGATCGCGATCGTTCAGTCCACAAAAGATGCCGGAAGCTTTACCGTAAAGGCAACTTCAGACGGATACACTGCAGCACAAACTGTTGTTACCACAGTTGCAGACGGCAGCGGAGTGACCGGAGAAAAGACCGTTGTAAGCTATGAGATCGCAAAGAATTATTATGTAAAACAGGGAACGAAACCAGTTCTCCCATCCGAAGTAAAGATCCATTATTCTGACGATACTTCCGAGACAAAGAAAGTAACCTGGGATGCATTTACCGGAGAAGAAGAAACGTATTCGGTATCCGGTACGGTAGCAGATCTGAATATGCGTATCACGGTCAATGTCAGTACGATCGGCCAGACAGCAGGTGTCCTGAATTATTCTGCAGCAGTCGGAAAAGATGCAGAAGTCAGCCTTCCTGCAGCCAGACCGGCAGTTCTTGCAGACGGAACAATCCTGGCAGCAGAATTTCCGGTAAAGTGGGATGTTCCAAAAGATCTGACAGCGACAATCGGAACAAAGAATGTAAAAGGAACGGCAACCGTATTTGACCAGAACTTTGAAGTGACTGCAGCAGTAAGAGTTACCAATGGAGAATACAAAGACGGTGCAGAAGCCCTTGGCAACGTGCCGGAAATGTATTACAACGGTACATCCAGCAAAGAAGATGCATCTGTTGCAGATGTCCTGGCGAAACTGCAGGATGATAAGACAAGTGCCGATGATGTGGCATGGAGCGGAAAAGGAACCCTCGATTTCCGTCTGGATACAGCGATTGAATTGAAAGGATTCACAATGTATCTGAAAGATACCGCACCGACTTCCGGAACGATCAAAATCTATGCATCCGGCGACAACGGAGTCAACTGGACGCCGGTAGACTGCACGGTAACAAATAAAAAAGAAAAAGGTGTGACGGTTCGTACTTACAATGTAAAAGAAACCGTTTCCGAAACCTATTTCCGTGTAGAATTTACCAAAGATGCCACCCTGGCGGAATTGGAAATGAACACAAGGATCCCGAGCTTTACGGTAGGGTCAGAAGCAGCACTTTCCAGTCTGAAAGTGGGCGGTCACATTGCGGATGAAGCAAGCCTGAAAAAAGGCTGGTTTGGCGTAAATGAAACAGAATTTGATGTGGCAGACCTTACAGCAGAAGGAAAAGACAATGCAAGCGTGACCATTCTTGACAAAGATGCAGACGGTGTGATCCGTATCCTTATTGAATCTGAAGATCATCTGATGCGTGCCATCTATCCGGTTATGCTCGGAAAAGACAATACAGCAAGCGACAGTGCTTCCAATGCATCTATGGATTATGATTATAGGAACATGACACTGCGTGCACCAAGTGAAGAAGGCAGCGGTTCTGTTGCAAAAGCGGCAGATGGAAATACCGGTACCATCTGGCATACAAACTGGGGAAGCGGAAGTGGACCGACAGACCTTCGAAATGATCCGGATAACCGTTACTTGCAGATTGAACTGAAAGAAACAGAAAAGATCAATGCACTGCGTTATCTGCCGAGAAGCAGCGACACAAACGGTATCGTTACAGAGTACAGCATCAAAGTAAGTACAGATGGCGAAAACTGGACGGAAGTTGCAAAATCAGATGCAGACAGCACATGGAGCAAATCCGTAGAATGGAAACTGGCACAGTTTGCACCGGTCGATGCGAAATATATCCGTCTCTATGGTGTGTCAACCGTAGGACAGTCTGCAGCAGAAGTAAATAAATATATGTCTGCAGCAGAAGTAAGGGTACGCTACGCTGCACAGGAAATTTACCGTGACAATACAACCGTAACACTGGAAGATCGCAGCTTTGATTACACCGGAAGTGCACTCACACCGAAACCGGTTGTTACTTACAAAGCATCCGAAGATGCACAGGCAGTGACCCTGACAGAAGGTACAGACTATGAAGTAAGTTATAAAAATAACACAGAACCTGGAACAGCAACGATTGTTGTGACAGGAAAAGGTGCTTACCAGGGTGTTGTAGAAGAAAACTTCGTGATTAATGCAGTAGATATAACTGTAGCGGATTATGAAGCGATCGCAGTTACAACAGCAAAAGGAGTCTGCCCGGCTCTTCCGGGAACCGTCATTGCACATACCAACGTCGGTGATCAGGTACTGGATGTACAATGGGATGAAATCAGTGCAGAACAGTTAAAACAGATCGGAACCTTTAGCACGGGCGGAACCGTGGTTGACACCAATGCACGCATCACAGCAGAAATAACTGTAACTGCCGTAATAGGTGTGCAGCAGGTATCCGTGGCAACAGCAAAAGGGACAACACCTTCCATGCCGGAAACAGTAACTGTATACTACAGCAACGGTGAAAAACAGCAGCAGGAAGTTGTATGGGATCTTGCAGATGCAGATTTCAGGAATCCTGGAATCGTAGAAGTTTACGGAACAGTTGGAAAAGCAGTTACTAGGGAAACTGTACTTCAGGCAAAAGCGTCGGTCCGTGTGGCAGATGTGACAGCAGATGCAAACAATACACCGACCGATACAAACCTGGCACTGAATGCAGACGGTTCCTCTAAAACAAGAGAATGGCCAAGGACTTTCGCATATTTTTCATCTTCCAACGATCTTGTATATAATGCAGTTGATGGAAATAAAAATTTTGACAGCACATCCGGCAAGAAAATCTGGTGTGACTGGGAAAGCGGCAAATATCATACCAACGCAGATGCAGCCGTAGGAGACTCCGATCATCTGCCGTTTGTGATCAGTGCCTTCGGAAAAGAAGATTCCACCGCAGATTCAGATCAGAAGAAATATACCGTAAATAAAGTTTCCATTGGATTTATGGAAGAAGATGGAAGTGCAGCAAACAAAGTCAGACTTCCAAAAGATTACAAGATCGAGTATTACAGTGCGAACGACGGTGTGATCCCGGCAAACAGACTGGGCAACGATTCTGCAAACAGCTGCAGCAATATCAAAGGCTGGGGAGCAGACAACCCTCTGAAAGCACACACCGGCTGGACAGAAGTAGCATATGTCGGCGGCAAACCATCCGTACCGTCTCTTGCAAATTTCAAAGAGATGGTCAATGTAGAATTTGAAGCAGTTGAAACCACAGCGATCCGTATCACCCTGACGCCGCAGGACAACAACTGGACCGGACTGGAAGAATATGAAGTATACTATACCCCGATCGAGAAATATGGAGATTACGAAGTAACTTCTATTAAAGTGGACGGACAGGAAGTACTGGCACAGTTTGATGCAGATACAAAGACCCTAAATCTGGATGCCAGATCAGGTGTGATCACAGCACAGGCAACAAACAATGCATCCGTAACGGTTCTGGATGCCGTAAACGGAACTGCAAAAGTGCTCTTCCGGCCGGAGAACGGCGATGAAAACAAAGCACAGGAATACACCGTAAACTTTAAACAGAGTGAAACACCGGAAGAGGATCACAGCAAAGATGGATTAAAAGCAGTGATTGATCTGGCAGAAAAACTGAATGCAGAAAATTATACGGCAGAAAGCTATGCAAAACTGACCGCAGCACTGGCAGCAGCAAAAGAAGTCTGCGATGCAGAAAATGCAACCGTGGAAGAAATAAGTGCACAGATCAGTGCAATCTCGGATGCAATCAAAGGACTGGAAAGTGCAGACAAGGCGGCAAATGAAGATCTGAAAAAACAGCTGGAAGAAAAGACAAAGCAGCTGGAAGATAAAGAGAGAGAACTGGCAGCAGCAACAGAAAATGTGACAACACTTCAAGATAAAATCAAAGATGCACAGGATCAGCTGGCTGCACTGGAAGGTACGTCAGCCGAAGAAAAAACAGCTCTTGAAAAACAGATCGAAGCACTTCAGGGGAAATTGAATACAGCAAGGGCAGAAGTCCTGACACTGAGCGGCGAAAAAGCTTCTCTGGAAGAAGAAAAAGCAGCTCTGCAGGCAGAACTGAAGAAAGTTCAGGATCAGGCAGCAAAAGACAGTGCAGAAGCTGAGGCAGCAATCAAAAAGGCTCAGGAAGAAGCCCGGAAAGCAAGAGAAGAGATTGAAAAACTGAAAGATTCTCTGACACTGAAAAACGGTGATACCGTTACCGCAGGTGGCGTACAGTACCGTGTAACCGATGCGGCAGCCAAGACAGCAGAAGCATATGGCACTGCAAAGAAGAACATCAAGACCATCAACGTGACAGCAACGGTAACCATCAAAGATGTGACATGCAAAGTGACTGCAATTGCAGATCAGGCATTTGCCGGCCAGAAGAAAGCCACCAAAGCCGTGATCGGTGCAAACGTAACGAAGATCGGCAAGAAAGCATTCTATGGTGACAGCAGACTTAAGAGCATCACTGTGAAGGGCAAAAAGCTGAAAATGGTCGGTAAGCAGGCACTGAAAGGCATCAACAAACATGCAGTGGTTCGCGTACCGAAAGCAAAGAAAAAGGCATACAAAGCACTGTTCAAAGGAAAAGGACAGAAAAAAAGCGTAAAAGTAAAGTAGTAAAGTAATAAAAATGAAATCAGCCATTTGATGTATGCGACAGAAAATGCAGGGTTATCAAAGAAATAAAAGGTGTTGCCGATGATGACCGCCAGATTCTGTCTGGTTAAAATGACCGCCGGACTTTTTAAGAGTCCCGGCGGTCATTTTTTTCGATTTTATTGCTGTCAGAGCCAATCGAACAGCCAGAAGCAAATGCACTCCGGCAGGGACAGAATAAAAAATAAAATAAAAAAACAAAAAAATAAAAAAAACACTTGCATTTTGAAAAGAAAGATGATATATTAATGGAGCTGACGAAAACAGCAGAAAATAAAACAGAAAACGATGCGTGGCTCAGCTTGGTAGAGCGCTACGTTCGGGACGTAGAGGTCGCAAGTTCGAATCTTGTCACGCCGATTTATTTATGTATGTATCTGAATAGTTATCGACTGTATTATTTTGGAGCACGCGCATAGCGTGTTTTTTTATTACTGTTCAGTGTGAATAGTAACTTTTTTATTTAGTTCTTTGTAAATCAAAACAATATATTGCTTTATTGGTAAAATAACGGTAAAATAGTACTAGTGTATTGGCCTGATTTAGGAAAGGTACAGGAAATAGGGGATATGAATATTGTTTCACAAATGTGTGCCATTGCGGTGATGTTCGTAATAATGTATTATTCACCTCTGCGGAGGCGCTTGTCAGAATAAGGTCGCGCGAGGGAAATATCATACCTCCGGGCAGGTTTATTGCTGTAGCTGAGAAGCGGGGACTCATTTTAAGGCTTGGAGAGCGCGTGTTTGAGATAGTGTGCAGATTTATTGTACAGCATGATATACATGCGATGGGAATTGAGTATATTGAATGCAATCTGTCAGTGGTGCAGTGTGCTTATGACCATTTAGCGCAGGATTTTATTGCAATTATGGAGAAATATCATGTGGATGCAAACGATATTGTACTTGAGATTACAGAGTCTGCATCTATCACTGAAAAAAAGATACTGCTTGATAATATGAATGCCCTGCGTAAGGTGGGAGTGAGGTTTGCGCTGGATGATTTTGGCACAGGTCAGTCAAATTTAAGCTATATTGTTGATATGCCGATTGACATTGTGAAGTTTGACAGAGGCATGACAAATGCATATTTTGACAACGGAAAGGGCAAGCCGGTTATGGATGCCGCAATGGGCATGATTCAAAAGCTTAAGCTTGAGATTGTTTCTGAGGGAATTGAGGAGAAGGAGCAGTTGGCAAAGCTGGATGAGCTTGGAATAGATTACATTCAGGGCTACTATTTCTCAAAACCGAGAAATGCTGCTGGGTTTATTTCATTCATAGAAAGTAATAATGCATAGTTTATTTTATTCATACAAGATAATAATGATATGAGGGGCAAAAGGTATTTTGCCCCTCATTTATGATTAATCAGATTGC
>ERZ857785.3646-NODE-3646-length-11096-cov-4.726293_pt1 | contig 11096 bp, 8 predicted proteins | sample MGYA00519763_ERZ857785 | MGnify/ENA primary metagenome ERZ857785 (study PRJEB31778, sample SAMEA3449365) | human gut metagenome | biome: human gut; feature: human-associated habitat; material: faeces | place: United Kingdom | collected 2010/2012 ... | reverse complement strand
CAACCTATAACAGGATTTTTTTAATACACAGTCAACCAAAATCAGGACGAGACATATGACGGATCTTCCACATCAAATGTATGGTATTCAGCACAGTTCGTTTCACCGTTATTTCCCGTCTATGTGAAGGGATTGGATGGAAAGAATGTATTGGGTGAAGATGGAAAACCTCAATTGGATTATGGAGAAAACGGACGTCCGGGAAGCTATACGGATTACAATCCAGTCGGCGGTTTGACTGACGACAAATCAAATAAAAAGAATGATGTGGCAAGCCTTCGCACTGGAGTGACTTTTGGTTCAGATAAAGATAATTTCGGTGTTTTCAAGGGAATTAAACTGAATGTGAATTTCGGTCTTGATTACCGCAACCAATCACGAATGAGCTATATGAATATGTATCATGGAAACCAGGCTACAGCAGGTGGTTTATTGACCAAATATAACACACGCATGCAAAGTTATACTTTCAACCAACTGTTGTCATGGAACCGTTCTTTCGGATTACATTCTTTTGATGTTTTGGCTGGACATGAATTTTATGCTTACAGCTACGAATATTTGAAGGCTGGAAAAACAAACCTGGTAGACGGTATCCTTGAACTGCGTCCGGGAACGACTTTGTATGCAGCCGATTCTTATACGGACAAATATCGTATCGAATCGTGGTTAGGACGTTTCAACTATAATTATGATGAAAAGTATTATTTCTCTGCATCTTTGCGTACCGATGGATCTTCTCGTTTTCATAAAGATCATCGTTGGGGAACATTCTGGTCTATCGGTGGTAACTGGCGCATTTCCAAAGAAGCGTTCATGGAAGATGTTAAATGGATTGATAATCTGTCTTTGAAATTAAGCTATGGACAACAAGGTAATGATAATATCCTGAATTCAGATAAGACAAGCAATTATTACTTATGGCAAAGCTTGTATGATTTAGATTGGCCGAATTCGAACCAGATCGGAGGTATGGTTTCTTCATTGGAAAATCAGGTAGTGTCTTGGGAAAAGAATGGAAACTTGAATGTCGGTGTCGAAGCGACCTTCCTTGGAAGCCGTCTATCCGTCAATGCCGAATATTACAATCGTAAGACTGTCGATATGTTGTTAAGTTACCCGATGGCAACTTCTACCGGATTCAATGGCTACAATGCCAATGTCGGAGACATGAGAAACTCGGGTTTCGAATTTGAAATAAGAGGTACCGCTATCAGAACGGATGATTTCGTCTGGAACATAAGTTGGATGGGATCAACTGTAAAAAATAAAGTCTTGAAGCTGACTAATACAGCACCCGAAATCATCAAGGGAGTTTACAGTATCAAAGAGGGCATGCCTATCAATACGTTCTATATGGCTAAATCAGCAGGAGTAGATCCAGCTACAGGCGCTCAACTCTATTGGGTATACGACAAGGATGAAAATGGAAACATCATCAACGAACGTATCAGCGATGACTATTCAAAAGCATCAACCAGTAAATATTATCAAGGCAACCGTATTCCGGATCTTTACGGAAGTATTGGAACAGACTTTTCTTACAAAGGCTTCGATTTGTCAGTCCTAACCTCCTATTCGATTGGCGGTAAAATATATGACAGTCTGTATACAGGTTCCATGAACGCCCAATATGCGACGAACACCTGGAATAAACATCAGCTACGCCGTTGGCAGAAACCAGGCGATATTACAGATGTGCCTCGTGTGGAAATCAACGGTGCTTATACAACGACAGATCGTTTCTTAATCAATGCATCTTATTTTGCAATCAAAAATATCACATTAGGCTATTCCTTGCCTAAAGACTGGATGAGAAAAGCAAAACTGGGAAATGTCCGTGTATTCGGTTCCATTGATAACCTGGCGTTATTTTCTCATTTGAAAGGTATGGACCCTCAATACAATTTTAAGGGTGAAACCGATTATTCGTATACACCAAACAAAACATACTCTTTTGGTGTAGAAATTAACTTCTAATGTTAAATCATTATTTTATAAGATACAAGATGAAAAAGATATTCAAATATATGATTGTCGGTCTGGTGGCTTGTACGACTCTATCGTCATGCTTGGAAAGTTCTCTTGATACCAATCCGACTGATTCAATGTCCGGAAGCGGACTATTAGCAAATGCCAATGCGGCTTTAGTTCCACTGAACGGTCTTTACCGTTCCATGTATTCAGCATGGTCTCCAACAGATAATACACACCAATGCTTCGGTATCAGTGCTTACAATCTGATGGCCGATGTGATGGGAGAAGATATGATCATGGCTGCAATGGGCAGCGGCTGGTTCTGGTATGATTGCTTATATAACGTAAAAAGCAGATATACTGCTACTACTTGGCGCTCATATGATTTATGGAATTGCTATTATACTTGGATTTCCAATGCTAATTATATACTTGATGCAGAGGAAACTATGGCAGGGACAGAAACGGAAGTCAACTATATCATGGGGCAGGCCTATGCAATACGGGCTTACTCCTATTTCATGTTAGCGCAAAGTTTTGCCCGGACCTATAAAGGACATGAGGGTGAACCTTGTTGCCCTATATATGTCGAGCCGACAGTCGCCGGTACAGAAGGAAAACCACGTTCTACAGTGCAAGAGACATATGCTCAGATTATGAATGACATCAATAAAGCTGTCGAACGGTTAAACGGTACAACCCGCAAACACATTTCACATATCGACTATGCCACAGCATTAGGCTTGCAGGCTCGTATCGCATTAGTGATGGAAGACTGGGCTACCGCTAAAAAATCATCGGAAGAAGCTATTGCTGTAAGCAAATGCACGATTGCAAAAGTTTCAGAATTTAAAGGTTTGAACAGCGTAAGCGCACCAAATGTTATGTGGGGGCAGAAATCATATCTGACCAAAGCGGTATGTATGCAGGTTTGTTCACACACATGGATGCAGATGCCGATAAATACGGAGCAAAAGCCCGCAAACAGATCAACAAAGATTTGTATGGAAAAATGGGAACGGAAGACGAACGGTTGGTCTGGTGGAACCCGAAAGATGCCAACAATAAAGATGGTGGTTATCAGCAGGAAAAATTTAAGTTTTCCGATATCCAAACTTGGATGGGAGATTATGTTTGGATGCGTATAGAAGAAATGTACCTGATTGCTGCTGAAGCAGAATGTCGTTTAGGAAATGATGCTGGTGCACGCGAATACTTAATGGATTTGATGAGTAAGCGTGACGCGTCTTACAGCTGTGCTCAAAAGTCCGGTACATCTATGGGAAAATTGACTTCTGATTATACAGGTTCATTATTGGAAGAAATCATTATACAGCGTCGTATCGAACTTTGGGGCGAATTTGGTCGTATCTACGACATTCGTCGTTTGAAACAGGGATTCAAACGAACTGCAGAAATGGGTTGGCCGACTGACGCTTTGCTTGTTAATCGCAATGCAAATGACCCGGAAAGCTATATGTGGGTATTGACAATTCCTCAAACTGAATTTGATGGAAATTCCAGTCTGGACCAGACCAAAGACCAAAATCCGGTCGGTGATACTAAATAAATTTATTCATTGATTAAAAGATAAAAGCGATGAAATATATTTCAAAATTATCAACATTAACCACTCTTCTATCAATTATCTTGGGCTTTGCAGCCTGTGATAATGAACAAGAATGTGCTCTATATAATACAGATGCAGCAAATAGAGCTGTTTTTGTAAATGCTTCTTTAGCTAATATCACGGTTTCACCTGCTGATCCGACCTTTACAGTAGATCTAGTACGTGCAAATGCCGACAGCGAATCAAGTGGGACCATTGTATTGACTGCTACGGTCGATGAAGTCCCCTTAGCCGGTTGTACTGTTTCCGATTATACTTTTGCTGCTGGTGAAAATATGACAAAAGTCACAGTCAACGTATCTCCTTTGGAAATTGGCAAAGAATTGAATATCACACTAACATTGGATAATACAAATGAACCTGTAAGTGGCAGTAACACAGTTTCAGTTACGGTTAATAAAGACTATAACTGGGTATCTTTGGGAACAGGTACATTTGCTGACGTTTTGGCTTTTACAGAAAAGCCTTACAATGTAGAAATTCAAAAAGCGGATGGCTTTGACCGTTATCGTGTAATGAAACCATATGAACAAGGTTTGAAAAATGATGATGGCGGATGGGGAAACGCTGTAGCCTCAACTTCATGCGATTATATCGAATTTTGGATTAAGGATGGCATTATTTATTATAATAAATTCTTTATCGGAATCAATTATGACGGAAGTGCCTCAAATGCAATTTATGCCCACCACCCAAGTGATTTTGCAGGAATCAGTTTGGCAAATAATAAACAGCTAGATGACAAGACTTTCCAATTAGCTCCTTACTATTACATAGAAGCTTTGCAAGGAGGTTTTGATTACACAGGAGAAGGTGGTTCTATTCTTATTACGCTTCCATAAAAAGAAATTGCCTATTATTATAGTGATGTATCAAAAAAGGATTACAGCTCTTTTGATACACCACCATTTCTTTTCTTTCTATCCAACCTTATTGCTGAGCAAGCCTGACATCCGTCCCCTTATCCTCTTTTGCCTTAATAGCCAAGACCCGGCCTCGTACTTTTACCTTTCCGGTTATAAATTCCGGGATATTGAAAGATTTCATAAAGGACTGATAGAAACCGGCATCTTTCTGAGGCAACAGGAAGGGCTTGCCAACTTTGCCGTATTCATCGACATAAGCAATATATGGGCGTGTATATAAACCGTCTATCCTCCTGCTACTGAATACGAACCAACGACTGTTGCTACTCCAGGAATGATAGCTTTCCACATCGTCGCTATTCACTTCCACCAACGGACGGCTCGTGCCTGTCTGAAGGTCCGCCATATATAAATCAGCATCTTTATGCCAGATCGAAAAGTTTCCATAACCGGATAATGTATACAAAAGGTAACGTCCGTCAGGCGAAACGCGCGGAAAAGAAGCACTCATCCCACCGCTCTTCGCATTGTAAAGCGTATCGACCTGCGCCCCGAAAGCACGTGTCACCGGATCAAAAGAGACGGAACATAAATTATATTTGACTTCCGAGTACTCCTGCGGAATAGGTCGAGCCTCTGCTGTACAGAAATAGAGTGTCTTTCCGTCGGGAGAGAAAGTCGGAAATGTTTCAAAAGCATCTTTCGAAAAGATATTTGAAGCCGTCACGATCTCGTGTTTTTCCACATCGTACACCACTACATCGGAAGTCTCGTCATATACTTCCACCCTATTCCTGTCATTCAGATGAAATGCCTGCTTGGTTGTATTCACAGAGAAAGCCACATATTTGCCCGAAGGATGCCAGGAAGGGTAAACCAAAGGAGAAATCGTTTCCTTCGTCTTGGTATTCAGCTTTTCAATCTTATCGCCATCGACCAGGATCGTCCCCGGAAAAGTCTCGCGCATATGAAATAGCATCTTATTCGGATCCTGCATGCAAAACGAATGGCAATTCACACAGTTGTTTCCACTCATCTTATTTTCAATAATAGGAATTTGCGTATAACTCTCCAAATCCCTTTGATAGATTCCCATCTTGTTCCACAACTCATATCCCGGATCGATCAGACGATAAGCCAAATAAGAGTCTACCTTTTCTGGAGCAACCCGGATAGTAAAAGGAGAATAGGCCACCCATTCATTGCCTTGTTTCACTTGGACCGTCACCTGTATGGAGTCACCGGCAGCCGATTCCAGCAAATTCTTCCATTTGGAAGGAGGAATCACAATGCTACCCTTTTCTCCTTTCACCTCGAATTGTTGCCCACCAAAAGAAAAAACAGCACGCGATCCGGCATCCTGATCATCCAAAGCAAAATTCAAAGGAGCCATATTAGGAGGAATAACCACACCGTTATAATCCGGAAAAATGGCAGGCATCGCGTCTAATGTACGGCTCACTTTCACCGAGTCGGAACAAGACAACAAAGCCGCCAGCATACATATATATACATTCTTTCTTTCCATTTTCTTACGCATCATTTAAACATAAAGTAAAACCAGTAGGTATTTCCGTACGACCGGTTCAACAGCCCGGCAATAGCACTGTTATTGCGGTTCGCAAGCACCTGCTTTTTATAGTCGGTGAAGCGGGCAACAATTGTTTCGGAGACATTGAAACGTTTCCAGTAATCCGGTTCTTTTTCAGACATCACAATAACGGCTTCCTGAAAATGCACGGGCAATACGGGCAAAAACTCTGTCCCGTAATATTTTTCCACCAGCGCTTTAAATCCTTCCAGATCCTTAGCCAATAAATACATTGCACCCAAATACTGCAAAGCAGCAGAGTTGGCAGGTCCTTTTTCCAAGAAAAGCGCCAGATCTCCTGCCAACCCCTTTATCATTGCCAATGAATTCCGATCCGGCAACATCCGCCTACGGGTTCCTAATATGGGATCGCTTTCGACAACTTCGTCATTATAAAGGTATTTGCGCTGTGATTGGGCCCAATCCCGGTATGCATATGTTTTCTCAAGTATTGAGATATATTTTTCAGCTACGGGATACGTACCGTAAATCAGATTTGTCTGCACCAGTCTCTTCAACATACGAGGATTGCCATCCTCCATAGCACTCACATACCCCTCAAAAGCCATTTCCTGCGATGAAGCGGTTGCCCCCATCGTAAAATAGATATCACTGAGCATGCAAGAGATATTTTCCGATTTATTCCATTGTACAAGCAATCCTTGAGGTCCCCGCTGGTCGAAGTTGAACATTTTATCCGAAAGTTCTCCCTTATTGGCCAATGCCATATTCAGATGGCACATATATAAGAAATTTGTCAGTTTCCCTTTACATTCTTCTATCGTCTTGTCCCATTGTTCCGTTCGGGCAAAATAATCCAGTTTTTTCAACTTCAGTGTCTTTGCATCGCTATATTTGGGCATTCCCCACCACAGAACGGCAGCAATCATAGCCAATTGAGCAATACAACTGATCCCCGCAAACAATTTCTTCCCGGACAAACTATTCTTATTCCGGACAAAGAAAGCGATAAGAAAGACCAGAGGCAGGCAAATCCAAGAATAATAAATGATTTCTTTTGGATGGAGCGTATAATGGTAATACAGATCCGGACCAAAAACCCATCGGTATTCACCCATCAAAGAGAAATAAACCGTTCCAACACCCAATAGCAAAACTTCCGCAACCCCGATCAACGAGATATACCATTTAGGCGTCTTCCGCAACCCTTCGAACAGGCAAACCATTCCGGCAAACAAGACGGTAATCGATCCTGCCAACCAAAACAAGACCGGAACCAACACACAACCTGCCACCAAACGGAAAAGATCATTCCGTATCCTCATATACCCACAGAGCAAAGACATCATCATCAGGTAGCAAACAGTGCCCTGTACCCTGTAATTGAAGTCGAAATGCATGAACAGCAAAGCCAACATCGGTAGCACATAAAGGATAAAAAACCCCGAAACAGGCGCGATCCGTTTCACAATACCAGCCGTACAAACCCCGACACCTGTCAATAAGGCCGCAGTAACCAACGCCCCAACATAGGGACGGATAAAAAACTGCACCAGGAATTCCGCCACCAACATGGAAAAGCCACCCGGAAGAAGCAGTTTATTCCTTATATACGCCTCGGAAAACAAAAACAGCTGACTCTGTTCTATATAGTAAAAATGATACTCGAAACACATTTGCAAAAAAGCAAACAAAGCTCCGAAAACGATCAACCAAAAGGCAACAAGTTTGTATTTCATCTGACAAATCCTTAAGCGTGTTTAACCAATTCAAAACGTTTATCCACACAAGCTGGCAATTCATGCGGATAGTGCGTGACATAAATCAACGTCTTTCCCGGACGCGAACAGAACTGCTCGATAATGGCAGCCGCCTTCTTTTTATTGCTCACATCCAATCCGTGCAACGGTTCATCCAAGATAATCAGGTCCGGATCTTTGACAAACGCACGCGCTAAAAGCGCCAACCTCTGTTCACCGGAAGAAAGTGTAAGAAAAGAACGGTCTTTCAACTCTTCAATACCGAATACACGCATCCAGGCCAAAGCTACCTGTTGCTGCCTCTCCGTGCATTTCCTGAACAACCCGATCGAGTCAAAAAATCCGGAACTGACGATATTCAATACCGGCACATTCTCCATATAGAAAAGATGCATTTCCGGAGAAACGTATCCGATACGCTTCTTTATATCCCAGATACTTCCCCCCGAACCACGTTTACGATCAAAAAGATAAAGCGTATTGGCATACGACTGCGGATTATCGGCATAAATCAAACTCAACAAAGTCGATTTGCCAGCCCCGTTCGGACCGAACAACGCCCATTTCTCCCCGTTTCTCACTTCCCAATCCAGATCTTTCAGAATCGTACGGTTACCATACTTGATCGAAACATGTTCCATCCTGAAAGTAACGAGATGAGCGGAAGGTTCTTTCTGTTCCCCGACCGGAAGTGAAAACGCCCCGCTCCGAACGGAATCTTCCTTTCCTTCGAATGGGAATAAATCGGCTATCAGATCCGTTTGCTTCAGGAATTCCTCTCGGCTGTAAACAGGAAGACATTTGCGTTGCTTGACCGGTAAGACATGTGTAATCATTTCAGGTATATCGTCCGGATTGGAAAGCAGTAAAACCACCTGCACACATTTCAACTTCGTTATTTGCTGCAACATCTCCACCAGAACACCCCTCGAAGGAGCATCCAATCCGATAAACGGATTATCCAATATCAAGACACGAGGATGCTTCAATAACGTACGAACAATCAAAAACTTCCTCAACTCACCACTGGACAGGAAGATCAGTTTCTTTGGCAAAAGCTCTTCTATGCCGAACAAAGATAACACTTTATGATAATCTTCCGATCCCGCATCTTCTTTTAATATATCTTCTATTGTTGGGACCTCATCCGTTTCAGTCGAATGCCAGCGTTGCTGATAATAAGAATTACGGCAATCGGCCAAGGAGTAAATATCTTTAAACGCAATACTTTTCACCAGGGTACCGACATTTCCCTCATATCCGAAAGCAACTTCGCCTTCCTTCAATGCAAATTTACGCTGCATGACGTCAGCAATCAATGTTTTGCCCGCACCGTTCGGCCCGATAACACCCCATTGTTGTCCCTCTTCTATTATCCAATTGAGAGGTTCTTCAAAACGCAGTTCCGGCAAACGGGTCACGACGTTCCGAATATTCACAACTATTTTCCTATTTTCCATCGCCTTTTTATTACACGAAGCAAAGGTAACAGAAAAGGGGAAACTCTCCCAAGCTCCCCCTTCTATTTTGTACAGGTATATTGTTATATATTCCTTCGCAAATTAGTTACCAAAAAACAGACCTGTACAGTATCCCAACGTTCGTCTTAAAAAATACACTTAAACTATTTACACCACAAATATACGAAACAATTTTACTTATTATCATTTTACAACCCAAATTTGTTGCAAAACATAATATTAGCAACAAATTTAGTAACACTTTAAAAGACACGTGTACCTTTCCCCAAATGAATATCCGAAGCCTGCGTGATAATCACCTGCTTAACCCCGGCATCGATCGCCTGAAACGAATTTTCGAGCTTAGGGATCATTCCCCCTTGAATCACACCCGCTTCCACATACTGCTCGAAAGCCGTACGGTCTATTTCGGGAATCACACTTTCATCATCGTTCTCATCTTTCAAGACACCTTTCTTTTCAAAGCAGAACATCAAAGTCACTTCAAAATGTTTTGCCAGAGCTTTTGCAGCTTCTCCTGCGATCGTATCGGCATTGGTATTCAACATATGTCCTTGTTTGTCGTGTGTAAGGGGAGCCAATACCGGAACAATACCTTGATGAATCAGGGATGCCAGCAGATCCGCATTCACCTCTTTCACATCACCGACAAAACCGTAGTCCACCTCTCCCACCGGACGTTTGTCCGACCGCATCAGATTCATATCCGCTCCGGTCAGTCCCAACGCATTTATACCTAAGGCCTGAAGGCCGGCGACAATATTCTTATTGACCAGTCCCCCGTAAACCATTGTAACCACCTTCAACATGTCAACATCCGTAATCCGGCGACCGCCCACCATCTTACTCTCGATACCCAATTGTGCAGCCAGCTTCGTAGCGGAACGTCCGCCCCCATGAACCAGCACTTTATATCCTTCTACCTGCGAGAAATCATTCAACAGATTGCGAAGTGTTTCCTCTTCTTCCACAAAATATCCCGTTATTGTACCACGACAACGGGTATGAAACGGCGGTGCGGTTATGCCTTGCTGATATTCGGACAGTTTAAAATGCTTTCCGTGCATACTTGCACACTCATCGCAAATATCACTGTCCATATTCTCGTCAATCTCGTATTCGTCACACCCTGCGTCCATTATCGAACGCAATCTTGCGTCAACCATAATATGCGTATATTCCGTCTGATACAGTGCGGCGGAACGGCTTTTTGAAACATTCATTCTTGCAGAAATATTTTTAATCATTTTATCGGGACTGTCGCCCCTCGTTATGCCATGTACAAGATTTGTATTAAGTTCTCTCAAAAGTTTCTGCTTATCATTCCATATTCGGTCAGAGAAGTTACTTCCGTCAAGCCACTTTTCATATATCGCATTCTTCACCGTATCACGGTCAAAAAAGCACCGTTTCATAGGTGCTAAGGCGGTAAACCTCGTATATTCACTTGTTCCACTCTCCTTTTTCGTATCAAAAAAGCACGCCCTAAGACGTGCTTAATGTATATTTAATTTATATACCGGGAATTGTTTCTTTAATGCTTTTAGCTAAATTTGCCGCTTTTTTCATCAAAGAATTTTCGCTAAGATATTCAAGTCCTTTTAATGTTATTCGGACATCATCGAATTTGATTCCCTGTATTCCTATCATATCAACTATGATTACTCCGGTTATATATTCTTCTTTGGCAAGCATTCTGATAATATTCTCAAATCGATTTTCTGTTATCTTGAAATTTTCTGCCTTTAGCAAAGACCTATCAACTTCATCACAATCCATTGCACTTTCAAGGACTTTAAGTATTTTATAAATAGCTTTAAAATTATCCAT
>ERZ857785.3640-NODE-3640-length-11114-cov-3.893571_pt1 | contig 11114 bp, 10 predicted proteins | sample MGYA00519763_ERZ857785 | MGnify/ENA primary metagenome ERZ857785 (study PRJEB31778, sample SAMEA3449365) | human gut metagenome | biome: human gut; feature: human-associated habitat; material: faeces | place: United Kingdom | collected 2010/2012 ... | reverse complement strand
CTCACGTACGGTTCTGATGGGGACTCAAGGGGAGGTTCCTTGGGTCTACCTACTTCTTTGATTATAATGACTATGGCATGGGAGAGGACAAGAGTGGTATATTGTTTTTGATAACCATGTCAGAACGTAAGCGGTGTATCTCCACACATGGAGAGGCTATTCAGATTTTTACTGATGCAGGACAGGAATATATGACGGATAACTTTGTGTCATATTTATCCGATGGTGAGTATTATGAGGGCTTTATGAAGTTTGCTGATCTGTGCGAAGAATTTATCATTCAGGCACAGAGCGGAGAACCGTACGATGTAGAAAATCTGCCGGAGGAAACCATCCCTTTTTATATGATATTTCTCATTTCGCTTGTGGTCGGATTTGTGATCGCGCTGATCGTAACCGGAGTAATGAGAAGCCGGATGAAGACTGTACATATGAAGCCGGATGCAGCAGATTATATGAAAGACGGAAGTCTTCATATTAACAGAAGCCGGGATATATTTCTGTATCATCAGGTCACACGTACGGCGAAGCCGAAGGAAGAGAGTTCCGGTGGCGGTGGAAGCAGTACCCATACAAGTTCTTCGGGTGAGACGCATGGGGGTTCCAGTGGATCATTTTAACTGACTGGCATGACATATAAAAATCCTGATCTTTTATATTATTTTATGGGATAACCATAAAATGACAGGAAAGATTGGGATTTTATTTTGCGCAAAATTACGGATACCGGTTGCAAGACATCAGAGAATATGATACAGTACAAGGTGGTTTGTTTTGTGTAGAGACAGTTGTCCGGCAAAAAGAAAATAAACTGCGAAGCGGATTGCAAATATCCGCCTGACGATAACAGATTTCTGCACAAAAGAATTATAAAATGAAATAAAAAACAGAAATAATGGAGAGGACATGAAAAAATACGTTGATAATTTTATGCAATACCGGTTTCTTCTGTCAGAACTGGTAAAAAAAGGGATTAAGCTGAAATACAGACGTTCTTATCTGGGAATGATATGGTCTATGTTGGAGCCGCTGCTTACCATGATCGTGCTTACAATTGTATTTGGTACTTTGTATGGAAATACAGACAGGACCTTTCCTGTATATATCCTGACCGGACGACTCCTGTACAGTTTCTTTTCACAGTCCACCAAGGCCGCTTTGAAATCTATACGTCAGAACTCGGCAATGATCAAAAAGGTATATGTACCCAAATATTTGTATCCGCTGTCCAGTGTGCTTTTTAACTATGTGATCTTTCTGATCTCACTGATCGTACTGGCAATGGTGAGTGTGATACTTGGTGTAAAGCCTACGTTCTATCTGCTTCAGGCACCAATCGCACTGATACTGATTCTTGTTATGTCATATGGATGCGGAATGATTCTGGCAACAATAGGTGTATTTTTCAGAGATATGGAATATCTCTGGTCTGTAGCACTTATGCTGGTTATGTATACATGTGCGATTTTCTATTATCCTGAAAAGCTTTTGAAGAGTGGATGGGCATGGATACTGAAATATAACCCATTGTATTGTGTGATTGATATTTTCAGATGTTCAGTATTTGGAAAAGCGATGAATATTCATTATTTTGCATATGCACTTATCTTTTCCGTTGTGGCAATGGTGATTGGATTATTCTGCTTCAAGAAGAAACAGGATGATTTTATTCTTTACATCTGAGAACTGAGACAGAAAGCTGCGGGGCAGCGGAACGAATTATTTTTGAAAAATAAGGAGAAAAAATGAGCAAACAACCAGCGATTATTGTTGATAATGTGAGTATGAAATTTAATCTCAGCAAAGAGAAAGTAGACAGTCTGAAAGATTATATTATCAAGTCAATTAAAAAAGAGATTAAATATAATGAATTCTGGGCTTTGCAGAATGTGAGCTTTACAGTGGAAAAAGGAGACAGGGTAGGAATCCTCGGACTGAATGGTGCAGGAAAGAGTACTCTTCTTAAGGTTATCGCAGGCGTTTTCAAACCAACAGAAGGTTCAGTTACAAAACATGGGAAGATGGTTCCGCTTCTGGAACTGGGTGCAGGATTTGATCAACAGTATACAGGAAGGGAAAATATTTATCTTTACGGAGCAATGCTTGGATATTCCAAAGAATTTATTGATGAGAAGTATGATGAGATCGTGAAATTTTCCGAATTGAAGGATTTTATTGATGTGCCGATCAAGAACTATTCATCAGGTATGAAATCCAGACTTGGATTTTCGATTGCTACAGTGGTTTCTCCCAAAATTCTGATATTGGACGAGGTATTATCTGTAGGTGATGCGAAATTCCGTAAGAAGAGTGAGAAGAAAGTACTCAGCATGTTTGATTCGGGTGTAACAGTGTTGTTTGTCTCTCATTCTCTGGCACAGGTTCAGAGAATCTGTAATAAGGCGATGATCCTTGAAAAAGGAAAACTGATCGCTTACGGAGATATTGATACGATTTCTGAACAGTATGAGAAAATGACTAACTGACAGGGACAGACAGAGATATCTGTCTGACAGAGAAAAAATTTAAGAAGTCAGAAATATCCGGAGGAGTATATGACAAACGGATTAAAAAAAGAAGATTCAGCAGCTTTAAAAGGTCTTGCAGTGTTACTGCTGATCTTTCACCACTGCTACCGTCTTGCAGACAGAATCGAAAGATATCAGGTGGATCTGTGCGGGCTGACAACAGAACAGCTTGTTGCTATTGCGGAATGCTGTAAGATCTGCGTGGCAATATTTGCATTTGTATCCGGTTACGGGCTGATGTATGGATATTCGGCTAAAATGAAAAATAAAGAAAAGTATGCAGTATCAGAATGGATATCCGGACATCTTCTTTCCACTATGTCCGGATTCTGGTTTACTGCAGCTGTATCCTATCTTATTTACTTTGGACTTGGACTTAAGGATCCGAGCAAGTGGGGAGAAACCTTTTATGAAAGAGGATTCGCCGTATTTGCAGATATACTGGGAATCTCCAGACTTTTGGAGACTGAAAGTCTTAACGGAGCATGGTGGTATATGAGTGCTGCGTTTGTATTTATTATATTGCTTCCTCTGTTAGATGGGACGATTGAGAAATTTGGAGGCATATTCTGTATTGCAGTTATCTTTTTGCTTCCGAGAATTTTAGGTATTGGATTTCAGGGAGGCTCAAAGCCATATTCATTTCTTTTGATATTTGTGGCAGGAATGTTATGCTGTAAATATAATTTCTTTCAAAAATTGCATGAATACAGGCGGAAAAAATTAAAATTCATCTGTTTGTCTGCTTTACTGTGTGCCGGCTTTTTCCTGTACCATAAAATCGACCTGAAAATTTTCTGGGAATTCCGGTATGCACTTGTTCCATTCCTGCTGATTCTCTTTTGCGTTGAATATTTGTTCAGGATTACGCCTGTATCCTTGTTCCTTCAGTATCTGGGCAAGCATTCCATGAACATCTGGCTGGTACATACATTTGTGAGAGATTCTCTGGGAAAATATGTATTTGCATTAAAAAAATTCTGGCTGATTCCTGTTGCAGTTCTTGTGATTTCGCTGGGAATCAGTTATTGCCTGGATTTTCTTAAGAAGATTACAGGATATCAGAAACTGATACGGCTGTTAAAGAAAAAGGTGACGGAACATTATGCGGTACGGGAATGATTTTTCGAGAGGATCGCAATAGGATTCAGAGTGGACAATAGTGACGGATGGGAGAGCGTATCATGAAAATACTGCAGATTGGAATGGGAAATGTTGCCGGAGGTCTGGAAGCATTTGTGATGAATTACTATAGAGTTCTGGTGCATATGGATATACAGTTTGATTTTGTGTGTATGTATGATAAAATTGCATATGAAGAGGAAATCAGGAAATTGGGTGGAAGGATCTACTATATTCCAAATGTAAAAAAGAACTATCAGGGCTATATAAAAGAACTGAAAAAAATATTAAAAGAAACAAAATATGATGCAGTACATGTAAATATGCTTTCAGCTGCAAATATTGTTCCGTTACGTGTGGCTCATACAATGAAAGTGCCAAAGATAATTGCGCACAGCCACAGCTCTTCCTGTCCCGGACTGATCAGAAAAATCATGGACAACTGGAACAGACCAAAGATTGCAAAATATGCTACTGACAGGATTGCATGCGGAGAAATGGCGGGCAGGTGGCTGTTTGGAGATAAAGCTTTCCAAAGCGGTCAGGTTACGTTGATCAATAATGCCATTCAGGCAGAGAAGTTCAGTTTTTCAGAAAAAGACAGAGATTCACTCAGAAAGGAACTGGGATGGGAAAATAAAACAGTGATCGGTCATGTCGGAAGATTTGATATTCCGAAGAATCATGACAGAATGCTTGATATTTTCCAACAGATCGTTTCCGAAAAAAAAGATGTGATGCTGTGTCTGGTAGGTCCAAAGGAAGGTCTGTACAAAGAGATAAAAGAGAAAACAGTGCAGAAAGGACTGGAAGATAAGGTATATTTTGCCGGTAAACAGGAGAATATCCGCAGGTATTTATCTGCTATGGATGTTTTTCTGTTTCCGTCTGTTTTTGAGGGTGTGCCATTTGCGCTTATTGAAGCCCAGGCAAATGGACTTACCTGCGTAATGTCAGAGGCGGTGTCTGAGGAGGCAGTTGTTTTTCCTGAGAGAGTCAGACGGCTGTCACTTGACAGAGATAATATACAGTGGGCGGCAGCAGTGATGGCAATGAGTTCTATGAACAGAGAAGCGGCTGATCTGATAAAGAAGCGGCTGTCAGATACGCATTTTAACATTGAGACAGAGGCAAAACGTTTGAAAGATTTATATTATCATACGAGGTAAATTACAGATGGACAAGATTGATTTTGTATTGCCATGGGTGGATGGATCAGACTCAGCCTGGATAAAGCAGAGAAATGAGTATCTGGGAATTAAAAATGACCAGACACAGGACAGTAGATTTCGGGACTGGGAAAATCTGCAGTATTGGTTCAGAGGTGTTGAAAAATTTGCTCCATGGGTGAATCATATATATTTTGTGACATGGGGGCATATCCCTTCCTGGCTGAATACAGATCATCCGAAGCTGACAGTTGTAAAACACGAGGATTATATTCCGAAGCAGTATCTGCCCACATTCAGCAGTCATCCCATTGAATTGAATATGCATCGGATCCGAGGTTTATCCGAACAGTTTGTATATTTTAATGATGATACCTTCATCATAAATAAAATGGAACCGGAAGACTTTTTCAGAAATGGTCTTCCAAGAGACTATTGTATAGAAACAGCGTTGGTACAGGATGATATCAATAATCCGTTTGCCTGCATTCTTATGAACAATGCGGCACTTGTAAATATGCATTATTCAAAGAGAGAAGTGATTGGCAGAAACTGGAAAAAATGGTTTCATCCTGCATATGGAAAAATGGTATTCAGAAATATGCTGATGCTTCCGTACAGGGAGTTTTCCAGTTTTAAATATTCTCATATCTCAAGCTCTTTTTTGAAGAGTACCTTTGAAGAAGTGTGGAGGGAAGAAGGCGAAGTGCTGGACAGAGTATGCAGGACACGATTCCGTTCTCCGGGGGATGTAAATCAGTATGTGATGAAATACTGGCAGTATATGGAGGGAAAATATGAACCTCAATCACCGAAAATCGGGAAATTTTTTACCATAGGTCTTCACGACCGGCAGATACATGATGTACTCAGAAATCAGAAGTGTAAAATATTGTGTATAAATGATACGGAAAATATAGGAGATTTCAGACAACAGAAAAGAAATATCAAAGATTCTTTTGAGAGTATCCTTCCCGAAAAGTCTGCATTTGAATTATCTTACAAAGATTCCGGAGGCATGTATGACAAAAAGTGCGATTAAAAAATATACGGAAAGGCTGGGCTTTTTCGGAATGATCCTGCACTATATCGGTCGTTTTATGACAAAAACAGAGCAGCAGGTCATTGGAAAGCTGACTGTGCGTTTTGGAAAAGTAAAGAAAAACCGGCTTGTGTTTAAAAATCGGGAAATGATGGACTGCACAGATAATCCGGAAGCTTTTTATGAATATCTTATAAGTTCCGGGTATAATAAAAAATATGAGATCATCTGGCTGGTTTCTGAAAAAAGAAAATTCAGAAATCAGAATACCGGAAATGTAAAATTTGTAACTGCTGAAAATAAATATGGATGGAGCAGTCCGCTGGCATATTATTATGGTGCTACAGCCGGATTTTTCTTTTATTCTCATAACAGTGCAGGACTGAACAGGTATCGGTGTAAAGGACAGACAGTTGTAAATCTGTGGCATGGGTGCGGTTATAAAGATGCAGAGCAGGGAAAGAAAAAACAGAATATAAAGCCTGATTTTGACTATGCACTTGTTCCCGGACCGGTATTTGTGAAAACGAAATCCGGACTATGGAACTGCGAACCGGACAGTCTGTTAATGATGGGATATCCCAGATATGACTGGATGCTGCATCCGTCAATGAGTAAGGATGAAATTCTGGACAGTCTGTTCGGATGGAAAGGGAAAAAAGCTGTTCTGTGGATGCCGACTTTCAGAAAAAGTGATCTGGGAGGGTGTGCGGAAAATGAAATTGAGCTTCCCTGTCAGCTTCCGGCAATACAGAATATGAACGAGCTGAAAGAACTGGACAGTTATCTAAGGGAGCAGGAGATTATTCTGATCATAAAGAAGCATCCGCTTCAGACGGAATGGGATGAGAATGAACAGGAGTTTACCAATATACGTTATGTTGCGGAAGCCCTGTTGGAGAAAAAACAGATAAAACTTTATGAACTGATAGGGATCAGCGACGGTCTGCTCTCTGATTACTCGTCAGTGGCAGTAGATTATCTGCTGTTGGACAGACCGCTTGGATATGTGCTTGCGGATTACAATATATATAAAGAAAAAAGGGGATTTGTATTTGAAGATCCGCTGGAATATATGCCGGGTGAGAAAATCTATAATGCCTGTGATATCAGAAAATTTATGAAACATCTGACTGATGGAACAGACAGTTACCGGCAGGAGAGAGCAAAGAATCTGAAACAGATGCACAATAAAACAGAAAACTATTGCAAAAGGCTTGCAGATTATTTACAATTGTAGCTGTTATATGACTGCGAAGAGAACAGTTATCTATTAATGCAATAAAACAGGGAGAATGTAATGGAGAAAAAAATAGGATATACACAGGGAACCTTTGATATGTTTCATATAGGACATCTGAACCTGATCAGAAATGCAAAAAAACATTGCGATTATCTGATTGTCGGTGTGAATGCGGATGATCTGGTAGAGTCATATAAAAACAAAAGACCGATCGTTCCGCTGGAAGAAAGGGCAGAGATTGTACGGGCCATCAGATATGTTGATGAGGTGATCGTGACGACAACCCTGGACAAAAAGCAGGTATGGGAAAAAGTCCACTTTAATGAAATCTATATCGGAGATGACTGGAAGGGCAATGCACGTTGGGAGAAGACCGGAAAAGAAATGGAAGAGCTGGGCGCTAAGCTGGTATTTCTGCCATATACCAAAGATACATCCTCAACGATGCTTCGTGAGAAATTAAAAGAATTCTAGGGAGCCAGATATGAAAAAAAGAATAAAAAAGAAAATAAAAAAACTGAAAAAATCCATTAACAAGATTAACAAGGTCAGAGTTCAAAAGGGAAGAAAAGCCATGTTGCAGGAGACATGGGCAACTGTGACCTATGGATTATATGATAATCGCAAGATCAGACGCCTTAAGAAATTCCCCCCTGCACTTGTAGAGAATAGAATGCTCTTTGAAACAAATGATGATTTTACGGATAATGGTCGTGCTTTGTTTGACTATCTTATTGAGAAAGGATACAACAAAAAGTATGAGATTGTATGGCTGGTCCATGAACCGTCTAAATATAAAGAATATCAGTTTGAAAATGTGAAATTTGTGCAGAACTTTAAGAAAGGTTCCACGATCCGAAGAGCAGAAGCATATAAATATGCACTGACATCAAAATATATTTTTTACACCCAGGCTTTTAACTGGATTGGTATGTCGAGAAGAAATCAGCTCTTTATCGATCTCTGGCATGGCTGTGGTTACAAGGCAAATAAGAACGGGCGTAAGGTTTTCTTTGATTATTGTCTGGTACCGGGGGACATTTTCATTAAGACCAAAATGGAATTTTTTGGATGTACTTCCAAAAAACTGCTCTCGTTTGGATATCCCCGTTATGATATGATGCTTAAGGGCAGTGAACGTGCAGATGAATATAAAAAGAAACTTCTGAAGGAAACAGACAGCGAGAAACTGATCCTGTGGATGCCAACCTACAGACATGCTTCCAGTGAGCGTCTGAACGAGGAAACCTTAAATAATGAATTCAATATTCCTATCATTGATGATGCAGATAAGCTTCTGGAACTGAATAAGTTCTGTAAGGAGAATCATATTCTTATTGTTATCAAGAAGCATTACCTTCAGGTACCTTATGATTTTGGTGAGAATGTCCTTACCAATATTGTTTATCTGGAGAACAGAGATCTTGCGGATAACGGACTGCAGCTTTATGAGTTTATCAACTGTTCGGATGCGCTGGTTTCTGACTATTCTTCTGTTGCGATCGATTATCTGCTGTTAGACAGACCGCTTGGATTCACACTGGATGATTATGAGGCTTATACGGAATCCAGAGGATGGGTGTTTGATGATCCGCTGGAATATATGCCTGGCGAACATATGTATAATATGCAGGATTTTGAGAATTTCATCCTGGATATTAAAAACGGAAAAGATAATTATAAAGAACAGCGTGCCAGTGTAAGAGCAAAAACACATAATGTGTGTGACAATTACTGCCAGCGTGTGTTGGATTATTTTAACATTACAATGTAATGATATTATAGCAATTCCATAAATTACTGCAAACAATCCAGTCCATCATAGCGTGAAGTCCTGCGTCAGATATCTTTGCCGTGCGTCAGCACGCCTGCAGATATCTTCCTTGTCTTTCACCCTCTGCTGAACTGTCTTAAATGCATTATTTACGAGGATTGCTATAAGAATCAGGTCAGATAGAAATATCTTTTGTTCCTGATGCCATATTGATAACATTCCCTGAAAATAATGATACATTATTTCCGGGAATTACTGTAGAAACGAAAAGTAAGATTAAAAAGGTAAAAAGGTAAGATCAAATGTTGAAAAAAAACTTTCATATTATAAGGAAGCGATTCCTCGCAGGGATTCTCTGTGCAGGGCTGATTTTGTCCCAGAGTACAGCGGCTTATGCAACAGATTCTACTGCTGTCGTAACTGCCACTCCTGCTGTCGCTCACTCCGAAACTTATTCTCAGACTGCTGACACTGACCTGGTCAAAGGATGGCCGGAAGGGCCGAAGATTGAGGGACAGTCTGCGGTTCTTATGGATGCTGTTACGGATACCATTCTTTATTCCAAGAACGCAGATGACAGGCTTTACCCTGCAAGCATTACAAAGATTATGACTGCTTTTCTGGCATGTGAGTATCTTGATATGAACGATACTATTACCATGTCTGAGGCAGCCGCTTATGGCATTGAAGCAGGAAGTTCCAGTATCTATGCAGAAACCGGGGAAGTCTTTACGGTTGAGCAGGCTCTGATGGCTCTGATGCTGGAATCTGCCAATGAAATGGCTCTGGCCATTGCAGAAAAAACCAGCGGTTCTGTAAAGAAATTTGTGGAACTGATGAATCAGCGTGCAGCCCAGCTCGGATGTGAGAATACACATTTCAACAATCCGAACGGACTCCCGGATGAAACACATTATACCACAGCAAACGATATGATAAAAATTGCCAAGGCAGCCTGGTACAATCCGCTTTTCCGTAAATTCGTCACCACACAGGTATACGAAATCCCGCCAACCAACAAGCAGCCGGAAACCCGTTATCTGCTGAATCATCACAAAATGATGAGCGGACAGACTTATGCGTATGATGGGGTCCTCGGCGGCAAAACAGGCTACACAGAAGCTGCCGGCAATACCCTTGTCACCTATGCAAAAAATGATAACACCTACCTCGTAGCTGTTGTCATGCAGTCTGTAAATGGTGCCTATTCCGACACAAAAGCATTACTGGATTACGGATTCAACAATTTTTCCAGATCAAAACTAACCGACCTGAGAAAAGAAATTTCCCGATCCTGTCTGCCTGCGGAAAAATATATCCTCAAAGATTACAAAAACTTTACTTTGTTCCGTATGCGGCGGAACGGCTACGTCTCACTGCCAAAAGGTACCGACGTAAACCGGCTTTCAAAATCGTATTCCATGACAAAAAATCTGGCAGGTCTTCCCCTTCTGACCATCACATACAGTTATAACGGCCATGAGGTTGGAACTGCCAGATATTACCAGACACGGCTCCTCTCAGACGAACTTCTCTGACTGCCGTTTAGTCTGTCTTTTCTTGCGGAGGGAATCCCGTTTTTCACGGATTTCTTCCGCTTTTTCTTCATCAATTCTCTTTAATGTCTTGATCGCATAAAATGCATCTTCATCTGTATGGCGGATTCGCACTTTTCCTTTGATATAGCCATGTTTCTGACAAAAAGATACACTTTCATATGCCCTTGAATTATTCATAAACCAGCGGATCTTACGCTTCGCCGGCATATGGCAAACCGGACATTTTGTGCTTGCCACTTCCCGATCCTTTATGACTTTCTCTTTCTCAGCAAATTCACGTGATACATACTCATCATAATTCGGATATGATAAATAGATTTCTTCTTTTCTTGTCTTCGGATTCTGGTATACATCAATTGATGGATTTGCAAGCACCGCCGGCATATCCAGACGCTTAAATATCTCACCGGTATATTTCGCATCTGTCAGTGCCCGGTGGAACTCCTGCGCTTTCGGAAGATGCATCTTGTCGATTGCATACTCCAGACTCCGCCTGCATGGATCTTCATTATAACAGATGCCATAAATTTTCTGTGCATCGTAATATGTGACCGGACCTTTGATTTTCGAAAGCATCCCATAGTACTTCATATTACGCTGCAGTTCCATCACATCCTGATTGCCCCACGTACAAAATATCCATTCCTCTCCGCACCAGTCCAGAAACTCATCTGCTG
>ERZ857785.3638-NODE-3638-length-11118-cov-2.689415_pt1 | contig 11118 bp, 7 predicted proteins | sample MGYA00519763_ERZ857785 | MGnify/ENA primary metagenome ERZ857785 (study PRJEB31778, sample SAMEA3449365) | human gut metagenome | biome: human gut; feature: human-associated habitat; material: faeces | place: United Kingdom | collected 2010/2012 ... | reverse complement strand
CTGGCGCTGCTGAGGGAGTACGGAATTTCTGCCCGGCTGACGTTCAGCAACTCTCTGCTGCGGGAGGAGCATCTCTCGGACCGGAAATGTAATGACCTGTGTGCCCTGTTTGAGGAAGGTGGGGATCAAAGAAACGGTGTGATCGTTCACTCGGATTTGTTGTTAGCGTATTTGAAGCAGCAGTATCCGGGGTTCTATTTTGTCTCCTCGACCACCAAGGTTCTGACGGATTTTGAGGATCTTCGCGCGGAGATCGACCGGGAGGATTTCCGCTATGTCGTGCCGGATTTCCGGCTGAATAAGGCGTTTGCGCAATGGGATACGCTGACCGGATGGCAGAGGGACAAAGTGGAATTTCTTTGCAATGAATGCTGCTGGTTTGGCTGCGGGGACAGGAAGCGCTGTTACGAAGCCGTCAGCCGCAAGAATCTCGGAGAAAGCGGCGCGGAGCATCACTGCGCGGCTCCGGATGCAGAGGGCGGCTATCTGTTTTCCAAAGCGATGGCCAATCCGGGATTTATCGGTACGGACGCCATAAAAAATATCTACCTGCCCATGGGATTTTCCCAGTTCAAGATCGAGGGGCGGGGACTTGGCAGTGCGCTGATTCTGGAGTTCCTGCTCTACTATATGACGAAACCCGGGTATCAGCTGCACGTCAGGGAAAAAATCTATCTGGATAATATGCTGGATCTGTTCTGAGCGGCAGCAATGGGCGGCAGGCGGGAAATGGCACTGTTTTTCAAAAAAACAGTGCTTTTTTTGCGGGAAGATGTTAAGATGATCAGATAAACACAAAAGAGATTTTATAGAAGGAAAAGAACGTATGAAGTTAGCAGAATTTAAGGAAAAATATATCGGAGACTGGGCGTTTTATAAAAGATATTTATATCTGGCGCTGCCCATGATTGTACAGAATGCGATCACGAATCTCGTCAGCTTTCTGGATAACATCATGGTGGGACAGCTCGGCACGGAGCAGATGTCCGGGGTTGCCATCGTGAACCAGCTCATTTTTGTATACAATCTGGCGATTTTCGGCGCGGTTTCGGCAGCCAGTATTTTCGGGGCGCAGTATTATGGCAAGGGAAATCACAAGGGACATATGTATTCCTTCCGCTTTAAGCTATATGCGGCGCTGCTTGTGACGGGACTTACCATTCTGTTGTTTTTAACGTGCGGGGACAATCTGATCTCACTTTATCTGACGGATACTGCCGGAGACGGGGCGACGGATGTGGCACTTGGGTATGGACTCCAGTATCTTGGGATCATGGTAGTGGGACTGGTTCCGTTTGCGGTCAACCAGGCGTATGCGACGAATATCAAGGAGACGGGACAGACAATGGTGCCGATGGCTGCGAGTTTTGTCGCTGTGGGAAGCAATGCGCTGTTAGATTATCTTCTGATCTTCGGAATCGGACCGTTCCCGCGTCTTGGAATTGAGGGTGCGGCGCTTGCAACCGGTATCGGTCAGGTGACACCGGTCGTGATTTACTGGATCATTTACAAGATCCGCCCGATTTCGGTCAAAATCCGTCCGGAATATTTAAAAGAAGGAAAAAATCTGGTCGGAAGACTGTACGCGATCGGCGTTCCGGCGATCCTGAACCTGGCGCTGCCGTCTCTTCTGATTTCCGCACTGAATGGAATCCTGGCCGTGTATTCCCAGAGCTACGTTGTCGTGCTCGGCATTTACTACAAGCTGCAGACGTTCATCTATCTGACAGCAAACGGCATTGTACAGGGCATGCGCCCGATTATCGGCTTCAACTACGGCGCAGGCGAGCATAAGCGTGTGCGGAAGATTTATGAGATCACCCTGATTATGTGTGCGGTGATCATGCTTATTGGAACCGGCATCTGCCTTGCCATTCCGGAACAGCTGATCGGACTGTTCAGCAGCAATCCGGAGACCATCCGTCTTGGCGGACAGGCACTGACACGCATCAGCGCGGGCTTTTTGATTTCGGCAGTTTCCATCACATCCTCCGGTGCGCTGGAGGGACTCGGAAAAGGCGGATCTTCCCTGATCATTTCCCTCTGCCGAAATGTCATTGTCATTCTCCCGGCAGCTTACCTGCTGTCCCATCTGGGAGGCGGCGTTTTCGTATGGCACGCCTTCTGGATCACAGAGGTCATTTCCGCAGCGGTTTCTCTTGTGGTATACCGCCGCGCAGTACGAAGATAAAAAATATAAGAAGAAAAGAAAAGCGGCCTCTTGTGGAAGGCGGCTTTTCTTTTTATAATAGATAATACAGACGTAAGAATTAAGTAAAGATTTTTTTGAATATTCATGGTACCATTACGGTAGTTAAAAACAGAGAGGATGGAAACGACGTGGAAGAAACAAATATTTTAGTTGTGGATGATGAAAAAGAAATCGCGGATCTGCTGGAAATTTATCTGATCAGCGATGGATTTCAGGTATTAAAAGCGTACAGTGCAAAAGAGGGACTCCGCATTCTGGAGGAGAAAAAAATCGACCTGGTGCTGCTCGATGTGATGATGCCGGATATGGACGGTATTGCGATGTGCCGCCGCATCCGGGAGACGAACAACATTCCGATCATCATGGTAAGTGCCAAAACGCAGGATATCGACAAGATCGTCGGTCTGTCAACGGGAGCAGACGATTACGTGGCAAAACCGTTCAATCCGCTGGAGCTGATGGCGCGTGTAAAATCCCAGCTCCGCCGCTATCGCGAACTGAATCCGTCGAAGCCGCACGAGCGCCAGGAAGTGATTTCCTTAAAGCATCTGGAAATCAACAAGGTAACCCATCAGGTTGTCTGCTACGGAGAAAGCATCAAGCTGACACCGATCGAATTTGATATTCTGTATCTGCTGGCCTCCAACCCGGGCCGCGTGTTCGGTACAGACGAAATTTTCGAGCGCGTCTGGCATGAAAAATTCTATGAGGCGAACAACACGGTTATGGTACATATCCGCCGTCTGCGCGGAAAAATGAAAGACGACACAAGAGAAGATAAGATTATTACAACAGTCTGGGGAGTGGGATACAAAATTGAAGCCTGATTTTATAAAAAACTTCAGCCAGAGGATGGTCTTTGATCTGATTGTAAGTGCACTTGTCACGGTGCTTGTAGTGACGCTTACCGACGGGATTCTGACCTTTTTCGGCAATGGACTGATGAACATCGGTTACCGGAGCGCCTGGATCGGACCGGGAGGCCTCCGCCCATCGGTGCGGACGATGATTCTGACGGCGGCTGCGCTGCTTTCGTTCTGCCTGACCTTTTATTTCCTGATGCGCGAAACCATCCGATACATTGGGAAGATTCTGGAAAAGGTAAAGGAGATATCAGCAGGGGATTTTGATCATCCGATCGAGGTAAAGGGAAATGACGAGTTTTCTGTGATGGCGGAGAACTTAAATACGATGCAGCAGAATATCAAGGAAATTATGGAACGGGAACGGATCGCGGAGCATACGAAAAACGATCTCGTCTCATCCGTGGCACATGACCTCCGTACGCCGCTGACTTCGATTATCGGCTATCTCGGCTGGGTGCGCACGCGGACGGATCTGGATGAGGAGACGAGAAATCATTATATCGATATTGCCTATCAGAAAGCACTCCGTCTGGAGCAGCTCACGAACGAACTGTTTGGATTCGTCAAGCTGGAGCACAAAGAGATGCAGCTGCATCTCGGAAAACTTGATCTGGTGCAGCTGATGGAGCAGATGCTCGACGAGATGACGCCGTCTTTTGTGAAAAATGAGCTTCAGGTGGAATTTCTGCATGCGGAACATGCGATTTTTCTCGAGGCGGACGGTGAGCTGCTGGCACGGCTCTTTGGAAATCTGCTGAACAATGCTGTCAAATACGGAAAAGAGGGAAAACAGATCCGCGTCTCAATGGAAAAAGAGGGCGAATATGTGGTCACGCGTGTCATTAACTACGGACGGATCATTCCAAAACAGGAACTGGATCATATTTTCCAGAAATTTTACCGGACAGAGCAGTCGAGGAGCCGCGATACCGGCGGGACGGGACTTGGACTTGCGATTGTACAGCAGATTGCGGAACTGCATCACGGACAGGTGCGGGTAAAAAGTGATCTGCAGGGAACCGTCTTTGAGGTGGAACTGCCGGTCGGAATGCCAAAGGGGAAGAAAGAGGACGAAAAGCGATGAACAGGAAAAGAAGAAGCAAAATCTGCTGTCTGTCCGGTATTTTGCTGCTGATTCTGCTTCTGGCGGGAGTTCAGAGGGTGTCTGCGATGACAACGCGGACAGAACTTTATCAGAACACGCCGTCGGATGGCGGAAGAAGCGACGGGAAAGAAAAGCAGCTTCTTGCCAACAGCTACGCAGGGGAATACCAGATTGATTTTTCTTATGGATTCGAAGGAAACTATCAGGATGGGAATCACGTACCGATTCGTGTGACAATCACAAATGAGAGCGCTGTTGAATTTGAAGGATACTTTGTTTTTCAGATAAAAAACGCCGCGGAATCGATTTACCGCAGAAACAGTGGAGAAGGCATTCTCTCAAAACTGTTTTTGGGGGTCAAGCGGTCGGGCGATGGAAGAAACAGCCTTTTTACGTACCGTTTTCCAATCTATATTCCGGCGAACGGAACCGTTACAAAGACTTTTTCGGCAGGGCTTCTGGTGGAAAATACGTCTTTTTGTGTCCTGTGCCTGGAGAACAGCCAGAGGGACACGGTGTACAGTCGGGAAGAAACGATTTCGAGTGAAGGCTTCTTCCAGTCCAAGGTGGAAGTCTGCGTTGTGGAAGAAGAAACTAATTACGGGCAGCAGCTGAATGGAGTTACGCTGAACGACGGGATTTATGAGGTGGAAGCTGCATCTGTCCGGGCAGAGGAGCTTGTCGGGCTTGCGGAGTCGTATTCGCCGGATGTGCTGATCCTTCTGGAGCAGTCAAAAGAAGAACTGGATGAGACAATCCAGAAAGAAATTGATCTCTGGCAGGCAGAGGGAGGTCTTCTGATTACCTTTTCGGGAAACGAGACATTTGCGGAAAGCCAGCGCAGTGCGTTTAAAGAAGCGCCGGTAGATTTTCTGAAAAATATTCTGGACGAAGAGACCACCAGCCGCCTTCTGGCAAAACGAAATACGAATTATCAGAAATACTATACGATTTCCGATCTTCTGGAAAACACTAGGATCCGGAACCGTCCGAATACGGTGCTGTACGGCGGCCTGATTCTGGTCTATCTGGTTCTGGCAGGGCCGGGATTGTATTTCTTTTTGAAAAAAACAGGAAAACGTCAGTATCTCTGGGGGGCGATCTGTGCCTGCTCGGCCGTCTTTGTTATGCTGATCAGTCTGTTTGGCCAGAGCACGAGGCTCAAGGCCCCGGTGCTGACGTATGTAAGAGAAATCTGGCAGTACGATACATACCAGAAAGATTACATTAATTTCTGTGCACAGGCGCCGTACAATGCTTCCTATGAGCTGTATCTGAATCCGTCCTACGATCTGGTGACGTACAACCGTATGGACTATATGTCCAACAGCACGGCACAGCCGGAAACGGAGGATGCGGAATATGAAAAGACGGAGATCAGTTTCGGAGAACAGAAAAACAGGGCAGAAATTTCCAATCAGGCTGCATTTGCCCTGAATGAGTTCGGCATGCAGCGGATGGAAACGCTGGACGAAGGCGAAGGACTGAAAGGCACGTTTCATTTCTGGGATCAGAAGATCAGCGGAACCGTGGAAAATAAGACAGGCTATGATCTGGAGAGCTGTGTGATCGCCGTTCCAGGTTACTGTGCCCTCATTGGAGACATCAAAAACGGGGAGACGATCACGCTGGATGGAATAGAAGCGGACAGCGTGCGGGATTTCGGAAATTGGAGTGCGGCAGAAGATCTGCCGGAGATAGAGAAAAATTATCTGGACGGCGTCATCTATAATCACATGCCGAACCGGAGTGACAACTGCCTTTTCTTTGGAAAGCTGGCAGGCAATGACGATACGTTCCAGCTTGACAGCGGATACGAAGCGTATGGAATCTCGTATTACTATCAGGAAGTGTTTGTGGACATGAAAGAGGCCGGCGTTGTGTACTGTCCGTATGCGCAGGAGTACAGCGGATGGGACGGCGGAAACACGGTAAGCTTTGAAATGGGACCGAATTCCGGCGGAATCTCGGAAGAGGAAACAGAAGTAACGTATTATCTGAACGGTGTCTTTGAAAACAACAACATCTGGTGTCTGTATGGAATGTATGCTAAAGGCGTGATGCAGCCGGATTCCGAGGGAATCTATGATCCTGCATTCTGGCCGTATGCGATGACGGCGTTAGAAGATAAGATCCAGGCGGCAGAAACCGGCGGGGGAGGAAAACGGGGAACCATTCTTTCGCTTGCTTTCGAGAAAGCCCGCACGGAGGATGGGACCAAGATCCGGAATTTCAATGGAATCATTGAGCTGTACAATTTTCAGACGGGAACGTATGATGAAATTTCCGACTGGGAGATCGATTTTGCGAGTGATCCGGCGCTGGAGGCGCAGTATGTGAATGCGGACAACCAGATCCGTGTGCGGTACCGTCTTTCCGAAGAGGAAAAGGGAGAAGAGTATCATGAAAATTATGGATACTATGAGGCACCGAATCTGATCGTAAAGGCGAAAGAGATCCCACCGGAGCAATATCTGGAGAACCTGTTAGCGGAGGAGCCAAATGCCGATACTGAAAATTGAGAAACTGACCAAAAAATACGGAAAAACATATGCCCTGAACGGTCTTGATATGGAAGTAAAAAAAGGCGATATTTACGGCTTTGTCGGACCGAACGGTGCGGGAAAAACAACGACGCTGCGCATTATTTCAGGGCTTTTAAAGAGCGACGGCGGCGATCTGTGGCTGGACGGCGTGCGGACGACAAAAAATATTCTGAAGCAGAAAAGCCTGATCGGCTTTGTGCCTGATTTCTTTGGCGTTTATGAAAACTTAAACGTGATAGAGTATCTGGAATTTTTTGCCGCATCGTATGGAATTTACGGGCGGGCAGGAACCGTCCGTGCGCGGGAAGTGCTGGAGATGGTCGAACTATCGGGAAAAGAGGAGCAGATGGTGGATTCGCTCTCAAGGGGCATACAGCAGCGGCTCTGTCTGGCGCGCGCGATGATCCATAAACCGAAGCTTCTGGTGCTGGACGAACCGAATTCCGGTCTGGATCCGCGTTCGAGAAAGGATTTTCAGCTTCTCCTGCAGCGATTGGCGCGGGAGGATTATACGATTCTGATCAGCTCCCATATTCTTTCGGAATTAGCAGATCTGTGCACCAGCATCGGTGTCATCAACGGAGGTGTCATGGTACAGCAGGGAAAGCTGGAAAACATTATGCTTGCGGTCGACAGCTCCAATCCGCTGCGCATCACTGTGCTGAACCAGGTGCCAAAGGCGCTGGAACTATTGCGGCAGGATCCGCAGGTCAGCCGCCTTTCTGTGGATGAAAACAAGATTGCGGCCTGGTTTTCGGGAAGCCGGGAGGAGGAGGCGTATCTGCTGCAGAAACTGGTGGATGCCGGAATCCTTGTGGTTTCATTTGCACGGGAACACAACAGCCTGGAGTCCCTGTTCTTTCATCTGACCGGGGAAACGGAACAGAAGAGCCGAAACACAGAAACGTTCGGAAACACGATCGGATAAGGAGGGAACGAAACGTGCGGTTAAATCCTGTATTTGAAAAAGAAATGAAGCGGAACTCGCGGTCATCGCGGATTTCCTGGATTATTTTTGTCTGCAATCTGCTGCTTGCCGTGGTTGCGTTTGTCTGCTATTTCGGGGAGAGCAGCCAGCTTGGCTATCTGGCACCGGTCAGCTACAGCGTTCCGATGAACTGCTATATTCTGATGACGTATCTTCTGTTTATTCTCGTTGTCCTTTCGGTTCCGGCGGTTGCGGGAGGAAGCATTTCGCTGGAGCGTGAGAAAAAAACGCTGGATGTGCTGCTGACGACGAACCTGAACCCGTGGAGAATCATTACGGGAAAGCTGGAGGCATCGCTTGGCGTTGTTCTGATACTGACGGTTTCGGCACTGCCGGTGCTGTCCCTTGTTGTGGTGTTCGGCGGTATCGGCCTTGGCGGACTGCTTCTGATGGCGGGAGGCCTTCTTCTGACCGGGATTTTTGTCGGCAGTATCGGCATTTTCTGTTCGGTTGTTTTTAAGCGGACCACACTGGCGACCGTTCTTTCCTATGTCATTGTCGTTTTTCTGGTCGTAGGAATATGCGCCTGCACGGGGCTTGCCTACTACGCAGGACTGCTGCAGCAGGAGATGACGGCAGCTTATCAGCAGATTGATGTAGGAGGTGTAATTTACCTTCTTCTTTTCAATCCGTTTACCTCGTTTGCGGGGATCATCAGCCGCCAGCTTGGGAATGGAAGAGAGATGGAACAGCTCTGCTATCTGCTTGGAAATTACGGACAGAATCCGCTGATCCATTATCTGCCGGAGGCGAGTGCCGTTCTGCAGCTTCTGATATCAGCCGTTCTTCTTGTGACGGCGGGAAGAAAGCTGAATCCATTAAATAAATAACAGGAGTAAAAGAGAAGATGAAACCATTTTGTTTTAGCCTTTCCGGAATTTATGAGTCCGAAGGATATGCCTGGGAGCAGGCGGGAAAGATCTGGGATCTAAGAGAGCTCCGGGGAACTGACGGTTATCTCGATCCAGAGACGGAGCAGTTTCTGGAAGCGGAACTTGGCCGAAAAAAAGAAACGAAAGAGCTGCCGCGGATCCGCCTTCTGGATTCCGGCAATTATCACTATATGAGCAAATTGCTGCTGGGACTTGAAAAAGAAGATTTGTTTTTAGCCGTATTCGACCACCATACCGATATGCAGCCGCCGGCGCTTCTTCCGGTGCTCTCCTGCGGTTCCTGGATCCGGGATGCTGCCGGGGCGTATCAAAACATCAAAGGAATCTGTGTGATCGGCCCGCCGGAGGCGTCGGTGCGGGAGACAGAAGCGATGGAGCATGTCTGGTTTGTGACACAGGAAGAGCTCGACGACGGAAGCGGAGCGGCGAAGATCAAAGAGATTTTTGCATCCCATGCGGGAACATTTCCGGTATATCTGTCGGTCGATAAGGACATTCTGTCAAAGGAGGAGCTTGATACGAACTGGGATCAGGGAAATGTGCGTGTGGATGAGCTGCTGTCCCTTGCAAAGGACTGTCTTGCGGGGAGAAAGGTGCTCGCGGTCGATCTCTGCGGAGAGCCGTCGGCGAACGCGCCGGAGGCGGAGTGCAGCGCGGCAAGTCTGGTAAACCAGAAGCTGTACGGCGCGCTTGCGGCAAAAATCGAAGATTGACAAAGTCTGGGCAAAAGAGTATCATAAATTCATACCCAGACGGGGTATATAGAGTGACGGAACACAAGGAGGAAACCTCATGGGTGAATGTTGTACACACTGCAGTGAATGCGACCGGAAAAAAGTGCGGGACGAAAAAGAATACAAAGATCTGATCCACCGTCTTTCGAGAATTGAAGGCCAGGTGCGCGGAATACGGGAAATGGTGGAGAGCGACCGCTACTGCGTCGATATCCTGACCCAGGTATCCGCGATCCAGTCTGCATTAAACAGCTTCAACAAGGTACTGCTTTCCAGCCACATCAAATCCTGCGTTGTGGAGGATATCCGGCAGGGAAAAGAAGGCGCCGTGGATGAGCTCTGTAAAACCATCCAGAAGCTGATGAAATAAGAAGGAGAAGAAGAAAATGAAAGCATATGAAAGATTACTGAATTATGTTAAAGTGCCGACACCGAGCAATGAGAAGAGCGGAACCCATCCGTCTTCCGAGTGTCAGAGAGTCCTGGCAGACCAGCTTGCAGAAGAAATGAAAGCGCTCGGTGTATCGGATGTCCGTGTAGAGGATAAATGCTACGTCTATGGAAAAATTCCGGCAACAAAAGGATACGAAGGAAAGACAAAACTGGGATTTATCGCACACATGGATACGGTATCTGATTTTGCAGATCATGCGGTAAATCCGATCGTACATGAAAATTATGACGGAAAGGATCTGAAGCTGGCTGACAGCGGAAGAACACTGGAGGTTTCGGTATTCCCGCATCTTCCATCCCTGGCCGGCAGAACGCTGATCACAAGCGATGGAACAACGGTGCTCGGTGCAGACGACAAGGCGGGCGTGGCAGAGATTATGACACTGGCAGAAGCCCTTCTTGCCGGAGAAATCCCGCACGGTCCGATTTCCATCGGATTTACACCGGATGAGGAGATCGGTGAAGGCCCTGACTTTTTTGATGTTCCAGGCTTTGACGCGGAGTTTGCCTATACCGTGGACGGCGGCACAGAGGGAGAAATCGAATTCGAAAACTTCAATGCAGCCGGAGCGAAATTCACGGTGACCGGATTTAACATCCACCCAGGCGGAGCAAAAGACACGATGATCAATGCAATCGCTGTTGCAAGCGAGATCCAGTCTCTTCTGCCGGAAGCAGAGTCCCCGAGAAATACCGAAGGATATGAAGGCTTCTATCATCTGACCAGTATGTCCGGCGATGTGGCACATGCCGAGTCCGAGTACATCATCCGTGATCACGATGCAGAGAAATTTGCAGCAAAAGAAGAGAATCTGCGCCGGATTGAAAAAGCAATGAATGAAAAATACGGCGAGGGAACGGTAAAACTGGAGATCAAAGAGCAGTACCGCAACATGGCTGAGAAGATCCGTCCTTGCTACCATCTGATTGAGAATGCCGAAGAGGCAGCCAGAAGAGCCGGCATGGAGCCGATTGTTCTTCCGATCCGCGGCGGCACAGACGGCGCACGCTTAAGCTTCATGGGTCTGCCGTGCCCGAACATCGGAACCGGCGGATATGCATGCCATGGACCGTATGAGCACATTACCGTTGAGGGGATGGAAAAGACGATGGCAATGCTGAAAGAACTGGTTAAGATCTACGCAGAATAAAAGAGTTGTCAGAAAAAAGGAAAAGTCCGGCAGAAAACTGCCGGGCTTTTTTACTGGCGTTTATGATAGGAAGAAAAAAATCAGCACAGCAAAAAACGGAGCCATGCAGGCTCCGTTTAAAAGCAGTTCGTAGGGGAATCGAACCCCTGTTTTCGCCGTGAGAGGGCGAC
>ERZ857785.3637-NODE-3637-length-11120-cov-3.116132_pt1 | contig 11120 bp, 10 predicted proteins | sample MGYA00519763_ERZ857785 | MGnify/ENA primary metagenome ERZ857785 (study PRJEB31778, sample SAMEA3449365) | human gut metagenome | biome: human gut; feature: human-associated habitat; material: faeces | place: United Kingdom | collected 2010/2012 ... | reverse complement strand
CGGATCAATAACTTTCGATTCCGATTATTTACGGCCCTACTTATCACACCTCTACTTTTCTGGATAGGAGGGCCTATAGCCGGATTATTCACGGTCTGCGCATTCATCAAGGAATTATTCGGCCAATTCAAACAAGGAGTTGTCTTCTTGGTGATCCCCATCGAGTTTACACTCATAGCGACCAGTTGCGTATGGGCGACAGTCATTACCGATTATCATTTCGCGTTCCTACCGGATGCCTATTATCATCCGATCTTACAAGCTCCGAATGTCATATATTTTTCCTGGGTCAGTTTGCCGCTTTCGCTGATCTTCGCATTTACATGGCCTAAAGGCACTTCGAAAAAGAGAGATTGGATAGAGATCTCCGTACAACTTATCATAATTCTCGCACTTTGCAGGTTCGGGATACCAAGATATAATGATCAAAAATCTTATCAACTAAAGGAACTAGATTATTATGCCCGAAACGGACAATGGGATCAAATCATCCGGAACTGCCAAGGTCCGATCAAGAATTACTTATACTTGACTTACCTAAACAACGCCCTTGCTGAGAAAGGCGAGTTAGGAAACCGGATGTTTGCGTTCGATCAACACGGGCCTCAAGGATTATTAGCCTCTTGGAATAAGACTTCTTCCGTATCGACCTTACTTAGCGACGCCTATTTTACGCTTGGAGAAATCGCCTTATCGCAAGAGATGGCATTTGAAGGATATGTCACCGTGATTGGGGCCGGTAATCCCCGGAACCTACAACGTCTAGTCCAAACCAACTTGATTTACGGTACATATCCAATCGCAGAGAAGTACATCGATATATTAGAGAAGACTTACGCTTATCACGACTGGGCAAAACGACATAGGGAATTTCTATATAATGATAAAGCCATAGAAGAAGATCCGGTACTGGGGATTAAACGAAAAGGACTTCCCCTTCGTAACAACCTTTCCGGTGTAAACGGGTTAGAACATGATTTATTGATCCGGGCAGAACAAAACCCGGAGAATCAGATTCCCATCCAATTTGTCGGAGCCATCTATCTTTTATCCAAGGATATGAAATCTTTCCAGACATTCATTGAGAAATATTACGGTACATCTACACTTCCTTCCCTTCCGACGAGTTTCCAAGAAGCGGTTATTTTACTAGCCGAGAAAGACTCGGATTATTGGAGACGGTTCAACGTGTCCGAAAATGTCATCCGGAAATTCACAGGTTACAGGAATCTTGTATTGCAGAACCGGAATAACCCACAGCTACCCCAATTGATAAAAAACTCTTTTGGAGACACCTATTGGTCTTATTACCTTCTTAAATGATTCATTGCCATGAAAAAGCACTATCTATATATTATATGTGTATGTTTTATCGTACTGGGGATATTTTCATGTTCAGACACGGTTCCGGTAAGCAAGGAAACCTCTGAGAAACCGATATTATACCCAGATTACGCAGATGTAACGATACCGAATAATATCGCTCCCCTGAATTTTAAAATACAGAATGCACATACGGAAGCGTTCGCTGTTTTCTGTTTTGAGGAAGTGAAGTTGCAGGTGAAAGAAAAAAAGGGGCAATTCCATATTCCTGCCGCCAACTGGAAAAAGCTACTTAGGAAAGCGACAGGCAAAACGATACAAGTAAAACTTTATGCTAAGGATAAGGAATGGCTGAGCTATCCGGAATTCTCGTTGTTTATCGCACAGGAACCTATGGATTCCTATCTAGCCTACCGTCTGATAGAGCCCGGATATGAACTTTGGAACCAGATGGGTATTTACCAACGGAGCCTGGAAACCTACGAACAAAGTCCCATTATGGAAAATAAACACAGTGGACAAAATTGCATGAATTGCCATTCATTTTGTATGCAAAACCCCAACAAGATGTTATTCCACATGAGAGATAAATACGCCGGGACTTATTTGATAGACGGAGATAAAATAGAAAAATTAAATACGAAAACGGAGCAAACAATTTCCCCCTTGGTTTATCCCTCTTGGCATCCCTCCGGGAAATACGTGGCATTCTCGGTAAACCAAACGAGCCAGAGCTTTCATTCCAATGACAAAAACAGGGTCGAGGTTTTCGATAGCCAATCGGATGTAGTGGTGTACGATACCGAGAAACATGAGATCATCAGTACTCCCGCTATTCGTACGAAAGAGGCTTTTGAGACATTCCCTACCTTTTCCCCCGACGGAAGAACGCTTTATTTCTGTACCGCCGAGGCACGTTCGATGCCCCACGAGTATTCGGAGGTAAAGTATAATCTTTGCTCCATAGCGTTTGATCCGGTAACAAGGAGTTTCGGATCAAAGATAGACACATTATATAATGTACGAGAGAATGGAAAAAGTGTCTCTTTTCCCCGTGTCTCTCCCGACGGGAAATTCTTGTTATTCACCTTATCGGGCTACGGGAACTTCTCTATCTGGCATAAAGACGCTGATTTATATCTTCTGGATATCGAGAGTGGTTTTTTCCATCCCTTACGAAACGCGAACAGCACAGACACGGAGAGTTATCATTCGTGGAGTAGCAACAACCGATGGATCGTTTTCAGCAGCCGACGAATCGACGGATTATATACCCGACCTTATTTCGCCTATATCGACGAGAGCGGAAATGCCTCCAAACCGTTCCTATTACCACAGGAAGATACGGATTTCTACCACCGGTTCATGAAATCATATAACATACCTGAATTTATCACAGGAAAAGTATCATCTAACATACGGAAAATCAGCAAACTTGCCAAAGAAAGCAAGGGGGTTGACGTTACTTATCATAAATAGATCGAATCTGGGAAACATACATAAAGTAAAAAGAACATGAATAATTCAAGCAAAAAGATCATACCTATTCTTCTGCTCTTATTGTGCACCTGCCTTCTGGGGTTACATTTACAAGCCACTCAAGAAGCAACCTTCTTCTACCGGGAACAACAGCAGATCTTCCTATTCGATAGTGAATATGTATTGAATATACTTAAGACAATTGGAGGATTGGCTACGATTTGTTCCCAATTTATTATACAGTTCTTCAAGGTGCCGCTGATCGGATCGCTGGTGACTGCATTGATCGGTGGAATCTCCGGTTGGTTATTCTGGCTGACCTTACGAAAGATACATCCAGCATTGTATCTTCTGCCCTTGGCCTTTCTCCCCATCTTATTCCAATATCTTTACCTAATGAAAGATAGCTATCATTATGAAGGGCTGATAGCCATGTTATTTTGGTCATTGGCTCTTAGCCTGTACAGTTACGGGGCACGAAAATTTAATTGGACCTACCGCACCTTAATCGGTTGCTTGCTGGCGACCGGATTGTTTTACACGATGGGATCTGTAGCTATATTATTCGCCCTTAGCAGCTTACTATTTGATGTATTACAAAAAAGCGAACGCTGGTACGCAAGCTTCATCCCGTTGATCCTGCTGCTTATCGTAGGTTCTCTATGCGTTCTAGGGGGCAGTAAACCCGATTATGACTATGTATTTTGGATGAAAGATTACGTAGAGTATTTCATTGAGCTGGAACCATTCTACGGCTTCTCTTGGCAAGTAGCGCTACTCGTTATGCTTCTATTCTTCCTATCACGTTACTTAGATCACATAAAAACCTATTTAAAAGCTTTAGTAGCCGTAGCATTACTTGCCTTATCCGGTATGTATTATACGCAAACGGCTCTTCAACAGAGGAATAAAGATTTCTATACGTTGATGCAAATGTTTCATTACATAGATACCGAGCAATGGGACGCCATAATCTCGTCCGCCGATCTAAACTATAATAACTACTTACACCTGAATTGCTTAAACCTTGCCTTATCCCACAAGGGTGTCATGCAGACTGATTTATTCAAATACCCGCAAAGCGGAATACAATCTTTGGTCTCAAAGTACCAAGCGCATATAGAGGAAAGTTTCCTGTTCAGCCAGATATACTACCATGTAGGAATCACGTCCTTGGCATACAATTTCGCTTTTGGTACCTCGGTAGGAATTACATACGGCAGTCCCGTCATGACTAAATTATTAATAAAATCCCATTTGATATACGGACAGTATCCCGCGGCCGAGAAGTTTATATCCTTATTGGAAAAGACATGGGCCTATCACGAATGGGCCTCCTCGCAACGAAAGTTCTTATATAATGACCAAGCGGTGGAGAGTGACCCGGAATTAGGTACAAAAAGAAAAAGCCTATCCAGCGACAAAGACCTTTTCGCCAATATAATCGGATTGTTTGATAACCTGATGATTATATTGGAAGAGAATCCCCTGAATAAAGCCGCATTGGATTATACGATCGGTACGTTATTATTATCGAAAGACCTGCCCGCTATAAAAACGTTTGTTGAAAGATTCAGTGGGACGGAAGTACTCCCCGCATTACCCGAACCCTTGCAACAAGCCGTGATCTCTTATGCGGAGCATGATCCGGAATATTGCCGCAAGTATGGGGTAACCGATAAAGTCCTGTCCGAGTTCTCGATATTCAAGCAACGTGTATTGGGACTAAGGCATGCCCGACAAAATGTAGCGACTGGAATAGCCGACTATCAACCTACTTTCTGGTACTATTTGATACTCTCTAAATAAAACACATATGGAAAGACAGACTTACACAAATACAAACCGATATCTTTTCCTTTTTCTCATCGCCTTGATGGTTTCATGCTCCAAAAGCGACGTACAGATCGCCAAGAGTCTAAACAAGGAAATCGCCATTTATCCGGATTACAAGGATGTGACCATCCCTGTGAACATCGCCCCGCTCAATTTCTCTATCGCCGATAGCAGTGAGCACTGCCTTATCATTAAAGGGGAAAAGACTCAACTCCAAGTCTATAGCGATGAGGGGCTCTTTGAGATCCCACAAAAAAGATGGAAAGCCTTATTGCCTGTTGGCAACCAATAAGAGCCATCTTGAGGGGCGTTAGCCGACAACGTAACATCAAGCGATCCATCAACATTGAGCTTGTATTCGCTACGGTCGGTAACATTATATCTATTGATAGGATTATCAATAAGATAGTTGTCATCTCCGTAGGCAGTTATCGACCAGAAACCGCCTTCCTCAACCGGAGGAAGTGAGCTGAAATGCAACGTGTAACTATTTGCACCATTAAGTACTTCATTGTTAGAATCATAGTCGGCACGAGGATAAATAGCTATTTCATTGGTATTGGCACCAAGTCCCACCAGCGCGACAGCAGCACGGTAATCATAGGCTTTGCCAAAGTCGCCTATAGGTTCCTTAAAATAAGACCATATACCTCCTATGTTCTTCTTGTTTGTGGCTGCAATTGCTACGGCATCTGCCTTGAAAGAAGCTTTGATTTTGGCAAACATCTCTGCTCCATTTTCAATTTGCTTCAGGTCAAGCCCCGGACCAACACCAAGTTTCTTCAATCGATTTATGATCTCGGTATCAAAGCTCAAAGGAGAGTTCTTTTCCATGAGTGAGTTTGCCTTGGCGAAATACTCCTCAAGCGGCATGGACATACATTTCATCACTGGATTCACATCCTTCGCTGCATCGTAAGTGCCCTTGGGTGCTACATATCCTGCATTGCCATAAGCCGAAAGAGGATAAGCCTTCATTGCATCCTGAATCTTCTTGACATTCTCATAGTCGCCCTCTCCCTTATTAAGGATGCGAACAATACACCAGCCCATTGTTGTAGGCATTTCCACAAGAGTGGCTCCTGAGGGAACAGTGACCGTCTGTCCCTTCTTGGCAAACACGTATGTGCCGCCATCGGTGATAAGCTTTGTTGTATTGGTCCATGCGTCGAGCACCTGGATATTGCAGAATCTGTCTTTAACATCAGGAAATTCGAACACAACTGGTTCCTCATTCATATCCATCCATAACCGACTGTAATATGTATCCACATTAGGTGTCACCACTGACTTGTTCGATGCGTCGGCCAGCTTTACAGCATGAATAAGCTGATTAACCGGTGCACGAGGTATGCCCGGTACGAATGTCTCGGTATTTGTTTCTACCGATTCTGTGGCATCCATTATCATTAGTGGAAAGGTATAATAGAATGCCTCTTTTAGTTCACTCTCGGTAACGGAAACGGGAACATCATCAGGATTGGTAACCGAGTCTTTGTCGCAACTTACTGTAAACATACTTAGTGTCACCAGAATAGGAAGAAATAGACGTTTCATAATTTATTTTGCTTTTGTTATATGATGATAAAATTATCTCAATATTTTACGCGGATTGGTCCGGCAACAGAGTTGAATAAAAGGTCGCCGTTAGCAAGATACTGAATGATGGCATAGGCTCCATTGGCCCGATTGCTCTTGCCCAATATGCTGCGATGACGTGTGGCACCACTCTTCCAGTCAAGTCCTGTAACTTCCCAGCCCGAAGCATCGTTCCAGCCACATACGAATACCATCTCGGACTTGGTGCTTACGGCAGGAATCATACTTACTGAACTTACATCGCTGCACGCCCACTTATTCTCCCACTTGTTCTCCTTTGTATTCCAACGTACACACTCGGCACCTTGAGGGCCTTTGACAATAGGACCAATAGCAAGCACACCAACAATCTTGTCGTTTATTTCCTGAGCAGTAACATTGATGTTGTTTACCACAAAGGCATCATAGCCACCCACTACAACTGACTGCTCGGACTGTATCCACTCTGTTGATGCAGGCTGGCCGCATGTAACCTCATGCACTCCGGCTATACGTTTGTCGTACCCTGCCACTTGCTGTGCGTCTGAGGGGATTTCGTCACGCCAGAATGCTACCAGTTTCATACGCTTGGAGCCATCGGTAATAACTACGAGTTTGTCCTCGTCCTGGCCAAAGCCCATAAGTGTGGGGGTTGAACCTGTCCCGTACCCGAGTTTGATACATGGAGCCATCGGGCCACCGTCGTAATAGGCTTGCCATGCACCATCTGCCTGAGAGGTAGAGATTTTGCCGTCCTTGCAGATAAGTTTCTGCATAAGGCCTTTGCCGCCTGGTTCGCGACTGTTACTTGCTACGTAAACGCCGCCATTCTCGTCGATACTGATAGAGTTGGTGAGAACCTGGTCTGATGGAAGTGCGTATGAATCCTCGATTGTGGTAAGAGCACGATTCAGTACGAGAATTCCGTTCTGTGCTGCCACAATGAGGTGGCCGTCATAGGTCATAGTAGCACCTACGAGGGTAAAAGAGTTGAAGGTAAAGTTGGTAAGTCTGATTTGATGATCCAGCACGATACCATCCTTGGGATTGTTAGGATTGGCAAGGCGATAGCGTGCCATTACCTGACCTGCATTGGTGTAAGCATAGTTATCCTTGTCGCAGAGTACATAGTTACCGTTGGCCATAGACATTTGTGGCATGGGACCGAGTATATCGGTAACCGTCTTGGAAAGTTCGTCGTAAGTAGCATGCTCTGCAGTCATACTTGTGAGTTGCTCCTGAGTCTTCATTGTAATTCCTGGCAAGCCAGCCTCGGCAACCCTTTCAAGTTTGCCGTCGCTGATATCAAGATACGAGACGCGGTCGCTACTCATGCCCCACATATAATTTGGTGAAGTCGAAGCAAGAGTCATCAAATTCACGGGACCGCTCCATGTCATCTGACACTTGGCGAGGTCTATATTGAAAGTTCCATCCTTGACTGCATACGAGAAGGCATCGGTCTGAGCCGAATTGAAGTGCGTAATACTATACTCTTCCTGTGCAAGCCAAGGGTTAGGTTTGGGTTTTGCGACTTGAGCTAAAGGGACTTCGATAGTGCCATCGCCACCACCATCAGCATCGGGAGTAGAAGATTCTTCGGAACACGAAGCCAAAGACATAGCACCCATGGCACACGCCATTAAATAAAGATAGATTTTTTGCATAGTGATTTGAAATATGAGAGTTTATGTTTGAATTTCCAGATGCAAAGATACAGAAACATCAACCGTTAAAAACTTCAAAAACATCACTTATGTGTCACTCTTGTAGGAAAGAGACGTAACTTTTACACAAAAGTTACATCTTACATTCAGTAGTAAACACACACACATAACCAACACATTAGTACTGACGACGCCACTCGGCTGGAGTCAAACCTGTCCTTTCCTTGAACAGACGCTGAAAATACACACGCGACGAGAAACCGCACTCCATAGAAACAACCTCGTTACTATATTCGGGGTGTGCTGCCATGAGTGCCTTTGCCTCCTCCACGCGAATACCTGAAAGCCATGTACGGAAACTCTTACCATATATGGAAGTCAGATATGAAGCTACATCGGTGCGATTAACCATTATACGACGAGCAAACGAGGATAATGTCAAGTCGCTATCCCTAAAACCACCCTCGCTTCGCCATTTGGTTACTGCCATATCTATTTCGGCAATACGCTCAGGCACAATCTCACTAAAGACTTTAGCAGCAGCAACCTCCTTGTTAGTCTCGGCTACAATCTCAGTCACCCCCTCGGACATACTGAATCCAAGCGCCGTAAAACTGACTATGAACAGCGAAAGCGAAATCAGTCCCAAAGGCCCAAAGACAAAGAGTAACGGCCGCGACAATATATAAAGAGGTGAAATTACTGTAAAAGCACACACCACAAAAAGTCCAATGCGCATAGTGCTCAGGTAAGTGTCTGCAGGATTACCAAGTTCACTGTCGAGCCGACGTTGAACATTACCAAGCTCCTTAAGCGGTACCCATATATAATAGAACAAAGTAAAGAAATGAATGGCATCAGCTACATATAGCATAGTACCGATATGCAGACTGCCATTTGAGATAACACCTGCGACTATGCACAATACCATAAGAGTATACCCTACAACGCCATAGCGCATAAAACTCCAACGTCCATGCCCGGCGCGCAGAATATTAAGCTGCGACCACGACAACAGAAGAGCCGAAGGCAAATAAAACAGCAGATTAAACAGAATACCTACATCGTCCCCACGTTGTCGCCAACCCAAAAGCATCTGACACATAAAGTGTACGATAAACAACAGTAATGCCGCAACAATCATCCCACGCGACTGTTCAAATAGCCTGTTACGGCAAGTTACATAGTAGCGCGACACAAAAACAAAAAATGCAAGCACGCCCATTACAATCATGCAAGTATATTGAAGAGCAATAAGATCTAAACAAGTATCCAAGACTATATATACAATAAATAATTTAACGTGAGTTCAATGAAATATAAGTGCCTAAAAAATTGGTAATCACTATGACTACCGAGAACAAAGTTACTGAAATTTTCTGTATTGCGGTTGACTTCTGCAAAGTTTTTGATGCACAAATGGAAAAATACACCATAAATGGGCATAAAGCATGTAACCGGCAAAAAACTGAGCCATGTTGGAAGGGTAATTAATTTGAGCTGATAGTCAATCAGCAGCGGTTGTTGTAATGGGATATGACTACTTGCAAAAGAAACGCTCTGAAATTATATTTGTATGCAATTATCTGCTCAAATCAAATAAAATCGATAGATTCTATGGAGTCAAATAAATATACTTGATTTAAGGAAATCAAATAAAATCGCTTGACTGCTTTTGGGGAAAAGTATTATCTTTGTATCGTCAAAACAATCAATGTCTATGATAAAAGGTGTAATAACAGGAGATTTAGTTAACTCTACCAATATAGCAGCCGAATGGCGTCAGGCAGTCGTTGGTGCTTTGTATAAGTGTGCTGCCGACTTCTCGCCTCTGACTCCTATAAATATAGAGATGTATAGAGGCGACAGCTTTCAGGTTGTTGTCGGCAATCCTGAATATGCGCTTACAGTAGCAGTGGCATTTCGAGCAAAGCTTCGGGCTTCGACTCCAGAAAAGAAGGAGATGTGGGATGCCAGGGTTTCGGTCGGAATAGGTGACGTTTCCTTTGAAAGTGATAATATTGTCACAAGCGATGGAGAAGCATTCAGACTGTCAGGTAGGACTTTGGACACCATGGGAAAGAAAAGGCTGACGATTTCAACACCATGGTGCGATTTCAACAAGTCGATAGAACTTGTCACTCGTTTTGCCGATGAAGTTGTTTCTTCATGGACAGCAAAACAGGCCAATGTGGTGTATCATTCCCTGATGTCTCCCAAGACGCAGAAAGATATGGCAGTAGAGTTAGGACTCTCAAAACAGAACTTCAATTCTCATTGGACATCTGCAAAAGTGCAACTCATCTTGGACTACCTAGAATATTACAAAACACTCATCGTAAAATATAACCAACTGTGATATGGAAACACTCCTCATCAATGGTGGCAAGCTAAAGCCAGGCATAAAAGGCATTGCTTTCCAGTTGCTTCACAGTACCATTCATGCAGGTGTAGCATATCTGTTTGTCGCAGAGTGGACTTGTTGGATAATCCCTGCGGTTATCTTTGTTACCCATTTCATGATAGATTTCGTAAAATGCAAGATGAAAGTGAACTCTCTCTGCACATTCCTTGTAGACCAGTTCTGTCATATTATGGTAATTGCAGTGCTGTGGTTTCTCCTTTATGGCAAAGAGAATGAGCTGTCATTCATGGGAAGTGTCTGTTCGACAAATGTTTGGATTATCGGTATGGCATACATTCTTATGCTTAAGCCTTCATCCATCCTATTGAGTTTGTTTCTGGATAAATGGACTCCGACATCGTCAAACACACAAAGTCTGCCAAATGCCGGACAATGGATTGGCTACATCGAGAGAGTGTTGATACTGACTTTTGTACTCATTGGTAGTATAGAAGGCGTCGGATTCCTGCTTGCGGCAAAGTCAGTATTCCGTTTTGGAGAGTTAAACAAGGCCAAGGAGATTCGTACGACGGAGTATGTCCTTATAGGAACTCTTGCAAGTTTCACTATTGCTATCCTTACAGGCATAGCAGTATCACACCTGATATAGATTATGTAACTACCATGTAACCGGCAAGAAACTGAGCCATGTTGGAAGGGTAATTAATTTGAGCCGATAGTCAATCAGCAGCGGTTGTTGTAATAAGGGATATTCAGTAAATGTCCCTAAAAAATACAATGGCATATGAAGATGCCCCAGTATAATCACTTCATATGCCATTTTTATTGTCATTTTTCTGTATTTTCCCATATACTCTTATAGGCAGGACATG
>ERZ857785.3627-NODE-3627-length-11144-cov-9.164848_pt1 | contig 11144 bp, 11 predicted proteins | sample MGYA00519763_ERZ857785 | MGnify/ENA primary metagenome ERZ857785 (study PRJEB31778, sample SAMEA3449365) | human gut metagenome | biome: human gut; feature: human-associated habitat; material: faeces | place: United Kingdom | collected 2010/2012 ... | reverse complement strand
AACCGCGCGCAGAAGGTCATAGCCGCCGTGGTGTATGCCGGTAGCCTCGTGGCTGTGTCGCTCGCAATGATCGGGGTTTGTTCCCTGCTGGCTCGCTGGGTTGCCAGTATATGGGGGCTTGTGTAGCCCCTGAAGGCATGAAGAAGCCCCCTAGAATCGAATCTAGGGGGCTTTCTGCTGCCTGCTGCTATCTGCTCTGCCCTGTGGCCTTCTCGGCTGCTATAGCCTTCTCTAGGTCTCGTTTGGCCTCGCTGATGATCTGCAAAAGCTCGTGCCACTGCTTCGGCTCTCGGTCTTTCATGGCTTGCCTTTCTAGTTGTATGTGTCGCAGATGCTCGGGGTGCCGTCCCATAGGGTGAGCCGGTACCCGCATAATTCGAGTTCGGGGCTGTTCTTCGCCCTGCCGTAGTCCCTGACCTTGAGGCGCTTCCCGTTGTCGCTCGCCTCGCGGCCCATGATAGGGTCATAGGTGAAGCAGTTCGGCAAGGGCATGTACTTGCGCTCCCACCCGTAGGCGTCGGCCAAACCCTCGAAGGTGCTTTCTATGGGCCTGATTGTGGCTGTTTTCGCTGTGGCCTTGATGGCCTGGTAGAAACTGCCCTCGCATTCGAAAATGTCGCCTGCTTTTACCTGCATGGTGTGCCCCTTTCTAAAGATCGGGGCAAGGCCTGAAGCCCTGCCCCTATGTCGTTCTGCTATGCCGGGAGGAGGTTGCCCCTCGGGGCCTCCACGCGCCGGCTGCGCACCGCGTCGCGCCCCTGCTGCATGCCGCAGTCGATCAGGCCGTAATGCCCGCCGATCTCGAGCAGGGTGCAGCTGCCGGTCACCTCGTGGTCGGCGCGGATAAATGTCAGCTTCACGGGCTCACTCCCTTTCGGTATTGTTACCTGATTTTAGCACGTCTGCACGCCGCACGCAACCGCGGCGCGAAAAAAACGATTGCCCCGGCGGGACAAAATGTCCCGCCGGGGCAGCGGCCGGTCATGCGCTCTGCAGCTGCTCGAGCACCTCGCGGTAGCGCAGCGTGACCCGGTCGCTCCACGCGCTCCAGCAGGCGATCGCCTCGGGCACGCATCCGTCCGTCAGTCCGTCAAGCACCGCGCGGTAGACCCTGCACAGCTCCTGCATATCGAGCGTGTAGGCCACCATGTAGTACGCCACGTGTGCAAGCTCGCGCGTCGAGCGCAGCATGACGCGAAAGATCATGTTGTCCGACTCGCGGAACATGCACACCAGAAACGCATTGAGCAGCTCCAGAAACGCCGCCTTGTCGCCGTCGGGCACGTAGGCGATGGCGTCCATCTGCGTGAGCAGACCGTACAGCTTTTGCATCTGCGCCGCGTTCGGGCGGCGTCCTGCCCAGCGGAACCAGCCGAGCGCGACCATTTCGCGCAGCTCCAGAAACGCGTCCACCAGCTCTGGATGCGGCGTGACGCCGTGCGTCATGATGACCGCCAGCGTCTCCAGATTTGCCTTCTCCCAGTAGGGTGCGACATAGGTTGCGTGGCGCGGCACGATCTCCAGAAAGCCGAGCCGCTCCAGCTCTTTCAGGGCAAGGTGTACGTTCGTCTTGCGCAGGTCGTACTGCGCGGCCAGTTCGCTCTCCGTGGGCAGCCGGTCGCCCGGATTGCGCTGCCCGCCGAGGATCTCCTTGAGCATGCGGTCAATGAACCGCTCCTGCTCTGTCCTGCTGTCCCTTTCATTTGCTTTCATAATGCTCTCTTCCCCCTTGAGACCATTGGTAATGTTACAGATTGTATTGCTTTTTCCGACAAATGTAAAGCGGTTCTAACAGTTTTTTAAATATTTTCCCACGACTGTACAAAAAACGGGACACTCACGACCGGAGCGCCCCGTTTTTTCGATGATTTGCGCCGGATCAGAATGCAAAGCCCATGGTCAGCAGCACCTGCGCAAGGATGTACGTGCCCATGACGGCGAAGTTCTGCTTGGTCGGCTCGGCCTTCTTGGCGAAGAGCATGTCGCACAGCACACCGTCGGACGCGAGGAAGAACGACGCGCCGAGAAACGCCGCGAGCTTGCCCCACGTGAACGCCGTCACCAGCGGCAGGAACACGCTGATGCTCAGCGTGCAGAGCATGACCATGTACGCCAGCGCCAGCGGACGCAGGGCGCGCGGGATGCTCCTGCGGCTGCCCTTATAAACGACCACAATGCCCGCGGCATAGGCTGCGCACACGAGCACGATCCAGAACCAGCGCACATGCACGGCATAGGTCGTGTAGATGTGCACAAGGTAGCACACGTGGCCGAGGAAGAACGACGCCGTGCCGAGGGCGAAGAAATGCTTCTGCAGCGGCCGCAGCAAAAACAGATCGCCCAGACAGCCCAGCAGCAGGCCGGCGACCACCCAAAGCGACGGCGTGTTGGCAAAGGCGAGGTACGTCAGCGCGACGACCGGCATCAGCGCGACCTTCGTCGGCTTGCGCAGATCGTCATCGCCGCGCCAGCAGCTGATGAGGTGCACGACGGCGAGCGCCGCCAGAAACACCGGGAATAACCATTTCAATACGATCATCTCATTATCCATCCTATCTCTGATCGAAAAATTTCGAGATCCGCGCAAGTTTACACCCCGTTCATTGACACGGTCCCGTACAGTAATTATAATGGATGTGATGCCCAGCCGTCAATGACTATTGGCAGGATTTCGTCACATCCCGTGTGGAAAGGTGTCCGGCCATGCTCTATTATCTGATGCTCGTTCCCGCCGTGCTCAGCACTGCGGTGATTTATTTTTTGTCTCCCGCGCTCAGCTACTGGTGGCTGCTGCCCGTGCTGCTCGGCTGCTTCGTGGCGGCGAACCTTGTGTACGTGGTGCTGATGTTCGTGTGCTCGCTCTTTGCCGGGCCGAACAGGATGTATGACCGCATCAGCCCGTTTTACCTTGCGCTGACGCTGGCGCTCGACGGCTGGATCCTCGCGCTCTGCCGCATCAAGATCCACGTCGAGGGGCTCGAAAAGGTCCCGACGGATTCGGAGTTTCTCTTCGTGAGCAACCACCGCTCGAACTTTGACCCCATGGTGCAGTGGTGGGTGCTGCGGCGCTGGCCGCTGGCGTTCGTGTCCAAGCCGTCGAATATGCGCAAGTTCGTCATCGGCCCGTTCGTGCGCCGGTGCTGCTTTCTGCCGATCGACCGCGAAAACGCGCGCAACGCCCTGACCACCATCAATGCCGCCGCCGAGCTCATCCGCGCGCACGTGTGCTCGTTCGCCATCTACCCAGAGGGCACGCGCAGCAAGAGCGGCGAGCTGCTGCCGTGGCACGCGGGCTCGCTCAAGATCGCGCAAAAGGCCGGCGTCCCCATCGTGGTCGGCACGGTCGAGGGCACGGAGCGCATCGCGCGCAACGTCCCCTGGCGGCGCTCGCACGTGTACGTGCGCATCCGCGAGGTCATCCCCGCCGAGACCGTCAAGGCCGCCACGACCAGCGCGCTCACGGAGGACATCTGCGGCAAAATGCGCGCCGCGCTGGGAAAATAAACACGATTTTATCAAAGCTCCCGTCCATATTTTACGGACGGGAGCTTTTCTGCATTCCTGTAAATGAATACGCGTTAATTTTTTATACATGTTAAGCTTTTTGATACATTTTTGCCAAAAGCCTTGAAAATGCCGGAAATGCACCGTATAATGCAGCTGTGCCCGGGCTCCCACCCCGGGCACGACCCCACAGAAATACCGGAATAGGAGGTTATTTGCAATGACATCCCGCAAACATGCAACCAGAATCCTTGCCCTGCTGCTGGCTGTGCTGCTGTTCGGCCAACTCGCCGCGTTCCAGCTGCCGGTCTCCGCCGCGAGTGCGGTGCCGGCCGGCCACGACGGCGCGGCCTACATCCCCGCCGGAGCAGACGTCAACGACCTGCTCAGCCAGACCCTGCTGAGCAATTATGACGAGGTCGGCAGCCAGCAATGGGAGTACCGCGCGACCAGCGTCCTGTCGGACTACGCCGTCAAGTGGACGCCGGTCAACGGCTTTGACACCACCGGAAGCTTCTTCCGCGACCGCCTCAACGCGAGCTATCCCGCGCTCAATAGTGAATCGGCCGCGCAGAGCTACACCGTGCGCATTGAGGGGACGAGCACGGTCTACACGTTCACGAAGCTGGCTTCTCCCGCGGCGGACGCCGCAGCCCCGTCCGTGACGCCGGGCGCCGCGCCGAGCGCTGACCCCGCCGTGACGCCGGACACCGGCACCGACACCGCGCCGGATGCCGCACTGAGCACCGCGGCCGACACGGCTGAGGACGACAGCGGCACCTACAAGCTCGACATGACCTATACCGCCGACGGCAAGATCGACTTTGACGCGCTGCGCGCCGCCATCGTCTCCGCCGTCCTGCCCGGCACGGACGTCAGCGACGTGACTGTGACCTATGAGTCGAAGGCAAAGATCTGGCCGTACCGCGAAGACTACACGCCGCTCGAAGGCGGCTGGGCACACGCCTATCAGCACGACGCCATCACCGCCGGCACGCACAACGTCAAGCTCACCGCAAACGGCGAGGACACCGTCGTCTCCGTGACGCTGGTCGACGCGCGCACGCAGGCAAAGATCGTGCTCAAGGAGGGTGTGTCCCTCAGCTACACGAAGGACGCCGCCGCCATGCGCGCGCAGATCCTCGACAAGCTCATCGACTGGTCGCAGACCACCGTGAGCAAGGAGGCCGCCGCCAAGAGCATGGTCGTCGAGTACTACGGCACCGGCAGCAGCAAGCTCCTGACGTACGATGCCTGGTACCCGGTCACGGGCGGCACGGTGAAATTCGGCATCGACTATACCGCGCCGAGCATCGGCGCCGGCGAAAACCAGCAGATCCGCGCGAGCTTCCCGACCACGGCCGACTATCTCGGCTGCGACGCAGTCGAGGGTACGCTCACGGTGAACAAGGCGTTCGTGCGCGTGCACGTCAAGCCCGCCGCGATCTTCTATGACGAGAAGCCGACCACGCAGCAGTATGTCACCACAAAGCCGGAGGACAACTTCACCATCTTCAAGGTCTACAGCGGCGTGACCAGCAGCGTCAAGGGCGCAGTCTACCTGCAGCTGCCGGAGAGCATCCTCTCCCCGGAGGCACTGGCAAAGATCGACCCGGCCGTCAAGCTCCTCTGCGGCAAGACGCTCACGGACATCCTCAACGACGGCATGACCCTCGGCGAGCTGCGCGCGCTGCTGCAGAAGCTCGAGAAGCCGACAGAGGATCTCGCCAAGCTCCTGAAGCTCTTCAACATCGACATCTCCTCGTTCACGGAGCTGCTCAAGGTGATCAACAAGATCCCCGGCGTGTTTGACAGCACGCGCGTGGCCATCGGCTCGCCGAACCGCGCGGGTATGTACCTCGTGACGGCGATCACGTCCAACCAAAACTACAAGACCGGCGTCGGCACGGGCACGCTCGTCGTGAAGATGCGTGCCAGCGGCGCGAGCCTGACCTGGAACAACGACAAGACGACCTACACCACCAGCGAGCTGGAAAGCAGCCCGCTCGGCGCCACGCTCATGCGCGGTGATACCCCCGCCCACAATCAGGACGGCGTGCACTACCGCTATGTCGGCACGACGGACACGCACAGGCTGTACATCAGCAGCAAGGCGCCCACCGAGCCCGGCACGTACCGCCAGACCGCCTACATCCTCGGCGGCAACGACATGGCAAAGTCCATCTCCCGCAGCATCACGATCACGGCAAACTAAAGCACCCCAAAACACCAAAACGCCCGGAGCAGCTGCTCCGGGCGATTTTTCTCGCTATGGGCTCAGTGGCTGTCGGCCATGCGGTAGCCGACGCCGACCTCGGTGAAGATATACTGCGGCTCGACCGGGTTCGGCTCGATCTTGCGGCGGATGTTGGCCATGTGCACGCGCAGGAGCTTGTTGTCCCCGCCGACGCCGGGACCCCAGAGCTCTTTCATCATGGATTTATAGGTGAGCACCTGTCCGGCGTGGCGGCCGAGCAAGGCGACGATCTTATACTCGTTCGGCGTCAGGTGCGTGTCCTCTCCGGCGAGATAGACGCGGTGCTTGTTGTAGTCCACGCACAGGTCGCCCACGCGGTACTCCCCCGTCATGGCCAGCGCGTCGCTCGTGCCGTCGGTGCGCGTGTGGCGCAGCGCCGTGCGGATGCGCGCCAGCAGCTCCACCGTGCCGAAGGGCTTGGTGAGGTAGTCGTCCGCCCCCATGTCGAGCGCGGCGGCCTTATCGAGCTCCGCACTGCGCGCCGAGATGACGATGATCGGCATGCGGCTCCACGAACGGACGGAGCGGATGATCTCGCTGCCGTCCATATCCGGCAGGCCGAGATCCAGCAGCAGCAGATCCGGACAGTGCGAGGCGATCATCTCCAGTGCCGTCTTGCCGCCGGTCGCGAGCATGGGCTCGTAATCGTGACCGCGCAGCGCCGCCTGCAGGTATTTGCTGATGCCGGGATCGTCCTCGACGATGATGATTTTGTTGCGGATCATGTGTGTTCCTCCTCCGCCGGCAGCCAGAAGCGAAATTCCGCGCCGCCGCCGACTCGATTTCTTGCATAGATCTCCCCGCCGTGTGCGCGCACGATCGCGCGGCAGACGCTCAGGCCGATGCCCATGTGCCGGCTGCGGTCGGACGCTTCCACCGCGCCGAGCGGCAGATAGCCGTCAAAGAGCACGCCGAGCAGCTGCGGCGGGATGCCGTCGCCGTTGTCCGCCACGGTCACCCAGACGCGGCTGCCCTCGTCGCGGATCTCGATGAAGATCTCCGTCGCCGACGGGCTGTGCCGGGCGACGTTTTCCAGCAGGTTCAGCAGCACCTGCTCAATGAGCGTGGCGTCCATCGGCACGAGCAGGATCTCCTCCGGCTTCGTGACCGCGATGGGGATGTCCGTGCCGCAGTTTTTGCGAAAGCGCCGGATGGCGCTGCCGACGATCTCCTCGACGACCTCGTCCGACTTCTCGATGACGACGCCCTCCTCGCTGAAGCGCGTGACGGACAGGATGTTCTCCGACAGATGCAGCAGCCACTGCGCGTTCTGGCGGATCTCCTCGACCATGCCGCGCCCTTCGTCGGTGAGCGTTTCGCCCTCCTCGACCGTCGCGCTCAGACCCATGATCGCCGCGAGCGGCGTGCGGATATCGTGCGAGACGCTGCGCAGGAGGTTGGCGCGCATGCGGTCCTTTTCCGCCTCGTAGCGCAGCTGCTCCTGCCGCTTGATCTGCGTGGTGAGCGTGCTCACGAGCACGCTCACCACCAGCATGACCGCAAACGTCAGCGGGTAGCCGTCGATGGAGAGATTGAACTCATGAAACGGGTAGGTGAACAGATAGTTCACGCCCACCACGCCGACCGCCGCCGCCAGCACGCCGGGCAGATAGCCGTTGGTAAAGCGCGAGATGAGCACCACCGCCAGAATGAACACCGACGTGGCAAACGGATTGTTGTCATCATAGCACGCCGACAGCAGCATACAGATGCCGACCGCGCCGCCCATGACAAGGATGAAAACGCCCAGATCGCGCAGCCACTGCGGCGCGCGTTTGCTCACTTTTTGCATAAGCACCCCTCTTTGTCCCTCTCGTTGTTCGGTCTCCGCTCCCACGTTCAGCATAGCACAATGTGCGCCCGCGTGCGACCGTCTTTTCCGGCGGAAGGTCGTTTCTTTCCGCCTTCTTAACGACGGCGTGCCGTTTTTGCCGCGCCTTTCCGGAAACTTAGCGCGGGTTCATCTTATAATGAAGTAACTTCAAGGTAAGTCACTTTGTTGCCCCGGCCGGACACCGGCCGGAGCTTTCGGGGGAAAGGAGGCAGACACATGATCTTTGCAGCAGTCGGCGGCGGTATGGTTCTTGCCTGCGCCGGATTCGTGTGGTACATCATCAAGCGCTGATGCGCCCGCGCGTCGAGAGAGACCATGAGAGAGCACAGTGACCGCACGGTCACAGCAAAGGCCAGCCGGAATGATTTCCGGCTGGCCTTTTCTTTATTCAGCGGACGATCGCCTTCGTACACAGCCAGTCGCACCAGTCCAGATCGTACTTTGCGTAGACATGGGTGCTGTCGCCGCTGGCATCGGCGCGCAGGTTGCCGTTTTCGTCGTCGAACACCTCGTTGATGTCGATGTAGAAGATGTCCTTCCCGTCGGCCAGCGCGGCAAGCTTCTCATTGAGGCGGTTGATGCGGGGGTTATTGAACGTCGCGTCCGTGCTCGAGCGCGACGGGCCGACGTGCAGGTTCGCCTCGACATAGACGATGGCGTTCGGCTGCGCGGCGCGCACGGTGTCGATCAGCGACGAGAACTTCGCCGTGATGTCATCCAGATCGTTGCCGAGCTCGTTGATGCCGAGCATGATGTAGACCTTGCCGAAGGTCTTCTGGCTCAAAAGCTGCGGCAGCGTGACCGTGCCGACGTTTTTCACGGCGACGGCCTTCGTCTGCGCGACATAGACATTGAGCCCGACGTCGGCAAAATAGGTCGCATTTTTCAGGTTGCCGTATTCGGCGATGCCGACGGTGCGCGAGTCGCCGATGAAGAGCGCGTCGTCAAAATACGACGCGTCCACGGTCGTGAAGTGCAGCGGCGTCGGCTCGGGCGTGGGCGTGGGCTCGGCCGTGGTCTCCGGCGTGGGGGTGACGGCGGCAACCGGCCCCTTACCGGTGCTGCTGCGGTCGATCAGGCCGCGGATGAGAAACGGCGCCGCCGCGAGCGCGGCCACCAGCAGCAGGATGAGGAAATGTTGCGGTTTGATGCGTTTCATGTGTCTACGCTCCTTAGAATCGGAAGTACATAAAGGGGTCGTTCATGCCCTTGCTCAGGCAATACAGGCACAGCCAGAACAGCACGGCCAGAATGACCGCGCCGACCCACGTGCCCTTGAGCCGCCGGTACAGATACGCCGGCAGCGACGTCGAGCACAGCAGGCCGAGGATGAGAAACACGCCGTAGGTCTTGCCGTACTTGAGAAAATCGAGCGGGTAGGCCGCCGCCGTGCGCGAAAACAGCGGGAACAGGCGGCCGAAATACGCACCCAGCTGCCCGAAGTCCGACACGGAGAACACCGCCCACGACACCGGGATGAGCACGAGCATATACAGATGCCCGAGTATCGGCCAGCGGTCGAGATACTGCTTGAGCCAGAGCTTTTCCACGACCAGCACCACGAACAGCCCCAGACCCCAGAGCAGGAAGTTCAGGTGCGCGCCGTGCCAGAGCCCGGTCGCCAGCCAGACGACCAGGAGGTTAAAGATCATGCGCCTGCGGCTGCAGCGGCTGCCGCCGAGCGGGATATACAGATACTCGCGGAACCACGTTCCGAGTGTGATGTGCCAGCGGCGCCAGAACTCCGTCATGCTCAGCGCCAGATACGGGCAGCGGAAGTTCTCCGGGATGTGGAAGCCCAGCATCCGGCCGATGCCGATGGCCATGAGCGAGTAGCCCCAGAAGTCAAAATAGAGCTGGAACGAATACGCGAACGCGGCCATCCACGCAAGCGGCGTCGAGAGGCTCTCGAAGCCGATGGTGGTCACATCTCTCCAGAGACCGCCGAGCTGGTTGGCAAGCAAAACCTTAAGCGCCATGCCGAACACGAACAGCTTGAGCCCGTCGACCGCCTGACGCAGCGACACATTGCGCGCGCCGAACTCCGGCTGCAGCTCCGTATAGCTCGCGATCGGACCGGAGACCAGCTTCGGGAACATGGTCAGGTACGTGCCGAACGTGAGCAGTGAGCGCTCCGGTGCGACCGTGCCGCGGTAGACATCCATGAGATAGCCCACCGCCGAGAACGTGTAGAAGCTGATGCCGACCGGCAGCGCCCAGCGCAGCAGCGGGATCGCCGCCTTGCCGCCGGACACGAGCCCGAGCGCACCGTTGACACCGGTGAGCACGAAGTTGAGATATTTAAATAGGAACAGCCACAGGAAGTTGTAGCAGATGCCGAGGATAAGCCATAGCTTCGCGCGCGGCTTGTCGCGCACGATGGCCAGACCCAGCCCGTAGTTGACCAGCACCGATGCGGCCAGCAGCGCAAAATACGCCCACTGACCGTCCAGCCCGATGATATAAAACACGCTGCTCCCCACCAGCAGCACGGCATTGCGCGCGCCGGCCGGCCGCGACGGTGTCAGATAGTACACCAGCAAGAACGCCGGAAAGAAGCAAAACAAAAACGACAGGCTGCTGAAAACCACGGACCTTTCTCCTCCTGAACCTCAAAAACAAAACAGCAAATTTACATAACAAATTCGCATGGAAAGGGTATCATAAATTTCGGTGTTTGTGTGTGTTTTCCGGCAAAAAAACTGCACAAACTTTCTGGTCGAAATTTGGTAGTTTTCGTGGTAGTTGCCGCGTGGGAGGAAATCTCAGCCGGCGGAAGAAAAAATCTCCGGCGTCGGTACGCGACCGGCGCCGGAGCGGCTGGATATGCGGATGTTTTTGCGTGCAGGCGCGCCCGTCAGCTCAGCAGCACTTCGTCGGATTCGACCGGCGTGCCCGCGACCTCGGCAAACTTGTCGAGCAGGTCGCGCTTGGTCAGGTGCTGCTTTTCCTCGCCCTCGATGTCGAGGATGATGCGCCCCTCGTTCATCATGATGAGGCGGTTGCCGTGCACGATGGCGTCTTTCATATTGTGGGTGATCATCATGGCGGTCAGCTCGTTTTCGCGCACGATGCGGTCCGAGAGCTCGAGTACCTTGGCCGCCGTCGCGGGGTCGAGCGCCGCGGTGTGCTCGTCGAGCAGCAGCAGCTTCGGCTTTTGCAGGGAGGCCATCAGCAGCGTCAGCGCCTGACGCTGGCCGCCGGAGAGCAGGCCGACCTTCGCCGTCATGCGATCCTCAAGCCCGAGGCCGAGGGTCTTGAGCCGCTCGTGATATTCCTCGCGCTCGGCCTTCGTGACGCCCCAGCGCAGGGTGCGCTTTTTGCCGCGGCGCGCGGCGAGGGCGAGGTTTTCCTCGATCTGCATGTTCGCGGCCGTGCCCATCATGGGGTCCTGGAACACGCGGCCGATGTACTGCGCGCGGCGAAACTCCGGCATGGCGGTCACGTCCACGCCGTCGAGGATGATGCGCCCGTCGTCCACCGGCCAGACGCCCGCGACGGCGTTGAGCATGGTGGATTTTCCGGCGCCGTTGCCGCCGATGACGGTCA
>ERZ857785.3626-NODE-3626-length-11145-cov-3.002976_pt1 | contig 11145 bp, 7 predicted proteins | sample MGYA00519763_ERZ857785 | MGnify/ENA primary metagenome ERZ857785 (study PRJEB31778, sample SAMEA3449365) | human gut metagenome | biome: human gut; feature: human-associated habitat; material: faeces | place: United Kingdom | collected 2010/2012 ... | reverse complement strand
TGCCTTCCGTTTCCGAGCCTTTCGGTATCGCTCCGCTGGAAGCCATGCAGTGTGGAACTCCATCTATTATCTCCAAGCAGTCCGGATGCGGTGAAATCCTTGATAAGGTGATTAAAACCGATTATTGGGATATTCACGCTATGGCCGATGCTATCTATTCCATCTGTATCAATCCGTCTCTATTCCATTATCTTCAGGAAGAAGGAAAGAAAGAAGTGGACGGAATTACTTGGGAAAAGGTGGGCTTGCGAATTCGCGCTCTTTATGAGGATGTGTTAAGAAACTATGGTAAATAATAAAACAATAAATACTAATGAGAACTATCTGTCTTTATTTTGAGATACATCAAATTATACATCTGAAACGTTATCGTTTCTTTGATATCGGTACAAATCATTATTACTATGATGATTATGCTAATGAAACAAGTATAAATGAAGTTGCCGAACGCTCGTATATTCCTGCACTGAATACGCTTATCGAAATGGCGAAGAATTCGGGCGGCGCGTTTAAAGTGGCTTTATCTATCTCCGGCGTGGCATTGGAACAACTGGAAATCCATGCGCCTGCTGTAATCGATTTGCTGCATCAGCTCAATGATACAGGATGCTGTGAGTTTTTAGCCGAACCGTATTCTCACGGACTTTCTTCTTTGGCCAATGAGGATTGCTTCAAGGAAGAGGTGATGCGTCAGAGCGCTAAGATGAAACAGATGTTTGGCAAAGCTCCGAAAGTGTTCCGTAATTCCAGCTTGATTTATAATGACGAGATTGGCGCTGTGGTGGCCAGCATGGGCTTTAAAGGTATGCTGACTGAGGGTGCTAAGCATGTACTTGGTTGGAAGAGCCCGCACTATGTATATCATTGCAATATGAATCCGAATTTAAAATTGTTGCTACGCGATTTTAAATTATCTGATGATATCAGCCTGCGCTTCTCTAATTCGGAATGGAGTGAATATCCTTTGTTTGCGGATAAGTATATCAATTGGATTGACGCGTTCCCGCAAGAAGAACAAGTTATCAATATATTTATGGAGCTTTGCTCGTTGGGAATGTCACAACCTCTGTCTTCCAATATTCTGGAATTCCTGAAGGCGTTGCCTGCATGTGCTAAAGAAAAAGGCATTACTTTCTCAACTCCTACGGAGATTGTTACCAAACTGAAATCCGTATCGCAACTGGATGTTCCATATCCTATGTCATGGGTTGATGAAGAAAGAGACACAAGCTGTTGGCTGGGTAATGTAATGCAGCGCGAAGCTTTCAATAAACTGTATAGTGTTGCCGAACGCGTACACATCTGTGACGACCGCCGCATCAAGCAAGACTGGGATTATTTGCAGGCAAGTAATAACTTCCGCTTTATGACGACTAAGAATAGCGGGGTGGGGCTGAATCGTGGTATTTACGAATCACCTTATGACGCTTTCACCAATTACATGAATATTTTAGGAGATTTCATCAAGCGTGTCGATTCCTTATACCCGGTAGATATCGATAATGAGGAATTGAATGCCTTGCTGACTACAATCAAAAATCAGGGGGATGAAATAGAGGAACTCCATAAAGAGTTGGAAAAAGCGCAGAATAAGCTGGAGAAGGAAAAGGCCGCTGAGAAGAAGAAAGAAGCGAAAGCTGCTCCTAAGACTGCTGCGAAACCTGTTGCCAAATCTACTGCAAAAAAAGCCGCATCAAAGAAGAGCACCGCGAAGGTCGCCAAAGAGTAAAGTTTGACTTACAATAATGTGAGAAGTCCTCCATGCTTTTAAGTATGGAGGACTTTTTTTGCGTACAATTAACTTCTTTTTATTTTTTCATTTAATTATATACAATTAAATTTGCATCTGCCTTGTTGATTGGGCAATCTATATGATACTTACATGAGATTGGAGAATGACGATATATACCGAATTATAAATGGAGATGAATTTGCATTTGAACGTTTTATGCAATACTATTCTTCACGTTTATATCATTATTCTTTAGGGTTATTGGGAAATAAGGAAGCAGCAGAGGAAATTGTTAGTGATGTCTTTTTCGAGGTGTGGAAGAATAGACGGCAATTAGCAGAGATTAATAGTATGAGTGCCTGGTTGCAAACAATAACTTATCGAAAGGCAATCTCTTTTTTGAGAAAAGAAAACGGTAGGCATGATTTATCTTTCGATGAAATTGAGGATTTTACTTTTGAGCCGGTACAATCACCAGATGAGGAAATTATAAGTAAGGAAGAAATTCAAGAGATTAATAATGCCATAGAACAGTTACCGGCTAAATGTAAACATGTTTTCTTTTTGGCTAAAATAGAAGGATTACCTTATTTGGAAATTGCTGATATGCTTCATATTTCCGTAAAAACAATTAACTATCATGTAGCTTATGCTATAGATAGTATTGCCAAAAAGCTAAAAAAAGACTTTCGCAAGAAATAATTTGAAAAAAGTTCATTTCTGACCTAGATATCTTTTTGAAAATTGCGTCTATATTAATAGAACAACAATTTTCGAAAAGAAATATGAACATAGGAACGCGCGATAATAATTTGCCAGAACTATTTGATAAACTGAATTCTCATCAAGATATTGAGGAAGAATTTGTTTCAATACCGAAAGGAGAAAAGCTTCTTTTCTTTTGGAAGGAATGTAAACAGGATGAGGTGGATTCTGCTTCCATAATAGAGAAAACAAGGCAAAAGATTAGATACAATACAATAAAGCGTAAGAGAAGTCATTTCTTGGTTGTTTCAGCTTCTATTGCTGCATCTGTTTTAGTATGTATATCAACAATTTATTTCTTAAATCAAAAAAGTGAAAAAGGAATTAGAATTGAATTTAATACGATTGCAGAGCAGTTGGATAATAAAAGATTGGAAGACGTTACTCTTATTACTTCTAACGAGCAAGTAAAGCTAAATAATAATGCTTATGTACTATATTCAAAAGATGGTAATGTTGCTATTGACTCTCAAGAGATCTCAGTCGAAGAAAATAAAGATGAGATAAATTATAATCAGTTATTGGTTCCGGCAGGTAAACGAGCAAAAGTAAAACTTTCTGATGGAACAATTCTTACTGTAAATTCTCTGTCGAAAGTGATTTATCCTACCTCTTTTACAGGTAACGTTCGTAAAATATATGCTCAAGGAGAAGTGTTTTTAGATGTTGCTCATGATAAAAAACATCCGTTCATAGTTGAATCCAATGATTTTTCCTTGCGTGTATTAGGAACCAAATTTAATATTTCTAATTATAAAGAAATGGGTGAAACTACTATTGTTTTAGTAGAAGGCTCGGTAGAGGTGACTGATACTAATGAAAACAAAGCGAAACTTTCACCTAATGATTTATTGAATATAACTAATGGCGCTGTTAACGGACAGAAGAAAGTAGATGTAAATGAATATATTAGTTGGATGAATGGAATACTTTTTTTAAATGGTAAGGACTTGGAAAGTATTACTCAAAAGTTGAGTATTTATTATGGTGTTTCCATTTGTTGTTCTTCTGTAGTTGCAGATAAAAAAATATATGGAAAATTGGAGCTAAAAGAAAATCTGGCTGATGTGTTAGAATGTATTCAACAACTTCTTCCTGTTACAATAGAAAATAAAGATGCTATAATATATTTAGATAAATAATTAAAACAAATTGCCTATGATAAATGACTAATACTATGATAAAAAATCGGATAAATATTGGCGTATTTATCCGATGATAATTCCTTAATAAATTAATTAGATCCAAAATTGTTAACCTAAAAAGAAATTTTTATGGTAAAGAAAGCTATTTTTCTTAAATTAAGAAAGAAACTTGATTCCTTTTGCAAAATAAATATTGTTTTTTATACTTTTTTTTCTTCTCCTTTGATTTGGGCAGTTTCAATGTTTTCATTGTCCAGTCCGATTATTGCAGCTAATTCTGTAAATAATAATATAAGAAATGAGGAAAATACACTTCAAGGAAATATTGTTGTCACAATAAATCCAGATAAGGAGAATGTTATTCGTAATCCTTTGACTGGTTGGACTCTTTATTTAGGACGTAATTGGGATGAGAATTTTTGGACGAAAGAAGGGTATGACCATATGGTTGTTCCCGGGATGTCTAAACCTGTAAAGGTATCTGATTACGCGAATACTTGTTATATACGTACCAGTTGGAGTTCTTTAAATCCTTCGGAAGGAGTTTATATTTGGGATGATCCGAACGCCCGATTAACCAAACTGATACAAAGTGTACTAAATAGAAATATGCGTTTAGCTTTCCGTATTGTAGTGGATGGACGTGATCAAGGACAGAATACTCCTCTTTATGTATTTGAGGCCGGAGCAAAATGGTATTCGGACCCTAATAGCGGTAAAGAGACGGTTCGGAAATCACCTTATCCAGATGATCCTGTTTTCCAGGAAAAATATACAACTTTTATAGAAGCCTTCGCTAAACAGTTTAATAATCCTGATATTGTGGATTTTATTGATGGATACGGATTAGGTAAATGGGGTGAGGCACACTCTATGGTTTATGAAGATTATAGTAATAAGGCAAAAGTCTTTGATTGGGTGACGAGTTTGTATGCTCGTTGTTTTGACCGGATACCTTTGCTGATTAACTATCATCGTTTGGTGGCTGCCAACAATGTTACTGGTTGGGGAGAAGTTGCTCCTGATACAGATTATTTGTTGCAAAGTGCTATTGACAAAGGATATAGTTTACGTCATGATGCATTTGGTATGAATGGCTATTACCAAGATTGGGAAAAAGAATATGCGGCACGTTGGAATTATAAACGTCCTATTATTATGGAGGGCGGTTGGATAACTGGTGGTACACACCGTTATTGGATAGATCCGAGTGGTGAATATAGACAAGGTCATCCAGAGGATGTACGTCAAGGAGAGTTTAACGCATCTGCTGAGGCACATGTTAACATGATGGATTTCCGTATAGGTGATGAAACGAACTCTTGGTTTACTAAAAGTTTCTCTTTAGTAAAGCGCTTTATTGCTGAAGGTGGATATCGTTTATATCCTGATAGGATTTCTTTACCGGTAAAAGTTAATACTGGACAGGAAATCGTGATAGAACATCGCTGGAATAATTTAGGTTGGGGGTATTGTCCAACGAATATTCCGCAGTGGAATCAGAAATATAAAGTTGCATTTGCTTTATTAGATAGTAAAAACAGTGTAATGCGAATATACGTTGATAAACAAACTGATTTATCTAGATGGCTGAAAGGTACTCCGACGTCTTATAAGTTCAATTTAAAGTTGGAAGGTGCACCGACAGGGAATTATTCATGGGCTGTTGGGCTTGTAGATGTAACTAAAAAGAATAATATTGGTTTACAGATGGCTGTTAGTGAAGGTTTGCTGGAGTCTGGTTGGGTAAAATTATTGCCGGTAACTATCCGTTGAAAATGTATCAATCATAAATAATAATTTAAGTAAAATATATTGCCTATGAAGAACTAACAACGACTATAATAAATTCCAGATGACTATAAGTATACTCATCTGATATACCTCAAATTAATAAAATCCAAAATTGTTAACCAAATAAATAGTATATGTTTAAGAAAACTACTTTTTTACACTTAAAGAAGAGAATAAACTTTCTTGGTGTAATGAGCATCTTCTTGATGATTCCTTGCTCGGTTTTTGGCGAAACTGTAGTAAAATGGAATGCAGAAGAAAATTTGTTTACAGTACAAGCTACCAATTCAACGGTGAAGGACATCTTGAATTATATAGAAACACATAGTGACTATGTTTTTGTCTATTCGGAAAATGTACAAAAGGTACTTAATAATAAAGTTTCAATATCAGTTGTCAATAGGAAAATAGATACGATTCTGAAAGAACTTTCAACACAAACAAAATTAGAATATAAAATCTCCGGACGTCAAGTAATAATTTCCATGCCGCAGGTTGATAAAACTCAGCAGGAAATTAATAAGAAGAATGTAAAGGTTACGGGTAATGTAGCCGATGAAAATGGAGAAGCTTTAATTGGTGCTTCAGTCATGGTTAAAGGTAGCACTATGGGCACTATAACCGATATAGATGGTAATTTTTCGCTAGATGCATTTAAAGGAGCGACATTACTTATTTCTTATATTGGCTATACATCACAGGAGACGTCTATAGATAATCGGACTTCTTTTAAGATTGTATTGAAAGAAGATTCTAAAACACTGGAAGAGGTGGTAGTTATTGGTTATGGAACAGTAAAGAAGAAAGATTTGACAGGAGCTGTTGCTGCAGTGAAAGGTGATGATTTGGTTGCTAAAAAAACGACAACTCTTTCTACTGCATTACAAGGCTCTGTCTCTGGTATGATGGTCCGTCGTGATAACAATGCTCCGGGTGCTTCTGCTAGTAGTATTCATGTACGGGGTATTACGACAATGGATAATTCCGAACCGTTGATTATTGTTGACGGAGTTCAATGTGATAATATCGACTACGTAAATTCAAATGATGTAGAGAATATCTCTGTATTAAAAGATGCGGCGGCTGCTTCTATTTATGGTGCCAAAGCTGCTGCTGGTGTTATTTTGATTACTACAAAAAGAGGCTCTCAATCGGATTTAAATTTGACATATACGGGGGAGTTTGGTTGGGAAATTCCGACTAAACAACCAAGTATGGTGGGAGTTACTCGTTATCTGGAGATGAATAACGAACTGCTTTATAATGATAATCCTGGTGGCGGACTTTTCCAACTTTATACTTCAGATCAAGTAAAAAACTGGGTAAAGTATAATAAAACAGATCCCAATAATTATCCTATAGTAAACTGGCGTGATTTGATGCTGAATAATTCGGCACCAAGACAAACGCATACAGTTTCTCTTTCCGGGGGTAATAAATCTGTGAGAACCCAAGCTTCTCTTTCTTATGATGAAGTCGATGGATTATATGATGGTCGAGGTTTTCAACGTTACATGTTTCGTGTTAACAATGACTTTACTATCAATGATAAATTAAGTGCCACGTTGGATGTTAATATACGGCATGCCAAAAATAGAAATTCAATTTATGATCCTTTTGGCGATATGCGTAAGATGCCGGCCGTATATCCGGCAACTTGGGATGACGGACGTCTTGCATCGGGTAAGTCTGGCGCAAATCCTTATGGTCTGTTATTATATGGTGGCCGTACAGTTGCACATAGTACACAAATAGGTGGAAAGGCTGCTCTTAATTTCAAGCCTTTCGATGGACTTAGTTTGCAGGCAATTGTTGCTCCATTTATCAATTATCAAAAGAATAAAAAATTTAGAAACCAAGTTTCTTATACTTTGATGGATAATCCGGATGCAATAGGTGGTAATCTAGAAGGTGGTGGAGTGACGTATAGTACGAACGAATTGACAGAAGAACGTAAAGACAATTGGCATGTTACTACTCAGGTGATAGCCAATTATATGAAATCCTTCGGTAAACATGATATTACATTAATGGCTGGATATGAAAATTATGTGATGAAAAAAGAGGAATTGACGGCTGGTCGTGACCAGTATGAACTTACACAATATCCTTATTTGAATATCGGTCCCGAGGATTATATGGCTAATAGTGGAACAGGCAGTGAATATACTTCCAATTCTGTTTTTGGGCGTGCTATTTACAGCTATGCCGACCGTTATCTTTTTCAGGCAAATATACGTTATGATGGTTCTTCCCGTTTTGCAAGTCAATATAGATGGGGGACATTTCCTTCATTCTCTGCCGGTTGGGTAGTTAGTGAGGAGAAGTTTATGAAGAATGCCAATATTGATTGGTTGTCATTTTTGAAACTAAGGACCTCGTGGGGTATGCTTGGTAATGAGCGCATTGGGGATAACTATTTTCCATATATGGCATTGATGACATTTAATAATGCTTTGTTTTATAAAGATGGGGCTGTTGTCTCTGAAAAAACAGCTGCTCAGCGTAATCTGGCAGTAGAAGATATTACATGGGAGACTACCACTTCGACAGATATAGGTGTTGATTTGGGGTTTCTGAATAATCGCTTACGTGTAACTGCGGATTATTATTGGAAAAAGACGAAAGATATGCTTTTGTCTATTGAAATCCCTTATTCAATGGGATATGCTAATCCGAAGAATAATGCCGGTAAGATGTCCACCACAGGTTTTGACCTTGAAATAAGTTGGAATGACCGTATTAATGATTTTAGTTATGGTATTTCTGCAAACCTGTCAGATTTCAAGTCGAAAATAGATTATCTTAGAAATAGCGATATTATCAGTGATGGTAAAGTGAAACGTGCCGGTGTCCTGTTTAATGAATGGTATGGTTATGTTTGCGAGGGTATTTATCAGACACAAGAAGAAGTTGATAATTCTGCTACCTTAAATAACCAGATAACAGTAGGTGATTTGAAATATAAAGATATATCCGGCCCTGACGGAGTTCCGGATGGAAAAATTTCTGCAGACTATGATCGTGTACCATTAGGTAACTCCTTGCCTCGTTTCCAATATGGTGGAAATATTCATGCAGGTTATAAAGGAATTGACTTGTCTGTTGCATTTCAGGGTATTGGAAAGCAAAATGCTTATCTTACGAAAGAAATGGTGCAGCCATTGCGTGATAACTATGGCAATATTCCTTCTATTGTTGATGGTAATTATTGGAGTCCGTTTAATACTGCCGAAGAAAATGCCAAAGCCAAATATCCTCGTTTGAGCCAAGTCAATAGGGACAGCAACTACGCAACTTCCAGTTTTTGGTTGTTTAATGGCGCTTATTTCCGTTTGAAGAATGTTACTTTAGGATATACTTTGCCAAGTGTTTGGACACAAAAAGCGGGAATTAAGAAAGTACGTCTGTATGTCAGCGCTTCCGATTTATTCTGCATAAGCAATTATCCGGAAGGTTGGGACCCTGAAATGGGAGTATCCTCATATCCTATCACGACTTCTTTATTGTTTGGACTCTCAGTAAACTTTTAAATGAATATATTATGAAAAATCAACTGATAACATTTATGGCAGGCTTGAGCCTGGCCTTTACCTCCTGTGTTGACATGGATATGGTGCCTAAGTCACAGGGAAACAGTGAATCATGGTATACCACGGAAACAGAGTTAAAAATGGCTGTTAATGAATTCTATATACTTGGTTACTGGAAGATGGATTCTCCTGAGAGCATGGAGCAGTATTCTGATAACTTCACTTATCGTAATACGAACCGTAAAACTTTATTAGACGGTACATTGAATGGACAGACTTATGAAGTTTATCACCTGTGGCAACAGTCGTATAAACTGATAGCGCGTGCCAATTCATTACTTGAAGGCGTTGAACGAGCGAGAAATGCCGGTTTGTCTGAAGAGGTTATCAACCAGTACGAGGGTGAGGCCTATTTTGCCAGAGCTTGTAAATATGCCGATTTGATATTTTATTGGGGGGATGTTCCTTATTTGGATAAGTATATGACTATTACTGAAGCGGAGCGGATGGGGCGTAAGCCAAAAGCAGAATTGATACCATTAGTATATGAGGATTTTGATAAAGAGAATTGCTTGTCTTTGATGAATCGTTTTAAATTAGATAAAAATATGAAAATAAAAGCGATGTCAAAAGGAATGAAAGAAAAGTTTCAATTATCTTTAGTAATGTCTCGAAAAGCTAAAATATATATTTTAGATGAGCCAATCGCGGGAGTAGATCCAGCAGCTAGAGAAGTGATCTTAGATGTAATCTTAAATAATTATGAAGCTGATTCACTGGTATTGATCTCAACGCATTTAATTAGTGATCTAGAAACGATTTTTGATGATGTGATCTTTTTAAAAGAAGGAAGAGTTGTTTTACATCAAGAAACTGAGGAATTAAGATCGCAAAGAAAACAATCAATTGATGAAGCATTCAGGGAGCAGATCTTCGAACCGTTCTTCCGGGTAGATAAGTCAAGAAGCCGGGAACTCGGAGGTGTGGGGCTTGGCCTTGCGATGGTGCGGGAAGTTGTACGGGTTCATGACGGAACGATTGAAGTTTATACAAATAAGCATAGCGGAACGACATTTGAAGTGAAAATGGGTATAGGGGCAGACTTTGAAAAAGCAGTATAATCGAAAAACAATTCGCAAATCGATCATACTGATGTTTATCGCTTCCACCTGCCAGAACATGGAGAATCCGTCTTACAATTCACTTACCGTATCAAAAATAAACTAAGAATTATTATTTTTGATACGGTTTAAATTATTTCAGACAGACATCCATAAAATCCTGCACCACCGCCGTCGGCTTCCGCCCCTTCTGCCAGATCAGAAGGATCTTCGTCACCAGATCCGGTTCATCAAGCACCTGACAAGTCAGCCCTTCGCAAAGCGGCTCCATGGACTGTGGAAAGATCGCCGTGGCAAGCCCTTCTTTCACCCAGAGGGTAGCGCCCCTGGCATCATCACACAGGCAGAACACCTCCGGAACCAGATTCTGCGCGTGAAATGCATCCATAATCAGCTTTTCATAGCGCCGGTAGAGAATTAACGGTCTGTGGACTAAATCTTCAAGAATGAGCGATTTCCGCCTTTCTGAAGGCATCTCCGAATTGGAGACAGCGATCATCGGCTCCGAATGCAGGACTGCGGACTCCACATCATCCAGCCGGAGCGGCGTGCGGACAACCGAAATATCGATGATCCCTTCCTGAAGATAATCATATAACGTATACGTGATCCCGTCGTGAACCTCAAAATTCACGTCGGGATTTTTCTTTGAAAATTCTGCGATAAACGGCATGACCGTGCCGACCGTCGTCGGCGTGATCCCGATTCTCAGAACCCTTTTTTTACCCGTTTGGGACACCTCAAGCTCTGTCGATCTGGCATAATCCAGAAGGCTCGCCGCACGGTCATACAAAAGCTTACCTGCCGCCGTCAGGATCACCCCTTTATGGGTACGCTCAAACAGCTGCACGTTCAGTTCATTTTCCAACTGCCTGATCTGATAGCTGAGGGGCGGCTGTGACATATTGAGCTTTCTCGCCGCTTCATTGATGCTTCCCGTATTCGCGATTTCCCGGAAATATTCCAGCTGTCTGAGTTCCATTTTCTTTTTTCCCTCCGTTTAGTTATATGATGATACCAGGGTCAAAAGGTCAGAAAGCCGATGCAAGCTTGCT
>ERZ857785.3625-NODE-3625-length-11145-cov-6.975834_pt1 | contig 11145 bp, 9 predicted proteins | sample MGYA00519763_ERZ857785 | MGnify/ENA primary metagenome ERZ857785 (study PRJEB31778, sample SAMEA3449365) | human gut metagenome | biome: human gut; feature: human-associated habitat; material: faeces | place: United Kingdom | collected 2010/2012 ... | reverse complement strand
GGCCGCGCCCACCAGCGCCGAAGCGCCGCCGCCGCCCGGAGCCGCCGCCTTGCTGGCCAGCTCCTCCAGAAAACCTTCACAGCTCAAATTCATCAGTTCCACGATATACTTTCCTCTCTGTTACAAATCCATCCAGCTGCCAGTCCTGTTCCTCTGCAGCCGCTTCCGGCACCCGCTGGGCCTCAAAGGCCACGCCCAGCGCCACGGCGTTCCGGCACCTGGGCAGATAGCGGTCATAGTAGCCCTTGCCCATGCCCACCCTGCGGCAGGCCGCATCAAAGGCAGTGCAGGGCACCAGCACCAGATCAAGCGCCTCCGGCCGGACGAGCGCCGCCCGTTCCAGAACCGGTGTGCGGATGCCGTAAGCCCCCACCTCCCAGCCGTCCGGCCCCGGTACGGCGGCGGTCAGGGTAAAGTTTTCCCCACAGACCGGATAGGCCACCGTTTTGCCCAGCCGGGCCGCCTGCTCTGCCAGCCCAGCAAGATCCACCTCCCCGCCAAAAGCGGCGTAGAGCAGCAGATTCTCTGCCTTTTGGAAGCAGGGCATGGCCAGAATGCGGGCACAGATGGCTGCATTGGCCGCCGCTCTTTCTGCCTGCGGCAGACCCCTGCGGGCCATGATGCCCGCCCGGCGCTGCGCTGCTTTCCGGTCCCGGATCTCCATTGACACTTCTCTCCCCTGAAATTTCATACCCACTCAGTATATCTGAAATGCGGAAGAATTGCAAGAGCATGGCTGGAAAATAACCGCAAAATAGGCTATAATGGTGCAGAACAAACCAAAAAGGAGAACGATTATGCTCATTTATCTGCTGCGTCACGGCCAGACGGAGTACAACGCGCAAAAACGATATCAGGGCCAGCGGGACATCCCCCTTTCCGCCGCGGGCATCGCCCAGCTGCGGCAGGCAGATTTTTCACCGGAGGTGGTCTATGTCACCCCGCTGCAGCGCACCGCCCAGACGGCGCGGGTGTTCTTTCCCGGGGCAAAGCTCATTCCGGTGGACGGGCTGAAGGAGATGAACTTCGGCCGGTTCGAGGGCCAGACCTTCGTACAGGTAGAGCAGGACCCGGAGTATCTGGCATGGGTGCAGGAAAACGAGCACGCCGCCCACCCGGATGGGGAGCGCAGGAGCGATTTCTGCAACAGGGTGTGCAAAACGCTGGCTGACCTCATTGACAAGGCCCTTGCCGAAGGGCAGGAGCGGCTGGTCATCGTGGCCCATGGCGGCACCCAGATGGCCGCACTGGAGCGGTTTGGCGTGCCCCGCCGCAGCTTTCACGATTGGTGCGGCCCCAACGCGGGCGGCTATGTGCTGGATGCCCGGGACTGGCCGGAGCAGCACATCCTGCACCTGGTGGAGACCGTGCAGTACACAAAGGAGAACGGATGATGGAACAGGGCCTGCTGCATCTTTACTGGGGCGACGGCAAGGGGAAGACCACCGCCGCCATGGGCCTTGCCCTCCGCGCACTGGGCAGCGGCAAACGGGTGGTCATCGTGCAGTTCCTCAAGGGCGGGCAGAGCGGCGAGATCCCTCTGCTGGCCCAGCTGGGGGCAAAAATTTTCCGGGGCAAGGGCGGGCAGAAGTTCGTGTTCCAGATGAACGAAGCGGAAAAGGCCGCTGCCCGGGCCGTGCAGAACGAAAACCTGACCGCCGCACTGGACGAGCCTGCCGACCTACTTATTTTAGATGAAGCCGGTTCGGCCTGGGAGCTGGACATGGTGGACAAAGACCTGCTCCGGCGGGCCGTTCTGGAGCGTCCCGCCGCACAGGAATGCGTGCTGACCGCCCACAAAGCCCCGCAGTGGATGCTGGATGCCGCCGACTACTCCACCGAAATGAAATGCTGCCGCCACCCCTACCAGAAGGGCATCAAGGCGCGCAAAGGCATCGAATACTGAAAAACGCCCGGAGAACCGCAGCTTTCAGCGGCCCTCCGGGCGTTTTTGTGTTTACTGTTTTGCGATGATATCGCGGTTGGCCGCCAGCAAACCAAGGGCCAGCGCAGCGCTCAGGATGTCGGCCACAGCCTGAGCCATCAGCACGCCCTGATACTGGAACAGATGTACGCAGACCACCAGTGCCAGCAGAAACACCACGCCCTGACGGCTGATGGAGAGCAGGAAGGACGGTACGATTTTACCAGTTGCCTGGAACAGCACCGTGAGCAGGAGCACCACGCCGCCAAAGGCTGCGGTGTAGACCTGCCAGCGGAGCATCTGCGCACCAGTGGCGATCATCCCGGCATCCTGCACGAAGAGCTGCATCAGCGCCCCGGAATTCAGGCAGAGGATGAGGGACAGCACCACAGCGATGGAGACAAGGAAGGTCAGACAGAAGCGGATGAGCTTGCGCATCACATCCCGCTTTTTTGCGCCGTACAGGTAACCGAACAGTGGGATGCCGCCGAACGAGAAGCCAACCAGAACCAGCTGGGCGATCATGCTCACCTTGCTGGCAATGCCCATGGCGGCAATTTTATCGTTGCCGTAGGGCAAGAGGAACTGGTTCATCACAATGACAGTCAGGCTCTGCATCAGGTTGCTCAGCGCGGCAGTAACACCCACGCCCAAAATCTGCTGCAGCTCCCTGCCTGTGACGTGGCACTGGGACAGCTTGACAGACAGGCAGCGGCTCTTTTTGTGGAGCAGCCACAGGAAGTACAGGTCGCTGCACAGGTAGCCCACAATGGTGGCAATGGCCGCGCCCTTTGCGCCCCAGCCCACTGTGGTGATGAGGATGGGATCGAGGATGATGTTGATGACCGTGCCGCCGATGCTGCCGATCATGGACTGGGTGGCCATGCCCTCGCAGCGGACGAGGTTGGAATGGATAAAGTTCAGCACCGTGGCAGGGGCACCAATGGCCAGCACGGTGTAATAGGCCTGTGCGTGCGGCATCGTCTCAGCAGTCGCACCCAGAATGCCCAGCAGCGGGACGCGGAACAGCATCATCAGGGCTGCCAACACCACGCCCGTGGTCAGGGCCACATAGAAGCAGAACGAGCTGACCCGGCCGGTGCCCTCACGGTCGTCCTGTCCCAGCAGGCGGGAAATGAGTGAGCTGCCGCCCTGGCCGTAGATGTTGCCGAAGGCCATGAGGGCTGTGAACACCGGCGCACAGAGCGAAACACCCGCAATCAGCGCCGTATCGTTGGACTGTGCAATGAAAAAGGTATCGGCAAGGTTATACACCACGCTCACCATCAGGCCGAACACCGAGGGCAGCGCCATCTTGAAATAGGTGCGGTACAGATGATCGAGATCAAAAATAGAATCCATTGGTTTTTCCTCCACTTTCGTCCCTATTATAAAGGTTTTGCTTGCATTTGTTTGTGACACATGGCACAAACAAATGGCACAATGAAATAAAAGAAATGAGGTGAACTCATGCAGGAAATTCGTGACCCAGCCTGTCTGGAAACGCTGGCCCGGAAGCTGGAACTTTCCTCCCGGACCAGAACAGCAAAACGCCCGCGCAGGAGCTTTCCTGTGCGGGCGCTGCATTTCCTTTTGTGTTTTACCGCACCAACAGCAGCAGCCAGGCGGATGCCACAGCCTGCAGGATGAGCCAGCGGGCCACGACCTGCTCATCGCTCCAGCCCAGACGCTTGCGCACATGGTCGTGCAGCGGGGTCAGGGTGTTCTTGAGGATGGAGATGTGCAAAAACCGCTTGAAGCTGATCTTCAGGATGCCCAGGCTGCCGTCCACAATGAACACCAGCGCGGCCAGCAGGAAGGCGAAGGGGTGGCTGCTCTTGAGGGCCAGAACGGCCAGGAAGAAGCCCATGGCGCGGCTGCCCGCGTCCCCCATCAGCAGGGTGGAAGGCTTGGCGTTCTGCCACAGGTAGGCCAGCAGAGCACCAATGAACACGATGCCTGCGGTGGCGTAATCGCCCAGCTCCTCCCAGTAGGCCAGCAGGAAGGTGCCGATGCTGACCACGGCAAGGCTGGCGGAAAGGCCGTCCACGCCATCGGTGCAGTTGACCACATTGATGCTGGCCCAGATCAGGACGATGATGAGGATGAGGTAGACGGCATAGGGCAGGCTGAAGCTCCAGCTCAGGAAGTTGACCTCCGTGCCGTTGAAGTTCAGGTAGGTCACGCCCGCCACAACAGCGATGACCAGATCGATCAGGCCCTTTTTGTACTCGTTCCAGGCAGTCTCGGCGGCATCGTCAAAATAGCCGGAGAGCATGGACGCAATGAGCAGGACGGTGTAGATGACATACTCTGCTTTAAAGGGCACCACGGCCAGCGTGACCAGTGCGATGCACAGTACAAAAATGAGGCCGGAACCCCGGGCCTTGCCCTTGGAGAGTTCGCCGTTCACAGCAAACGCGCGGCCATGGTCGTGGGGGAGCTTATCGTGGAACACCGAGTCCATCAGCGCGGTCAGCGCAAATGCAAGCAGAAAGCCCAGCGCATCCACGGTGCGCGGGTTGCCAGAAAGCAGTTGAAGCATAGTTTTTTTCCTCTTTCCCGGAGCGGCAGAGGCCGTTCCTGTTCTTTCACTGCTGGATACAAATGAAGTGTATCACGCCCGGGCCAAAAAATCAATCTCTGGGGCAATGGCTACCCCATGGGCTGATGGGTTGACATTTTTCGCCCCCCTGTCTATAATGGGAAGACAAACGCCCTTTCGAGGGTATTTTTTTGTCTCACAGGAAAATCGGAGAAAAAGGAGAAGACATGAAACTTTCACTTGAACAGCTTTCGGCCCGGATGCGGCAGGGTGAGACCATCCCCTCCCGCCAGACGGCCCAGGTGGCTCTGGCACTGAGCATCCCCTCCATTCTGGAGCAGCTGGTGGTCACTGCCATGGGATACATCGATGCTGCCATGGTGGGCCACATCGGTGCAGAAGCTACCGCTTCCATCGGCATCGTCAGCTCCAGCACCTGGCTGCTCCACGGCGTTCTGGTGGGCCTGTACACTGCCCTCTCCATCCAGATCGCCCAATATCTGGGGGCTGACCGGCAGGATGATGCCCGCAGCGTGCTGCGGCAGGCCATGCTTTTCAATGTGATCCTGGGCGTGGGTGCCGCTCTCTTCGGCCTGGGCATCAGCCCCTTTCTGCCGGGGTGGCTGGGAGCTGACCCCTCCCTGCGGGCAAACGCCACAGCCTACTTTGCCATCTGGTCAACGGCTCTGCCCTTCACCATGGCCATGGGCATGTACACCTCCATCCTCCGGGCAGAAGGCTACGCCCTGACCGCCAGCCTCATCAGCGTGCTGGTCTGTGTGCTGGATGCCATCTTCAACTTCTTCCTCATCAACCCCACCCGGACGCTGTGGGGCATCACCGTCTGGGGTGCTGGGCTGGGCGTGCCCGGCGCAGCCCTGGGCACCGCCCTGGCCACCGTGGTGGGCGGCCTGTTGGCTTTGGCCATCCTGCTGCTGCGGAAAGGCCCCCTCTGCATCCGGAAGCCTGCCCCCTGGAAGATCACCCGCTCCTGCCTGCGGAACCTGCTGTGGGTCGGCGGTCCTCTGGCGGGAGAACGTGCCGCCATCTCTCTGGCGCAGGTGGTGGTGGTGCGCATCGTGGCCGGCCTGGGTACCGTGGCCATTGCCGCCAACAGCCTGGCTGTCAACGCCGAGGGCTTGTGCTACATGGCGGGCTACGGCATCCAGAGCGCAGCTGTCACCCTCATCGGCCAGGCCGTGGGTGCCAACCGGAAGGATATGGCCAAGCGGTTTGCCTGGCTGTGCACCGGCCTTGGCATGGGGGTCATGGCCCTTTCCGGCGTTGGTCTGTGGATCTTTGCCCCAACCCTGATGAGCCTTTTCACCACCGATGCGGCTGTCATCGCTCTGGGTGCTCAGGTTTTGCGCATCGAAGCCTGGGCCGAGCCCATGTTCGGTGCCTCCATCGTGGCCAGCGGTGCCATGCAGGGTGCGGGCGACAGCACCTCCTGTTTTGTGTTGAACATATTCAGCATGTGGTGCATCCGGCTGACACTGGCGTTCCTGCTGGCTCCCCGGCTGGGCCTGATGGGCGTTTGGGGTGCCATGTGCTGCGAACTGAGCATCCGGGGCCTGCTGTTCCTCATCCGCCTTGCCCGGGGCAAGTGGCTGGAAAAGGGCGCGCTGTCTTAAATCGAATCGATAAAAGCAAAAAAGAAAGGACGCTTTCGCGTCCTTTCTTTTTTGTTCTGTCACTCACTTCCGGCCATGCAGGATGGGAGAGAGCGGCTTATAGATCAACATGCAGATCAGGGCATCCAGCAGGCCCTTGACCAGAGTGAAGGGCATATTGAAGATGACCAGGCACTTGATAAGGCTGTTGGCAGAGGGCAGGATAGCCTGATACATACCCAGGATGGCTTCCAGCGGCATGTGATAGAACTTGACGTAGGCCGGGTAGGTGATGAAGTAGTTGGACGGCACACTGAACAGGGCCATGGCCACGGCACCAGCCACTGCGCCGATGATGGCGTTCTTGCGGCTCTTGTGGTGCTTGTAGAGGTAACCGGCCAGTGCGGAGAACACCGCACCCAGCATGAAGTTGCACAGCTCACCCACCAGTGCGGTAGAGGTGCCCTTGATGACCACATGGAGCAGGTTCTTCATAAAGCTGATGATCACGCCGTACACCGGGCCAAGGGCAAAGGCACCCAGCAGAGCGGGCAGGTCGGAGAAGTCCATCTTGACGAAGGACGGGATGAGCATCGGAAGCGGGAACTCGATGAACATCAGGATAAAGGCCACCGCGCTGAGCATGGCGGCAACGGTCAGGTTGCGGGTCGTGTTTTTCTTCATGGTAATATTCCTCCCGGGGCGTTCTGGCCCCAAATCAAAGATTGGAAAGCCCCTTTCGCGTGGTTCGGAACCGGGAAGACAATCAAAAACGCGCTCTGCCGCAGCAAACACTGCAACAGGGCGCGTAGACAAATCGTATTGCCTGCCGTTTCTTGCATCCGGACTATACCGTTGGCCCCGGAGTCTCACCGGGTCAGCACCCTTGCGGGTGGTCGCGGGCTGTACCGCCAGTGGGGAATCTCACCCCGCCCTGAAACGAACTTTCTGGCCAAGAGTATAACGCGGCTGCTCCGCCTTGTCAACCCCTTTTTTATTTGCCCTGCACGGGCCGGATATGGTATACTGTGGGACAGGATGTTACAATTTTTGATACAAGGAGCTTTTTGCCATGATTTTTACCGTTCGTGACCTCGGGTTCGAGATCGGGCCTTTTTTGCTGGAGGGCTGGTGGGCGCTGGCTGCCCGGGCTGTCTGCGCCGCGGTCATCGTTTTTGCGGGGCTTCTGGTCGGCTGGCTGCTGCGCCGGAAGATCTTTCCCGCTCTGCAGGCCCGCAGCTGGCACTTTGCCGCCACGCCCATCCTCCTGCGCAGCTTACAGAGCCCTTTGGCGCGGATGGCCTTTTACAGCGGCCTGTATCTGGCCCTGACCAGCCTGCCGTGGGCCATTCCGGGCCTGACAAAGTTTCTGTTCACGGCCTATAAGATCGCAACGACCCTCCTGTTCTGCCAGGGCCTGTACAATGCCTCTGAGGTAGCCGACCTGCTGCTGGCCTCCTGCAGCCCGGAGATCCGGAGCAACAAAACCCTGCGCTCCCTGCTGGACACCACCTACAAAGTGCTGGTCATCATTCTGGGTGTTGCCACCTGCGCGCAGATCGTCGGCTTCCCCATCGGCAGCATCGTAGCCGGTGCCGGTCTTGTGGGCCTGACCATCTCGCTGGCCGCGCAGGAAAGCGCCAGCAACCTGTTCAGCGGCATCGTCATCCTGCTGGACAAGCCCTTTTCCATCGGCGATTGGATCACCGTGGGCAATGTGGAGGGCGAGGTCATCGACATCAACTTCCGCTCCACCCGCATCCGCTCCATGGACCACAGCGTAATCATTATCACCAACAGCCAGATCTGCGCCTCCACTGTCCAGAACGCAGCCCTGCGCACCATGCGGCCCTATAAGTTCACGCTGGGTGTCACCTACGGCACCACCCGTGCCCAGCTGGAAAAGCTGATGGCTGACCTGCAGGCCATGCTGGACAACAGTCCTTACACCAACAAGGGCACCAACATCGTCCGGCTGACCAGCTTTGGCGATTCCAGCATCAACATCCTCATCTCGGCCTACCTGACCACCAACGTCTATGCCACCTTCCTGCAGCAGCAGAACGATCTGAACCTGAACATCATGGACGTGATGCAGGCAGACGGCGTGGACTTCGCCTTCCCCTCCACCAGCGTCTACATCGAAAAGAATTGAGCATACCACAACGCCCCCTGTGTGCCTGCTGCGGCGCACAGGGGGCGTTTTTATCATACGTTATTCCCGGGTCCTGATCTCGATCGTTCTGCCGCCAAGATTCTCATAGACGCGATGGGAGACGGAGAGCACCGTGCGGCCTGCAGACGCGCGGCGCAGAGCCGCCAGCACATGGGCCTCCGTTTCGGCATCCAGATTGGCGGTGATCTCATCCAGCAGCAGCACGGCGGGATCTGCAGCGGCGGCACGGGCAATGGACAGCAGCTGCCACTCGCCCTGCGAGAAGATGCCCTCGGTACAGACGGTGTCATAGCCCTCCGGCAGAGCCCGGATGGCAGCATCGATCCCGGCCAGTGCAGCGGCAGACCTTGCCATTTCCCCGGTGATCTGCGGATCTCCCAGCGTGATCTGTTCCAGCACGGTGCCCGGCACGCGGGAGAAATGCTGTTCCACACAGCCGATGCAGGTGCGGCGCTCCCGGTCGGTGATGTCCCCCACCTTCACGCCGCCGATGGTCACCGTACCGGCCTCCGGCTGGTACAGGCCCAGCAGGAGCTTGAACACGGTGCTCTTGCCCGCACCGGTGCGGCCCACCAGCGTGACCTGCTCCCCCTGTTTCACGGTCATGGAAAAATCCTTCAGAACATGCCGTTCCCCATAGCCGAAGGTGACGTGCGCAAATTCCACATCGCCCCGGGCAGCCTCCCTGCGCGCGGGCGGGATCGTGCGCTCCGGCTGGTCGAGAAAGGCATCGATGCGCCTGACACCCGCCATGGCCGACTGGATGGTTTGGATCTCCATGCCCAGGCTTTCGATGGGGGCGAAGATGCGGGAGATGTAGTTGATGATGGCCACCGAGGTGCCCACTGACATGCCGAACAGGGTCAGGAGCTGTGCGTTCCCCGAAGCGGAGAGCAGCATCACGATGCCGACCACAGCGGCATTCAGCAGCAGCACCACCGGCGAATAGACGGCATCATAAAAATTGGTGCGCTCCATGGCGGCATAGCTGTCACCGATGCACCGGTCATACCGGCGCTCCATGTAATCCTCCAGCCCCAGCGCCCGGATGGTGCGGATATTGTGCAAGGTCTCGGGCACCTGCCCGGAGACTGCGGCGACCACGCGGCGGTTGTCCAGCTGCGCGGCCAGCATCCGCTTCTGGACGTAACGGGTGAACACGGCAAACAGCGGCAGCACCAGCAGCAGGATCAGCGCAAGGCCGGTGTTTTTCACCGCAATGACCCCCATGATGGAGACGATGCGGCAGGCATCTGCTGCCATGCTGATGATGCCGGAAGTGAACAGGGCTTCCACCGTGTCCACATCGCCCGAAAAGCGGGCGGCCACCTCGCCGGGATTCTGCTCTGCCAGTGTACCGGCGGGCAGGCGGCTCAGCTTCCGGGACATCTCTGAGCGCAGGGCATGGGTCATCCTCTGGCCAAAGAGCACCAGCAGGCTTTCCTGCGCCGAGGTGAGCACACCTTCCAGTGCAAGGCTGCCGAAGTAGAGCAGCACGGCCAGAAAGGACAGCGGGAGGCCCGCGGTCAGGCGGTCGATGACCCGGGCCAGCAGCAGGGGCGGCAGCAGGGATGCCGCCACCGAAGCTGCCACACACAGCACCGTCCCCACCGTGAGAAGGCGGTGCGAAGCCGCTGCCATCCGGACGGCAGCAAACACGCCGTGATCATTTTTCTTTTTCATGCGCCCTCTCCCCCTTTCAGACCGGTCTGGCTTTCATACAGCTGGCGGTAGACCGGAACCGCTGCCATCAGCTCCTCGTGGGTGCCAACGGTGGTTCTGCCGCCCTCCATAAAAATGATCTGCTGCATCTGCGGAAAATGATACAGCCGGTGGGAGATCAGGAACACCACCTTATCCCTGGCATACGCCTGCAGCTCGGCAAAGATCGCATCCTCGGTGCTGCGGTCCAGTGCCGAGAAGGGGTCATCCAGCACCAGCACCGGGCGGGGATGGGCCAGCGTCCGGGCCAATGCCAGACGCTGTGCCTGCCCGCCGGAAAGGCGGGTGCCGCCGCTGCCGATGACCGTCTCCGTGCCCTTTTCCATGGCCAGCACTTCCTCCTTCAGGGCAGCGGCTGCAAGCCACGGCATGACATCCTGTTCACTGCCGCAGAGGACATTATTCTGCACGGTGTCGGCGCTCAGTTCCGGGTCATGGCCCAGATACCCAACCGTGGCGGCGATCTGGCGCTGGGTCAGGGTGGAAAGCTCTCTGCCGCCAAAGCAGACCGAGCCTTGATAGGGCGCTTCGCAGAGGAATACGCGGCCAAGGGTGGATTTTCCGCAGGCGATCGGGCCGGTGATGCCGATGATATCGCCGGGGTGGGCCGTCAGGCTCAGGCCGGAAAAGACAGGCTCTTCCCTATAGGAGAAGGCGAGTTCTTTCAGCGTCACATCCTGTGCCGCCGGGATCTGCAGGGCATCCAGCTGCTCGGGCGTTTTCATCAGGGGTCTGATGCGCTTCCAGGAGACCTCTGCCTTTTGCACCGCGTTGAAGAGCTTGGCCACCTTGGAGGATTTGACCACCAGCTTGGTAAAACAGGAGAGGAAGGTGGTGAAGGCGGCGATATCCCAGTGGTTCCAGCCGGTGCCCAGCACATTCTTTGCGCCGAACCACAGGATGAAGAGGGTCCCTGCCTCGGATGCCGCCAGATAAAGCGGCGGCAGAGCGGACTGCCACACGTTGTTCCGCACGGCTGTCTTTTCGTAAAGGCTCAGGGCCTCCTCGTATTTTTCCATCCGGGCCTCCTCGCAGCCGTAGATGCGGTAGGTCACGGCATTCCGGGCACGGTCCAGCGTGGCACTGCTCAGGGCACCGGCGGCCTTTTTATAGGCCGCACCGGCGCGCTGCACCGGCTTTTTCATCCCTGCCGCGCAGACATAGG
>ERZ857785.3624-NODE-3624-length-11145-cov-8.622362_pt1 | contig 11145 bp, 13 predicted proteins | sample MGYA00519763_ERZ857785 | MGnify/ENA primary metagenome ERZ857785 (study PRJEB31778, sample SAMEA3449365) | human gut metagenome | biome: human gut; feature: human-associated habitat; material: faeces | place: United Kingdom | collected 2010/2012 ... | reverse complement strand
ATATGTATGGAAGTGAAGCAAAAGTAACAAGTGATTTAATAAATAGTTATGCATGGGATACAGCAATAGTGTTTATACAAAAGTGTGGAACAGAAAGTAATAGCTCAACATATTCATATACTGCTGGACTATCATCAAGAAGTACAAGTGCTCCACAAACTACAGGAACAAATATATTAAAAGCGACAAATAAGGTAGATAAGCAATGTAATATATTTGATATGGCAGGAAACTGTTTTGAATGGACAACAGAAACTTCTAGCTATTCCTTCGGTCCTTGCGTTGGTCGAGGAGGTTTTTTCAGCTACGGCAACGACAGTTGCACGAGTTATCGCTTCACCTACAGTACTTCCGGTGCTCTCAGCAACTGTTCGTTTCGCCCACTTTTATATTTGTAGAGCTGAACTCTGTGAAAACTAAAACTATAACAATAGAAAAGTAGTTTTAATATAGTGTTAATTAAATAAGAGTAATTAACGAATGAAATACGTTAATTAGAGAAATTTTTCATTCATTTTCAAAATACGTTTTAAACGGATTTTGGAATATGAAGAAAATTTTCCACTAACGTGGCGCCACTAACGTGGCGCTTTTTTGACGTTTAAAACATAAAAAATATTATATGAGAAAGACATCTGGTAATATGTCAAGATAAATTTAAAAAATAATTTAAATTTTTTTAGCACATTGATAATAAAAAGAGCATACTTAATAAACCTCCAGAAAAACATTTTTTTGAAAGGTGAATTCTGGAAGTGGCTACAATGACGCATATAAAATTACGTTAACTTAACCATCTCCTTTTGAGTATCAATGTAAAGTTGATTTTTCTGTAGCATAGAAAAAATCAATCTTACGAATTTTCGTGCAGTAAGTGCGAGTGCTCTTTTATGTTGAAATCTACTGACTTCGTTGTACTTCTTTTGATAAAACATACGATAGTCATCATTAGAACGTATAACACTTCCAGTAGCTTCAAGTAAATAGTAACGAAGATATTTGTTACCAGCTTTTGTAATAAAAGTATTGTTGGCAGTAAATTTTCCTGATTGTCGTTTGCGCCAGCAAAGACCAGCAAATTTGGCTAGTTTTTCTTCTTTAGGAAATCGAGAAATAAAGCCAATTTCAGCAATAATGCCGAGCAGCGAAAACAGGACCAATACCTTTAATAGAAAGTAAGCATTGATATTCGTTACTAGATAAGCCTTTAACAGCCTTTAAAATAGCCTTGTCCAATTCTTTAATTTGTTTTTCTAAAGATGAAATACAATTAAAGGAAGCAGCAATAGTAACATTTAAAGGATCATATAAAGCTTTATCTAACCTATAAGAATCACGGCAAGCTTTTTGAAGAAGTTTTGCAGTATTTTCAGGATTAGAAAAACGACTTTTACCTTTTTCACAAATAAAATCAATAAGTTGTTCAAGAGGCATACAAGCAATTTCATCAGGACATAAAAATTCAGTAACAATAGCAGATGCAGTTGCACCAAATTTATTAGAGAAAGGTTGCTCATTTTTATCTAAAACAGCAAGTTCGCTGAATTTTAAAAAGATATTAGATAAAGCAAAAGATTTTTCTCTGTTTAAGTTTTCGACAATATGTAATCGTTGTCTAGTTAGTCTTTGAAGAGCAACAAAAGCAGAACTTTGAAAAGGTAAAGAAGTAATTTTGCCAGTACGAGCAAAATCGCTAATAACCATGCTATCTAAAGGGTCAGTCTTATCGAGAAAAATAAAAGATTCTCTGTAAGCTTTGATTACCTTAGGATTTAAGCAATAAACTTTTGGTTTGTAACAAGCAAGCTCAGGTGAAGAAGAAAGATAGTTGCAGATATGGAAACTATAATAAGAAGTAGATTCCATAGCAATAACAACATATTTTAAATTTTCTGTCTCAAGACAATTACAAAGATTAGTAATTAAGACAGAAACACCTGGCAAATTGTTAGAGCAAGAAAAAGACAAAAGTTTTTTAGCAAAAAAATCCATAGCATAAACATAGTTAGACTTAGAGCTAACATCAATACCAACAAAAAGAGTTGATTGAAGTTGTTCATTCATAGTGAATCACCACCTTTCAATTCTAAATAATATAAATTAATAAAGGATTACCCCTAGCAATTAGTATATCAACACCCTCGCACTAATCAGAACTAAGTAAGAAGGAATGACCTATTTGCTACGATAGTACCTTCAAACTTGAACAACATCTGGGTTAGAAGTAAATAACTAAAAGTAAGGAAACAGTCTTTCTAAGAAGTCACCTAAAAGGTGCAACAAGGAAAAAAAGAATTAACCTTTAATTTAAATTTATACAATAATATTATACAACATTATGTAAAGAGTAACCCTTTATTAAATTACATTAAATTTTTCTTATGCAATCATTTATTTAATGTAAATTAAACTTATAAAATTGATTGTAAATATATTATACGAGGAAGAGAGAATATGGGATTTAGTAAAATGATGGAATTATTGCAACAAAAAAACAAAGGAAAAATTGTTTTTTGCAATACGGGTAATTTTTATATAGCCATTGGTAAAGATGCTGTATTGTTAAATAATTTGATAGATCTAAAATTAAGTTGTTTAAAACAAGAAATATGTAAAGTTGGATTTCCAATAAATGCATTAGAAAAATATACAGAATTGATAGCTGAAAAAGAATATAGTTATATAGTATATTTTTTCAATCAAGAAAAAGAAGAACTGGAGATAATTATGCAATATGAAGGTAAAAATAACAATGAAATTAAAGAAAAGGTCAATTGAAAAAGTAAATTCTATTTGGAAAAAGTAAATTCTAGTTACTGAGTAAATGCTATTTATAAGCAAAAATTTAATGCCAAAACATTGATTTTTGCTTATTTTTAGTGTGAAATGAGAATATAGACAAGAAAAAAAGACGAACTTAAGCGAGTGAATTCAAATGCTTCGTATGGAGTCTTTCCACCAAGAGATTTTCTTGGTACAGAATTTATGTGTGAGAACATTAGGTCAAGCTTATCCTGCGTCAAATTTGACATAGATTTTTTCTTTAGTATAATATCTCGTATAAATTCATGATTATTTTCTACATGTGGCTTCTGGCTTGGCATTTGTGCATAACAATAAAATATATTACTTCTAATTTTACCTGTTTCTGCATTTACTTCAAACTGTTTATTTAGTAAATTTACTAAAAACTATTGACAAATAAGCTAAAATAGTGTAAAGTATATTAGCATTACAAAAATATGTAATGATTTCAGAAGAAAGAGGTAATAACTATGGAGGAAAAAGTAAAAATTAGTATGTTATGCCAATTATATGGAAAACTTCTAACAAAAAAACAATTTGAATTCATAGATGATTACTATAATAATGACTTGTCATTATCAGAAATTGCAGAAAATCATAATATAACCAGACAAGCTGTTAGGGACATCATAAAGAAGGGGGAAAAGAAACTTTTCGAATATGAAGAAAAGTTAATGTTTATGAAAAGGATGTTAAATCAAGAAAAAAGAATTGAAAAAGCTTTATCAGAATTGACAAAAATACAAAAAGATTCTTCAGATAAGCAGGTAGTAAGCGTTTTAGAGAGTATAAAAAAAGAATTAAACTATTTAGTATAATAAAAAGTTAAGAATAGGAGTTGAAATTATGGCTTTTGAAGGTTTATCTTCTAGATTACAAGAAATAACAAGAAAAATTAGAGGAAAAGCAAGAATTACAGAATCAGACTTAAAAGAAATGTTAAGAGAGGTTAAACTTGCACTTTTAGAAGCTGATGTTAACTATAAAATAGTAAAAGATTTTATAGAAACTGTTCGAGAAAAAGCACTTGGTCAAGATGTATTAAAATCTTTAACACCAGGGCAACAAGTTGTAAAAGTTGTAAAAGACGAGTTAGTAGAGTTACTTCGGAGGAACAGAGAGCAGAATAAATTTTACTCCTAATCCACCAACAGTAATTATGCTAGTTGGACTTCAGGGGTCTGGTAAAACTACAACATCAGGTAAACTTGCTAATTTACTTAGAAAACAAGGAAAAAATCCTTTGTTAGTAGCATGTGATGTATATAGACCAGCAGCTATAAAACAATTACAAGTAGTAGGTAAACAATTAAACATTCCTGTATTTGCAAATGAAACATCAAAAGATGTAGTTCATATAGCAAAACAAGCAATGTCAACAGCAATTTCAAAATTAAATGATGTAGTAATTTTAGATACAGCTGGACGATTACATATTGATGAAGCTTTAATGGATGAACTAAAAAATCTAAAGGCTGGAATTAAACCACATGAAATTTTGCTTGTAGTTGATAGTATGACAGGTCAAGATGCTGTAAATGTAGCAGAAAAATTTAATGAAGCATTAGGAATTGATGGAGTAGTATTAACCAAGTTAGATGGTGACACACGTGGTGGAGCTGCATTATCTGTAAAAAAAGTAACAGGAAAACCAATTAAGTTTGCTGCAACAGGTGAAAAATTAAGTGATATTGAAGTATTTCATCCAGATAGAATGGCACAAAGAATATTAGGAATGGGAGATATATTATCTGTCATTGAAAAAGCTGAAGAATCATTTGATTTAGAGCAAGCAGAAAAATTAGAAAAGCAATTAAGAAAAAAAGAATTTGACTTAGATGATTATTTATCACAAATAAGACAAATTAAAAAAATGGGTTCGTTTTCATCTTTATTAAAAATGATTCCAGGAATGAATCAATTAAAAGATGTAAAAATAGATGATAAAGAATTTGTAAAAATTGAGGCAATGATATGTTCTATGACAAAAGCAGAAAAAAGAAATACAAAACTTTTAAATGCGAGTCGTAGACAACGTATAGCAAAAGGTAGTGGAACAACAGTACAAGACATTAATAAATTCATTAAGTCATTTGAAATGACACAAAAAATGATGAAAAAGATGAAAAGCGATAAAGGCGGAATGAAAAAGTTGATGAAAGGCATTGATGAAAATACATTAAAAAACTTTAAGTTCTAATTAAATTATGTTATTAAATTTTAAGTTAACTGTTTAAGCTTTGCTTGTCACAGATAACTTATGCAATTGAGCAAAGCGAGATTGTAGATAATAGAAATGAAATTTTCAGGAGGTGAAATAAATGGTAAAAATTAGATTACAAAGACAAGGAAAGAAAAAGGCTCCATTCTATCATATAGTTGTAGCAGATTCAAAATCTCCAAGAGATGGAAAAATCATTGAACAATTAGGAACATACAACCCAATGACAGATCCAGCTACAATTGTTTTAGATAAAGAAAAAGTAGAAAAATGGATTAAAAATGGAGCAAAACCAACAGATACAGTTAAGGCTTTAATTGAAAAAGCTTAATGTTAAAACAAATAAAACTTAAACAAGGAAGGAATACGACCATGAAAGAAGTTTTAAAAACCATTATTTCAAATTTAGTAGATAATGAAGAGGCTGTTGAAATAAACCAAATAGATAGTGAAAAATCAATTACATTTGAAGTAAAAGTAGCAGAAGCTGACATGGGGAAAGTAATAGGAAAACAAGGAAGACTTGCAAAATCTATTAGAACAGTAATGAAAGCAGTAGCAGCAAGAGAACATAAAAAAGTGTCAGTTGAATTTATAGGATAATTGGAGTATTTTATATGACAAAATATCTTGAGATTGGTCAAATTGTAAATACATTTGGAATCAAGGGAATGGTAAAAGTAAAACCATTTACAGATGACAATAAGCGATTTGATAGATTAGAAAAAGTATATATTAAAAATAAAGAAAAATTAAAAGAATATCAAATAGAAGAGGTAAAGTATCATAAAGATATGATATTAATCAAATTCAGAGGAATAGAAAATCCAGAACAAGCAAATTTATTACGTAATAGTTACTTAATGATTGATAGAGAAGAAGAAAAACCTCTTGAAGAAGGAACTTATTATATAGTAGATATGATAGGAATGGATGTATATACTGAGGAAGGAGAAAAACTTGGAAATATAGAAGATATTTTTAATACAGGTAGCAATGATATATACGTAGTAAAAAGTGAACTAGGAAAACAAATACTTTTACCTGCAATTAGTGATGTGGTAAAAAACATTGATATGGAAAATAAAAAAATGGTAGTTCATTTAATATCTGGACTAATTTAATGGAGGAAAAAATGAAATTTGATGTTTTAACACTTTTTCCAGATATGTTTGAATGTTTAAATCAAAGTATTATTGGAAGAGCTAAAGAAAAAGAACTAATAGATATTAATTTGATAAATATTAGAGATTTTTCAAATAATAAACATAAAAAAGTAGATGATACTCCATATGGTGGAGGGAGTGGCATGGTAATGATGCCAGATGTAGTATATAGAGCTTATGAATCTGTTAAAACAAAAGATGCAAAAGTAATATATATGACACCACAAGGAAAAAAATTAGACCAAAAAAAAGTAGAAGATTTAGCAAAACAAAACCATTTAATTATACTTTGTGGACATTATGAGGGAATTGATCAAAGAGTTCTTGATAAAATTGTGGATGAAGAAGTATCAATTGGAGATTATGTATTAACAGGAGGAGAGATTCCTGCTATGGTGTTAATAGATAGTGTGAGTAGATATGTAGAAGGTGTTTTAAACAAAGAGTCTATAAAAGAGGAAAGTTTTTCAAATGGCCTTTTGGAATATCCACAATATACAAGACCAGAAGTATTTGAAGGAGAAAAAGTTCCTGATATATTGCTTTCTGGAAATCATCAAAATATAGATAAATGGAGAAAACAAAAATCTTTGGAAATAACAAAAAGTAAAAGGCCGGATTTGCTTTTAAAGTAAAGCAAAAGAGGTAAAAAAGAAGTGCACAAAAATTTTTAAGTTGCACCGCTCGGAGAATAGAAAAAAGGAGGAAATTCTAAAATGGATATTATAAAATCTATTGAACATGAACAATTAAAAAATAAAATACCAGAATTAAAAGTTGGTAATACAGTTAGAGTACACGTAAGAATCAAAGAAGGAAACAAAGAAAGAATCCAAGTATTTGAAGGAATTGTAATTAAAAAACAAGGTGGAGGACTTAACGAAACATTTACAGTTAGAAAAATCTCTTACGGTGTAGGTGTTGAAAAAACATTCTTAATCCATTCACCATTAGTAGAAAAAGTAGAAGTAGTTAGAGTAGGTAAAGCAAGACGTGCTAAACTTTACTATTTAAGAGAGAGAACAGGTAAAGCTTCTAAGACTAAAGAAATGGTAGGAGCTAGAATCGAAAATAAAATGATTACAGTTAAAGAAGAAGTTGCAGAAGCACCAGCTAAAGAAGCTGAGGTAGCAACAGAAGAAACAAAGACAGAAGCAACAGCTGAATAAATAAATGAAAGAGGTGTCTAATATCAGGCATCTTTTTTGATAGTTTTAAAAATGAGTAGTTCATGCTAATAAACATAAAAAGAGTGGGGAGCTCAGATGAGCTCCCCCTCTGTTGATGCTAAAGTTTTTATTTGGAGAACACTGCCTCGATAGCAGCGATAGGATCGCAGTTCAGTGAGACAGGTACTTCAAAACCTATGCCGGTGCATGGCGTTCCGTGCAGAAACAGGGTAGTGAAAACTCCAGTCTTTTCCCAACCTATACTTTTCATAATATCAAAGCACATTATCTGAGCTTCGATATTTGATTTTCGGTTGACGGTACCAATTGATAAGGTACCATTTTCATGGTTGCATACGATGAAATCGCGTTCTCCGTTGTTCAAAACTTTTTGTTTCATGTTGAGTTCCTCCTTGGCATTTGCCATATAATGTAATGTATTAATAGTGTCAGATGTAACGAGGATAAAACGTTGCATCCTATTAATTATAACACTATTAACATAAAATGTCAAAAATTTCAACAAAAAAATACAAAAAAGAGCTTTACAAAAAAGAACAACTAATATAAAATAAAATAGATAAAGTGGGACAAAATAAATATGTATACGGAGGAAAAAAATGAAAGAAAAAAATGAATTAAGTTACAGAGACTTAAAAATGATATGTAATCAAGATATGTTCAAATTTGATACAACACAAGAGCTAGAACCAATAAATGATGGAATTGGACAAGAAAGAGGAATAAAAGCGTTAGAATTTGGAATAGATGTAAATGTAAAAGGTTATAACTTATATATAGAAGGACCAAGTGGAGTCGGAAAAACTATGTATGCCAAGAATTACTTAGACAGTATTGCACCAAAAAAGAAAGTTCCAAATGATTGGTGCTATATATATAACTTTAAAAATCCAAATGAACCAATAGCAGTATCACTTCCAGCGGGACAAGGTAAAGAATTCAAAGAGAATATGGATGGATTTATAAAAGAAGTAAAAAAAGATATTAAGAAAACATTTAATGCAGATGACTTTGAAAAAGAAAAAGCATTAATCAAAAAGGAATTTGAAGAAAAACGAGAAGTAGTCTTAACAAAACTAAATGAAAATTCACAAAAACATGGATTTCAAGTAAAATCAGCACAAAATGGAATATATATGATGCCAATAGTAGAAGGAAAAGTAATACAAGAAGAAGAATTTGAAAAACTAGACGAAGAAATAAAACAAGTATATGAAGAAAAATCAGCAATAGTGCAACAACAGATAATGGATGCAATAAGTGAAATAAAACAAATAGAGAGGCAATCAGACAAAAAGGTTTCTGAATGGCAATCTAATATAGCGTTATTAACAGTTAATGCACACATAAACTATATAAAATCAAAATATAAAAGAAATAAAAAAATAAACCAGTTTTTAAATGATGTAAAGCAAGATGTATTAAAAAATGTATCATATTTCCTAGAAGAAGACAAGAATCAAAACAATAATCAACAACAAGGACCACAAACTCAAAGAGTTCAGGATCCATGTCTAAATTATAGAGTAAACTTATTTATAGACAATAGCAATTTAGAGGGATGTCCAGTAGTAATGGATTCAAACTATTCATATCAAAACTTATTTGGAAAATTAGAATATGAGAATTATTATGGTGCACTAAAAACAGATTTTACAATGCTAAAACCAGGATTAATGCATGAGGCAAATGGAGGATATATTATATTCCAAGCTAAGGATTTACTAGCAAATCCAGCATGTTACGAAGAATTAAAAAGAGTATTAAGAGTAAAAGAATTAAGTATAAACAATGCAATGGAACAACGTTCATCAGTAATGATGGTATCCTTAAAACCAGAGCCAATTCCACTCGATTTAAAAGTAATACTTATAGGAAATGCTAATATATACCATACATTATTATCAATGGATATAGACTTCAGAAAACTATTTAAAATAAAAGTGGAATTTGAAGAAACAGCACCTATAAATGAAGAGAATGTAAACAAATTAGCACGATTTGTTCATACATTTTGTGAACAAGAAGGATTGTTACAATTAGATAAATCAGCAATGGCAAGAATTGTAGAATATGCATCAAGATTAGCAGGAGAAAAGGGAAAATTATCAACTAGATTTACAGAAATTGCACAAGTGGTTGGTGAAGCTTGTACATGGGCAAAATTAGGAAAAAGTAAAATTGTTACAGAAGAATATATAGACAAGGCATTAAATGAAAGAATTGATAGAATAAAAAAATATGATGAAAAATATATAGAAATGATAAAGGAAAATACACTTTTAATAAATACAAAAGGTTCATTAGTAGGAGAACTAAATGGATTAACTGTAATGACAATAGGAGATTATACATTTGGTAAGCCGGCTAAAATTACTGTTAACACTTATACAGGAAAAGGTGGAATAGTAAATATCGAAAGAGAAGTTGAAATGTCAGGTTCAACACACAGTAAGGGTGTATATATTCTTTCAGGGTATTTAGGAGAATTATTTGCACAAGATATACCACTATGTTTAACAGCAAGTATATGTTTTGAACAATTATACAATGGGGTTGATGGAGACAGTGCATCAAGTACAGAATTATATGGATTGCTTTCAAGTCTTTCAGAAATACCTATCAAACAGTCAATAGCTGTAACAGGTTCTGTAAATCAAAAAGGGCAAATTCAACCAATAGGTGGAGTAAATGAAAAGATAGAAGGATTTTTCCAAATTTGCAAAATGAGAGGACTAGATGGTTCCCATGGTGTAATGATTCCTGTACAAAATATAAATAATTTACAACTTTCAGATGAAGTTGTTGATGCTGTAAAAAATAAACAGTTCCACATTTATGCAGTTTCAACAATAGATGAAGGAATCGAAGTACTAACAGGAGTGCCAGCAGGAAAAAGAGATAAAGATGGAAACTTCCCAGCAGGAACAATAAATAGATTAGTTTATGAAAAATTAAAAAAATATGCAAAAGTATGTGAAAGATAAGTTGTCAAGAGGAGAAATGCTCCTTTTAGACAACTTTTATTAATTTGTTGAAAATTCAAAATAATTATTGTAAAATAAGAATATATGAGGTGAAGCAAAATGCAAGAACAGGAATACAAAATAGAAAATATAAAATCATTTGAATTGGCAGATATATTTGATTGTGGTCAATGCTTTAGATGGAATAAGCAAGAGGATGGAAGCTATACAGGTATATTTAGAAAAAATGTAATAAATGTTCAAAAACAAAAAAATACAATAATCTTTAAAGGAATATGTGATGGAGAAATAAAAGAAATAGTAGAAGATTATTTCGACTTGAAAAGAAATTATGAAGAAATAAAAAACAAATTATCTCAGATAGATGAAAATATAAAAACAAGCATAGAATATGGAAAAGGAATTAGAATATTAAATCAGGACTTATGGGAAACAATAATATCATTCATAATATCAGCAAATAACAATATACCAAGAATTAAGGGCATAATAGAAAAACTATCAAAAACATATGGAAATGAAATAATATGGAACAACAATAAATATTATACATTTCCAAGTGTAAATCAATTAAAAGATGTAACAATAGAACAATACAGAAAATTGGGCCTGGGATTTAGAGATATAAGACTATATGAAACAGTGCATATGATATTAGATAAAAAGGTTAATTTAGAAGAAATGCAAAACAATTCAAATACATTAGAAGTAAGAGAACAACTACTAACATTATCAGGAGTTGGACCTAAAGTGGCTGATTGTATATTATTATTTTC
>ERZ857785.3618-NODE-3618-length-11153-cov-35.039016_pt1 | contig 11153 bp, 10 predicted proteins | sample MGYA00519763_ERZ857785 | MGnify/ENA primary metagenome ERZ857785 (study PRJEB31778, sample SAMEA3449365) | human gut metagenome | biome: human gut; feature: human-associated habitat; material: faeces | place: United Kingdom | collected 2010/2012 ... | reverse complement strand
CCAAAACAAGAACTATGAATATGAAATCCGCTTTAGTAGACGTCCCGGTACTTATCCTGTTCTTCAACCGCCCGCAACAGTTGTCGCAAGTGTTCGAGCAAGTGAAGAAAGCGCGTCCGTCCCGCCTCTTCCTCTATCAGGACGGAGCACGAAACGAACGTGACCTGCCCGGAATAAAAGCCTGCCGTGAAATCGTATCACAGATAGACTGGGAATGTGAAGTAGAACGGCTTTATCAGGAAAAGAATTTCGGCTGCGACCCTTCGGAGTACATTTCGCAGAAATGGGCCTTTTCGAAAGTCGACAAGTGCATCGTATTGGAAGACGACGATGTGCCCGCCGTCTCCTTTTTCCAATTCTGCAAGGAGATGCTGGATAAATACGAATATGACACCCGCATCAGCATGATTGCCGGATTTAACCCCGAAGAAATCACCCAAGATATGCCCTATGACTATTTCTTTACCACCACCTTCTCTATCTGGGGATGGGCAAGCTGGAAACGGGTAGTCGACCAATGGGATGAGTTCTACAACTTCCTGGACGACTCCTTCAATATGCAACAACTGGAACAGCTTATCAAGGAACGCAAATTCCGGAGCGACTTTATCTACATGTGCCAGCGTCACCGGGAACAGCAGAAAGCCTTTTATGAAACGATCTTCCACGCCTCCATACTGTTCAACTCCGGGCTAAGCATCGTGCCTACCCGCAACATGATTAATAACTTGGGAGCAACGGCAGATTCCACCCATTTCGCCGGCTCGATTCATACCCTGCCCAAAGGTTACCGCCGCATCTTCACGATGAAGCGCTATGAGGTGGATTTTCCACTGAAACATCCCCGCTACGTCATCGAAAACGTTGCCTACAAAGAGAGCGTTTACCGCATCATGGGCTGGGATCATCCGTGGATCAAGATCGGACGTTCGTTCGAAGAACTGTTCCTCAACCTGAAATACGGCAATTTCTCCATCATTACGAAAGCTGTCAAAAACCGAATCAACAAATGGCTGAAAAGAAACAAGCACCACTAAATAAGTTGCTTACTATTTATTTTTACCATACCCGCCTCACACGGGAAAGCTACGAGGAATGGAAAGAATATAAATTCCCCGGACACATCTTATACGGACTTCCTTTACTGGAGAATTACGGAATACACTCCGTGATGCACAAATGCAAATATTTCTCCGGCCGTCTGAAACTCATGCTTTACGCCACCAAAGAGATTCTCTTCTGCAAGGAGAAATACGACGTCCTCTACGCCACCTCTTTCCGGGGTATAGAGCCCGTCATCTTCCTCCGTGCACTGGGACTGTACCGCAAGCCCATCGTGATCTGGCATCATACGGCAGTCGTGACCAATCCCAAACCGTGGCGCGAACAAATCTCCCGCCTTTTCTACAAAGGTATAGACCAAATGTTCCTGTTCAGTCGGAAACTGATTCAGGACTCGCAGAAAACCCGGAAAGCACCGTCCCACAAACTGAAACTCATCCATTGGGGACCGGATCTTCCTTTCTACGACCACCTGCTTGCAGAAATGCCCGACCGGAAGCCCGAAGGATTTATCTCCACCGGTAAAGAAAACCGGGACGTAGACACCTTGCTCCAGGCATTTGCCGCAACGAACGAGAAACTGGATTTGTACATTGCCGTCTCATGCGGTAACATCAACTATAAAAAGATCATCGACCCGTATGCATTGCCCGACTCCATTCGCATCCATTATACCGACGGAGTGATTCCCTACGAACTGGGGAAACTGGTGGCACGCAAAAGTTGCATCGTGATCTGCTGCCTGGACTTCCCCTATACCGTAGGACTGACCACGCTCGTGGAAGCATTCGCCCTCGGCATCCCCGTCATCTGTTCGCGCAACCCCAACTTCGAAATAGACATCGACAAGGAAGGAATAGGCATCACCGTAGAATATAACGACGTACAAGGCTGGATAGACGCTATCCGCTACATCGCCGACCACCCCGAAGAGGCACGGCGCATGGGAGAGAATGCCCGCAAACTGGCGGAAGAACGTTTCAATCTCGAAATCTTTTCACGCGAAATAGCAGAAAGCTTGCTGGAAATATCAAACATTTCCTCTAAAAACCGTACATTTGCATAAACTTTTGCCCATGAGAGTCCTGATTATAAATACATCTGAACGAATAGGAGGAGCAGCCATCGCAGCAAGCCGGTTGATGGAGTCACTGAAAAACAACGGCATCAAAGCCAAAATGCTGGTACGTGACAAACAGACCGACCAAATCAGTGTTGTCCGCTTAAAAAGTAACTGGTTGCAAGTGTGGAAGTTCATGTGGGAACGGATTGTGATCTGGAGTGCCAACCGTTTCCGGCGTTACCATTTGTTTGACGTAGACATCGCCAACACAGGTACAGACATCACCTCACTCCCGGAATTCCGCCAAGCCGACGTGATCCATCTGCATTGGATCAACCAGGGAATGCTCTCACTGAACGATATACGAAAGATACTGACCTCCGGCAAACCCGTAGTCTGGACCATGCACGATATGTGGCCATGCACCGGCATCTGCCATTACGCACGGGAGTGCAACAACTATCAGCAGGAATGTCACGACTGTCCGTACATCTACAAAGGCGGGGGACGAAAGGATTTATCCTATCGCACGTTCCGCAAAAAACAAAAGTTATACAGCTACGCTCCCATTCATTTCGTCACGTGCAGCCATTGGCTGAAGGAACAAGCCCAGACCAGTGCATTATTTGAAGGGAAAAGCGTGACCAATATTCCGAACGCTATTAATACCAACTTGTTCAAACCCATGAACAAGAAGGAAGCGCGTGCCAAATTCATGCTGCCGGAAGGTAAGAAACTAGTTTTGTTCGGCTCATTAAAGATCACCGATAAACGAAAAGGGGTCGACTATCTGATTGGGGCATGCAAACTGTTAGCAGAAAAGCATCCGGAATGGAAAGACTCACTGGGTGTAGTCGTATTCGGCAACCAGTCGCAGCAGTTACAGGAACAACTTCCTTTCCATGTATACCCGCTCCCTTATATCAAAAATGAGCATGAAGTAGTGAATATCTACAATGCCGTAGACCTCTTCGCCATCCCGTCTCTGGAAGAGAATCTTCCCAATATGATTATGGAAGCAATGGCCTGTGGAGTGCCTTGTGTCGGTTTTAATGTGGGAGGTATCCCCGAAATGATCGATCATCTGCACAACGGCTACGTGGCACAATACAAATCCTCGGAAGATTTTGCCAACGGCATACATTGGATATTGACGGAACCGGAATACAACGAACTCTCTGCACAGGCCTGCCGCAAGGTTCTGGGTAATTATTCGGAGAGTATCGTTGCAAAGAAATATACAGATGTCTACAATAAAATAACGGGGAAATATGCATAGTGTCCATCCTACTCCCAAGTTCTCTATCATTACGGTGACATACAATGCTGAAAAGGTATTGGAAGACACGATTCAAAGTGTTATTTCACAAACCTATCATCATATAGAATATATTATCGTGGATGGAGCTTCCAAGGATGGAACCCTCTCTATTATCAACCGCTACCGGTCACGCATACACACCGTCGTCAGCGAACCCGACAAAGGACTGTATGACGCTATGAATAAGGGCATCGCCCTTGCCAGCGGTGATTATCTCTGTTTCCTGAATGCAGGCGACTGTTTTCATGAGGATGATACGCTGCAACAAATGGTGCACACCATCAACGGCAATGAACTGCCCGATATACTTTACGGAGAAACCGCTATCGTAGACAAGGACAGGCATTTCCTGCGGATGCGCAGATTGTCCGCCCCTGAAACGCTCACCTGGAAAAGTTTCAAACAGGGAATGTTAGTCTGCCACCAGGCATTCTTCCCCCGCCACACGCTCGTAGAGCCATATAATCTGCAATATCGCTTTTCTGCAGATTTCGACTGGTGCATCCGCATCATGAAGAAAGCAAGTACTTTGCACAATACCCACCTGACAATCATCGACTATCTGGAGGAGGGAATGACTACCCGGAATCAGAAAGCATCCCTCAAAGAAAGATTTCGGATCATGGCAAAGCATTACGGGCTGATTGGAACCGTGGCGCATCATGCATGGTTCGTGATCCGTGCAGTTACTCACCAGTAGGCGAAGGCATATAAAGCATCACCTGGTCTAATATCACTCCTTCGTCCAATGCCTTGATTACCAATTTGTGGGACTTCTTTCCGGATACCGGAAGTCGAACCGTTCGGATGGCTTGATTGCGCAGCACGTTCTCTTTCCATTCTTCACTCCGTCCTTTCGTTTCATAAGAGATCACTTCAGGCGCTGCATCGTCCAACGATATTGAGAAACGTAATTGATCTCCTCTCACAGGATGATTAGGCAACAAGCGGATGTCAACCTCTACCGAGTCTGTTTTCCAGTTGTCAAAAGAGAACATCAGTGCATCTCCCTTGTCAATGCCTGTCGCTTTGCTTTCATATCCCAGGCCCTCACAAATAGCAGAAGTTCCTTTCCGCGCATTCAAGGTCTTACTATTCAGGATATTCTTCCCATCCAAGCCGTTCCATTTATAGATAGCTACACGCTCTTTCATCATCGGAGAAGTAGCCGTTTTTCTTTCCACGCGATTGAATACGGGGAGTTTTCGGGGTTGGAAATCCATCATGCGGTTCCACTTTCCATCTTCCAGTGAGTTATACTGTTTTGTCAATACTACAATGCTGTCATAGGCAAGATCACTTTTCTCCCAGTCCGCTTTTCCGTGGCGGGCTAATTGGGCATATAGCAATTTCCGGTTCATCTGTGTAGCAGCTTGCATCGGGTATTTCACCAATTCAAAATAGGCACTTTGTCTGCCGGATGGGATTTTCAAAGCTGCCCGTTCCACTGTCTCCGACAATTTATCATAAGCCTGCAAACGTCCGTTGATTTCTTTTTCACTCCATGGGAGATCTTTGACAACACGATAAACAGGATCTTTCTCCTCTTCCCTCGTATTTCCCATAAATTCAGGTTTACGAATATGGGCCAGACGATAGTGTTCCTGCATCACAGGTAATACTGCCTTTGCGCACGAAGCTCCCAATTCCCGTTCCAGCCAGTGTTTCAGATGAGAGGTCACTCCTTCCGAGGCCACAGCTTCTATATTCCAGGCCATATCCATAAACAACTCTATCTGATACTCGGCAGGCTTGATATCTCCGACATTCAGTATCCACATCTTCTGTATGCCTCGATCGTAAGCCAGCTTCATTTGTTGGAAAATCAGATACGGGCTCATCGTACTCAACCAGAGATGGTCGTGCGGACGTCCCCAATAAGAAACATGATAATAGACTCCATTCCCTCCTTTACGTGGGCATTCTTCGGCCGTAGGAAAATGGCGGATATAGCCATAGTTATCGTCACACCACATCAATGTTACATCATCGGGCACCTGTAATCCGGCATGATAAATGTCGAGTACCTCTTTATAAGGGATAAAAACCTGCGGGACTTTAGTTACATCCTTATCAACATATTTTTCAATCAACCCGCGTTGATCTGCAAACACACGATCTATTACGGCCTTCTGTTCTTCCACCGTCTTCGCTCCCTGCATCTTGCCATCGTGTACACCACGCATACCCAACGTATAGAGTATTTCCTGATCTGCCACCTCTTTTACACGGTCTTCCCAGAATTTGTAAACAGCCGGAGCATTATTCACATAATCATAAGCCCCTTCTCCTCTTCGTTTCCATTCGCCGGCAGCGCTGCAAGCCATCGGTTCGCAATGGGAAGCACCGATGAAGATTCCATATTTCTTGGCAGCTTCCTGATTGCCTTTGGTCAGGAAGAAAGGAAGTGTACATTCGTGCATTGCAGGCCAATAGGTGTTGGCACGCAGACGAAGTAAGAGTTCAAAAATACGCTCGTTGGTACGCGGGCCTATCTCACCTTTCACTTTTGAAGGTTCATAGGTCCGACTGCTCCATGGCATCAAGCCCCAGTCTTCATCATTAATAAATATACCCCGATATTCCACCGAAGGAGCCTGAAGACTTTGGAATTTGGAAGATAGCTTAAAAAGTTTCTTCTTTTCCGGAGTTACGTCCGCCCACCATTCCCAGGGAGAGACACCTAACAAACGGGATATTTCGAGTATTCCATAAGCCGTACCATGTTTGTCACTGCCGGCTACGATCAATTTACCCTCCGGAGAAACAGATAATAGAAAAGCCTGCTTCTTGCCTTTTAACGCAGAAACATCTATGCCGGTCCGGCTGATAAGCTCACTCTGCCCCACCGTTCCTATCACAATTTCACCTGTTTTCTCATTCGCTTGGGTAGTCGACGACAATACTGTCTGAATATCACGCCCCAGCATTTCCAATGCGGTTCGTACAACCAGTTCTTCAGAAGGGCTGCAAGCGATGACAACTGTTTGACCGGAAGTCAAAACAAAATCCTTACTACGAATCGGTAAAGCAACTATCAAAAAGATGAAAAAAGAAAACAGAAGTTTATGTCTCATAGGTTCTATTATTTATAGAAGACAAAATTACAAGTTTGTAGAAAATGTGCTATAGAATAGTGTACAATTTCATAGAATTCTGTCCGACCTATTTAAAATGTAGCAGGCAACGCAAACAACTGATACATCAGCGTTCGTGCCATGCGTATCTGTCCTTTCGTGCTGGGATGCAAACGGTCATATCCCGCATCGTAGAAATAAATCAGTTGTTCTTCCACCATCGGATTCAATCCGGTTACCGCATTAAAATCAATCACGGGAACTCCCCACACATTGCCGGCTTCTTTAACAGCCTGCACGTAGGCATCCACATATTCGCCACAACTGTTCTGGTAGTTTTCATCCGGTTGCACATTCGTTTCTCCAAAATTGGCCAGTGAACGGTGCAACGGGGTCAGCAACACAATCTGCTTGTCCGGGAAGAGTTGTTTCAGTCTATTGATTCCTATGTTTATACGTCCCTTATACGTGCTTCCATCCATTATAGGAGTGCGTTTCTTACGGGTTTCCAGCTTTTGGGTTTGCCCACGGGCTGCCATCACTTGTTCTTCTGTTTCCGTAAACCATTCTCCAATAGGTACACCGTCATTAAAATCATTCGTACCCATCAAAATCACGATAGCATCTACTTCTCCACCGTGTTCTTTCTTCAGTTGCTCGGCTTGCCGGGGCACATCATTCCATTGCCTGCCACTGATACCATATACATAAGGAGTGATTCCCAGCCATTCCTGCAGAAAATCCCAGTATTTCTTTATCTTGTCACCATAACAGTTGGGATCTGTAATAGAGTCTCCCAAATATCCCACTCTTTTTCCTTGCCACGGGTGCCGGATGCATCCATTATTCGTTTCAACAGAGTTTGCCACTTTAGAAGATTGATTCTGTCCGCACAGAAAAGAGGAACAGAAAAACAGGATGGTACATGTGAGTAATAATTTGCTTTTCATCGGTATCATACATTAAATGAGAGATTTGTATTTAATATTCGACAAAAATAACTCAAAAAAATGTAGTTTCAATCAATTTGGACGATCAATCTCATCCATGCAACCGGATATATAAACATATTCCTATTTGACTATTCTTGCTAAAATACAGGTTTACAGTCTTTTTTCAATCAAGTTATCATTGAGTTTTGCAGCTAAAACCCTATCTTTGTCACAAACTAAAAGAAATAATTGGATGTTTAACTCATTTTCATTCCATAAGGATTCCGTTCTGTAAATAATCTGTAAGCCTTCCTCTCATTACAGATTATCCCTTATGTTTTCTGACATACTCTTGTCAGAGTTATTTTCTATATCTAAATTTTCAAACTATTTGTATGGTCAAATGGTTGCAAGCATCATTATATGCCTCCATTCGCCGTACAACTAAAACATTAAAACAATGAGTAACGATTTTAAATCAATCCACGAATTCGATTTTACACTGATATGTAATTACTTCAAGGCATTAAAACGTCAAGGTCCCGGAAGTCCTGAAGTCACACAAAAAGCCGTAAGCTTCATCAACGAACTGTCCGACAAGGCACGAATAGCCGACATTGGCTGTGGCACAGGCGGTCAGACAATGGCATTAGCCAACTATACGAAAGGACAAATTACAGGTATCGACCTTTTCCCCGACTTTATCGAGCTATTCAACAAAAATACAATAGAAGCCCATTGTGAAGACAGAGTAAAGGGTATCGTCGGTTCCATGGACGCTCTGCCATTTCAAGAGGAAGAACTCGATCTGATCTGGTCCGAAGGCGCTATCTATAACATAGGATTCGAACGCGGCATGAACGAATGGAACAAATTCCTGAAAAAGAACGGATTTATCGCTGTAACGGAAGCCTCCTGGTTCACCCCGGAACGTCCCTCCGAAATAGAAGACTTCTGGATGGCCAATTACCCGGAAATCGATACGATTCCAAGAAAGATAATGCAAATGGAAAAAGCAGGATATATCCCGACAGCCCATTTCATTTTACCGGAAAATTGCTGGCTTGAGCATTTCTACGCTCCCCAGTTCCCTGTTCAGGAAGCTTTTTTGAAGGAATATGCAGGAAATGACGCAGCCGCAGACCTCATCACCGGGCAACGGTATGAAGAGAGCCTATATAATAAGTATAAAGAATACTACGGCTACGTATTCTATATAGGACAAAAAAAAGATTGATTATCTGCCGGAGAAGTTAGCAAGATAGGACAACTCTCCGGCATTTATAATCCTTTACTTTGCAGAAAACATGGAGACGAAAGATATCAATAAACAGGAATATCAGTTACGGATCAATAAAGTGACCGACTATATTCACAATCACATAGACCAGCCGTTATCATTACAGAAAATGGCAGGTATCGCCTGCTTTTCTCCTTTCCACTTCCATCGCGTATTTACAATCCTGACGGGCGAAACGCCTACGGATTATATCAAACGCACTCGGATTGAAAAAGCAGCCCTATTATTAAAACGAAACAAGGAACTTTCCGCCACCGAAATCGCCCGTCTTTGCGGCTTTAGCAGCCTTTCACTTTTAAGTCGCAATTTCAGGTTGCATTTCAGTATGACGATCCGGGAGTTCCGTTCATTAAAATAAAACCCTAAAGAATATGGAAAAAGAAAATAAGATTCTGATTTTTCGAACTTCTATCACCCAAAGGCGTGACATCAAGCGCATAGGAGAGCTTTTGGCAGAGTTCCCCCAAATAGACAAATGGAATGTGGACTTTGAGGACTGGGAGAAAATATTAAGAATCGAGTGCAGGGATATCTCTGCACTCGAAATATCGGAAGTACTCCGGAACAATCATATTTTTGCCACCGAACTGGAATAAAACCGGGAAAAGAAAACCTCTCAAACTCCCAACAACTGTTTCAATTCAGCCACTCCTTCAGAAGCTCCCTTCTGAATTACATGTATCGAACGGGAAGTATGCGTATCTACCGGTTTCGGATCAATCAGATACACCTCTGCTCCTCTCGGTACATAATGAAGCAGCCCTGCCGCAGGATATACGTTAAGCGACGTACCGATAATGACGAAAATATCCGCTTTCTCCACATATTGGATGGCTGTTTCAATTTCCGGCACAGCTTCTCCAAACCATACGATAAAAGGTCGCAATTGAGTGCCGTCGCCGGCCTTGTCTCCCATCTTCACTTCATATTCTTCCGGTTTCAGTTCTTTTATGTAGTGGGGATTATGAGGATCCCTACTGGAACACACTTTCGTCAGTTCGCCATGCAGATGAATGATGTGGCTGCTCCCGGCACGTTCGTGCAAGTTATCAATATTCTGTGTCACCACCGTCACATGGAAGTTTTTCTCCAGTTCCGCCAACAATTCATGTCCACGGTTCGGTTTTACTTTCAACAACTGTTTCCGACGCTCATTATAGAAATTAATCACCAGAGCCGGGTCACGCTGATAACCTTCAGGAGTGGCCACCTGCTCCACAGGATACCTATCCCACAAACCGCCTGCATCGCGAAATGTACTAATCCCACTCTCGGCACTCATACCCGCACCCGTCAAAACTACCAGATTCTTCATTACTATTCCTCCTTCTTTTTTAATAGCCACACAAATGTAATCAGAATCATCGAATAAAAGAACACTTTCTCACGCTTAATATAATCCAATTTATGCAGAACTTTAAGATGAAAGATGCAGATAGTTAGCATCATTTATGGCAACAACTATTCGTCTGACTACTGTTATTCTTTCGTCTGACAGTTGTCAGACGAAAAAACAACAATTGTCAGACGCAAGTTCAACAGCTGTCAGACGATTAATTGCCTGCATAAACAAATCTAAATTATAAGAATAAGCCGATTAAATCCTACGAACAAAAAAACTAATTCTTTAAAGAAAAGCGATTATCTTTCACAGATATAAGAATTTTTAAATAGCAAATGCTAAATCATTCAAATAAAACACGTACTTTTGCGATTCATAAATTTGCAATTGATTGAAAGCTAAAACCATGAAGGTGATACATTTCAATCGCCAACAAAAAACATTATATGGATAAATTCAGTTACTCTATTGGCCTCGGAATTGGTCAAAACTTATCAAGCATGGGAATCGGAAACCTTGCGGTAGATGATTTCGCACAAGCAATCAAAGACGTATTGGAAGGCAATCAGACGGCTATCAGCCACAATGAAGCCCGCGAAATAGTAAACAAGTATTTCGAAGAACTGGAAGCTAAAATGGGTGCCGTTGCTATCGAGCAAGGACAAGCTTTCCTCGAAGAAAACAAAAAAGGACCGGGCGTAGTTGTTCTTCCCAGCGGACTACAATATGAAATCATCAAAGAAGGTACAGGCAAAAAGCCGAAAGCTACCGACCAGGTAAGATGCCACTATGAAGGAACATTGATTGACGGCACACTGTTCGACAGCTCTATCCAACGCGGAGAACCGGCTGTATTCGGTGTCAACCAAGTAATACCGGGATGGGTGGAAGCTTTGCAGCTGATGCCGGAAGGTTCTAAATGGAAACTGTATATTCCGTCAGAACTTGGTTATGGCGCAAGAGGTGCCGGAGAAATGATCCCTCCTCATAGCACACTCATTTTTGAAGTAGAATTACTCGAAGTATTATAAATAAAAAATTTCAAAGCAAAATGAA
>ERZ857785.3605-NODE-3605-length-11194-cov-3.249843_pt1 | contig 11194 bp, 9 predicted proteins | sample MGYA00519763_ERZ857785 | MGnify/ENA primary metagenome ERZ857785 (study PRJEB31778, sample SAMEA3449365) | human gut metagenome | biome: human gut; feature: human-associated habitat; material: faeces | place: United Kingdom | collected 2010/2012 ... | reverse complement strand
CGACCGTCTTGAACACGTCCTCGCCCTCAAACAGATACGCGCCCAGCCGGTCGCGTGCGGTCTGTACAGTGCAGTTTTTTTCATAGAGCATCGTGTCAAGCAGCGTCCGCTCGGGGTGGGCAAAATGAATGATCTGCGGCAGATAAGCCACCACTGAAACACCAACAAAAGGTTCTTCTCCAAAATCACAGCTTTTCAGGTGGCTTGCACCATTGAAAACAGAAATATAATGGTCGCTCATAATCATCTCCGGCTGGTCGCTGAACAGCATATTCACTCGCCCATGAAAGCAATAGGTGACTTCAATAAAACGATCTATACATTGGATATTTTTTTGAATTGGAGTTGTGATATGAACATTGCTATAAACAATTTCAGCACCAGGCATCACTTCAAAGCTCTGCATGGTGCCTTTCCCAAATTTGGGAGAAATTGTATATATCTTTGAATCCTTTTCAACGGAACAGTTACCAATCAGCTCATGGAAGAACAGGAGGTCATTTTCCATTCTCCTCAAGGTTCTGCCTCCTTTCTGACCGCAAGAAAAAATCATGTAGTCGATGCAGATTGTCGGGGGAAAGTGGGTAATCTTCCTGCTGTTTTCCGTTATCTAAATGAATCACTCTTGTACAGGCTGCCGCTAAAAATTCGTAATCATGGGTTACAACAAAAATTACCTTTCCCATTTTGGAAAGCGTTTGAAATAACCCCGCAACCTGAATCATGCTGTCATAATCAAGTCCGCTAGTTGGTTCATCAAAAATTAAAACATCCTTACGGCATACCATACTGACCGCCACGGCTGCACGCTGCTTCTGCCCCCCGGAAAGTGTATTGGGATGATGAGTACGGTACTCATAAATACCCAGCCGTTCCATTGCCTGTTTTGCTGCATCCAGATCAGGATGCTTAATTCCAAATACACATTCCTTTTCCAATGTATCGGCAAATAACTGATAGCTTACGTCCTGCATCACCATATAGGAGCGTTTTAACCGGCTCTTTGCGTTCAGTTCTTTACCATCCCAAAGAATTTGTCCCGTACAGTTTGTGTGCAGGCCGCATAGTGTTCTGGAAAATGTAGATTTCCCGGCTCCGTTATGGCCGACCACGCCAATCACTTCACCCTTTCCTGCGGATAAGCCAATATCATGCAAAATGGTTCGCTTCTTGTAACGGAGTGTCACATTCCGCAACTCCAATACCGGGATAGGGGCAATCGAGTGGGGTTTAGGTGGGAACACCGCCCGAAGATCGACTGCCCGCAGGCCCATGCGTTCACGCTCCTGTTCCGATAGCTGTCGAAATTCTTCCGGGGTATAAATCCCTTTGATTTCTCCTTTTTCCAGATAAACAATTCGGTCAGCCAGTTCCATCAGGTAGTACAGCCGGTGTTCTGCTATCAAAACCGTTTTGCCCTGCTTTTTTATCAGCCGCAAATGCTCCCCCAACTCCTGAATGGAAGTCATATCCAAATTTGAGGACGGTTCATCCAGCAAATAAATCTGCGGGTTCATGGCATAAACAGAAGCGAAGGCGATTTTCTGCTTTTCACCGCCGGACAGCTCAAAAATATTCCTGTTCCGCAGCTTTTGAATACGCAGATCGTCGGCTGTCTGTTCCACTCGCTCTATCAGCTCTTGTGGAGGACGGGCCTCGTTCTCAATACCAAAGGCAATCTCGCTGTCTGTGTCCACATTGAAAAACTGTGTCCGTGGATTTTGGAAAACGGAGCCGACCTTAGCGGCAATCTGATACATGGGGATATTGCTGATTTCCTGACCATCTACCAGCACACGGCCATGAAGCTCCCCCTGATAAAACTGAGGGATCAGTCCATTCACCAGCCTTGTGATCGTTGTTTTTCCGCACCCGCTGCGGCCACAGAACAGGACGCATTCTCCGTCCGAAATTTTCAGATTGATGTCGCGTAGCCCATCATGTTCCTGCCCGGTATAGGCAAACGATACATTTTCAAACTCGATCACCCAATCACACCTCCCCGCACACACAATTCGAAAATCAGAAAAGCTACGGCAACAGCCATAACGCCCCAATCAGCAGTTCCGCATTTTATCTGGACAAGACAGGTGCGGGGATGGGGATTTTCAATTCCACGAGTGACAGAGGCGATGGAAAGTTCATCCGCCGCTTTTGAGGCCGCCATCATCAAAGGCACATAGATGCACTCAACCGTCATACCCGGATGAGCCAGAAAGCCCGTCAGAGAAGGGGAAACATCTCTCATCCGCATAGCGTCCTTGATATAACGCCAGTCCTCTTGAATGGTTGGGATATACCGTAGCATGACTGCCAGGGGGATAACTAACTTTTTCGGCGCATGGACACGGTTCATCGCTGACAGGAACTCATTGACTTTTGTGGTAGTCAGAACAATTCCGGCCAGGGTTCCGCACGCATAGACCTTATGGAACAAACCTAAAAAGGCGATGAACATAGTTCGCAGCGTTCCTGTCAGTTCAGCCATAATCCAGACTGTCAGGACACAGATAACCGCATAAAAGCATACTGCCTTAATGACATATTTCCATTTTCCGAAGAATGTTCCCAATATCGCAATCAGCACAACAAGCGCAAACTGATATGCGAGAAAAGGGGCGAACATGGACGCCAAAACACAGATCAGGATAAGAAAGAGTTTGGCCCGTGGGTCGAGCCGAAACCCTTTCTTATGGCGTTCGCTGCTCATGCCGTGATACCCGCCTTTTCAAACTGCTTTTTTAGCATTTTGCATCCTACATAGGCGCTGATTGCAGATGTAATGATAGCGGCGGCAAACATGGCAATCAGGATGCCAGTATTTGCGGTTGCCTGCATGGTGTCAATGTAACTCTGTTCGGTTCCGTTACCCAGCATGGTCTGCGCCCAGCCGTTGGGGTCGGCAAAGAAAACGATATACGATCCAGTACCGCCGAGGGAGAACAGGATGTATGCAAGGCTGTTCAGCTTTTTGTTCTTGTATTGTCCCGCACCGGCAACAAAGTCAGCAACAATCGCCATAATCAGATAGCCCAGCGCAAAGGCCCAGTGCATACCGGTCACGAACCAGATAATGCAAATCACAACGCCCATGATGGAGAGACTCCACCGTTTCTGAACCTTTGCGATCATCAATAAAAAGACTGGCCCGGTAAGCAGGCCGCTACCGGCTGGCATGAAAAATGTAAGCACTGGGTTAGGGGCAAAAAAGATACCGCCCACTAAGACGAACACGAATACCAGCGCAGTAAAAATACCTGTCGTTACCAAGTCTTTCACTGTCAGACCCTTGTTCATAGAATTTGCTTGATTATTCATTTTGATCCTCCTACCTTTCGTTGTCTTGACTCGACAAGTGGTTTGTGATATTCTTTGGTTAGATGCTGCTAACCGTCATCTAATACAGTACGCTTGTGTCGAATAACATTCAATAGGTTCCGGCGATGTTCGTCCGTTCCTTTCAAAAGTTCGTCCAATCGTTGCAAAAAGGAGGCGGTCTATTTTCATGTCCGAAATTATCGACAAATTTTACACACCTCTGCTGACTGGTCATGGCTTTATCCGCGATCCTGACAATCAGCAGTATGGCGATTTGGGGATATGCTGGAAACTTTCTCCTGAAGTTGGAGAAGGCACTTACTGGACTTATGGACAGAAAGACCTTTATGACATTAAGATACACAACTTTTCATTCCATGAGGATTTCATGCTGGAATTTTCTTTGCCGGAATGTTTGAGCATTACACGCTATGACTCGATTTCCGGTGAAGAACTATCTCCATACCGCAGATTGTCTGCTGGTTGTATCAAAACCTTTATTGGAGGCTACACACCCTATAAAGCATTGATCCACAAGAATATTCCAATCCGTTCGATTGGGATTGAGATTGCACCGGCGTATTATGAGGATTACCTGAAAAAGCTGTATCCGGAGGCACAGATCAATCCGGTTGACGCTTTTCGCAAAATTGACCAGACCTCGGATTTCCCAGAGATGTCACGGCTTCTCACAGAGATTAAGAATTATCGTGGGGAAGGGATTGCCGCAAAACTTTTTTATGAGGGTAAAGTCGCAGAAGCTGTTTCAATGGTGGTGGAATATCAGAAGAAACATCCTGATAAACCAGCCCATAAACTTTCGCAGCAAGATATAGAAAGTATCCAGACTGTTGCTGCTTATCTTAGCGACCACTATGCTTCTGATATTTCTCTGGAGCGACTGACACAGATCGCCTGCATGGGGACAACAAAGCTGAAAAACTGTTTTAAGAAATACTACGACTGCACCATCACAGAATATGTTCAGCAACGGCGGATGAGCCAGGCAGAGTATCTACTGACATATACAGAGTTGACCGTAGGACAAGTAGCCCAAACAGTAGGTTATTCCACTTCAAGCCGATTTGCAGAATTATTCCGTAAAAGCACCGGGCTATTACCTCTTGAATACAGAAAAATGGCACAAAAGAATGATAATTAGTCAGTTCTGGTATTTTATTATCCTGATTTCAGGATATTTTTTGCAAGCAATGGAAAGGAATATCCTTTCCCGCTTGTTGGGGAGTTCCCCAAACCCCCGGCCCGACAAAAATGTGCGGGCCGAACACCATGCGGAGCATGGTGGCTTGCGCGTCCAAAAGGACGCTTCTCTGCCGGAGGCATAGCAAAAGCCGGAGGCCGCGTCAAGGGTAAATAAATGCGCTTCGCGCACCCTTGACACAGCCCCCGGCTTTTGCTTTTGGGCAGACAAGGCGGTAAACCCGCAAAGCGGTTTTACCGGCCCTGTTCCTGATTGTTTTCTTTCTCCTGCTGGTACTCCTGCACCTGCTCGATCCTTAACAGCGCGTCCACATTGGCTTTCACCGTCTGCAATTCCTGGTTCTCTTTCCGGAGCCGCCTATAATCTTCATAGGCGGCCTTTTTCTTCGCCAGCAGGTCGCTGTATTCCGCCTGTAAGGTCTTGACCGTCGGCAGCTTCTTTTCTCCAAATTCATCAAAGGCTCGTTTGGCAGCTTCGTGTAAAAGCAGTTCCGCTTCATGGGCTGACCGGAATCGTGCTTTCTCCCTGGGACTGGCTTTCCGGTAGGCAACATAGGTGTCGCGAGTTTTCGCATAGTTGATGATGTGCTTTTTCAGCTCGGCGATCTGCTCCATCCGGTGTTCATACTGCTTGATAGCCGTTGCCGTTTTTTCAAAGTTCTCTGATACAGAAACGGCCCGCGCTGCCAGCAAATCATATTCCGTGATGTTATGCTCGGTCAGATAGTTCAGCGTTTTCGCCGCTTCCTTCAGGTTGTGGATTTTCAACCAGCGTTCATAGCCCGGCCCGCGTCCCTGCAAGCGGCTTTGAATGTCCAAAAGCAGATTGACCCGGCCATTCTTTTGAAGCAGTGCAGCCTTCCGGCGCGGGCGCTTCACCGGCTGCCCAATGCGTTCTTTTATGGCCTCTAGTGTGTAGTCGGCCCCCAGCGTTTTCGCACGGGTAAACCGTTCCTGTCCCTCGCTGGCCAGACGAAAACTCAATACTTTCCGGGTAGTCTGGATCTCGTACCCTTCCTGCCGCATCGCTGCCAGAAATTCCTCATAGCTGGATACGGCAGGCAGCACGCGATCAATCGTCCGGCGCAGCTTATCCTTCCAGCTTGTGCCGCGCTTCCCGTTGGCCCACTCCGCATAATGCTTACCTTTTTCTTTCGGCTTTTCAATGACAGACAGGCCGTGTTCCCGACATAATCGGTCATTGATTTTCCGGATCGTCTGGTAGGTATTTCGGTAGTTGTTGAATTTATGGGTGCAGTCCAGGGTGGTGCTATTAAATTCGATATGACAGTGGATATGGCGCTTATCCACATGGGTAGCAACAAGGAATTGGTGTTGCCCGCCGGTGAACTCCAAAGCAAGTTGATACCCCAGCTTGTTCGCGTCCTCTGGTGAGATTTCACCAGGCTTAAAGGACTGGATGATCAGGTAGGAAATCACATCTTTTTCCGGGTCGCGTTTCCGGCCGGTTTCCGCTTCATAGATCTGCTTGCTGAGAGCAAATTCCTGCCATGCGGTATCTGCGCTGCACTGATAGGAGGATACCAGCAGCCCGCCTTTCGTCTTATCCGGATTTTTATCATAGTCAATCCGGTCTTTCAAAACTGCTGCAATACTTCTGCCTTCGCTGGCGTGGCGCGGTCTGATTTTGGAAATTGCCATTCGCTGGCCCTCCTTTCTGAAAAATGGCATAAGAAAAGCAGGAAACCTTTCAAAGATTTCCTGCTGGGTGGTGCCGCCGGTGGGCGGCGGTTATTCAGCTTTGTAAGTTCAGGTCAGGTTGGCCCGACAAATTAGGATTTGTCACTCTGTTCAACTCCACGGTAAATGGAAAGCTGTCTTAGAGTTTTAATACAGCAATCTGTTCTTCTCCGTCTTTTTCTCCAGTCTCTATAAATCCAAAAGAGGCATACAGTGATTTGGCAACCGCATTTTCTGGCTCATATGACAGCCAACAGAAATCGGCATTACCACAGGGAAATGTTCTGATAAATCTTAAAGCAAGTTCTACTGCCTGTTTCCCATATCCTCTGTTTTGATAGTTCTTATCTATCATCAATCTCCACAGGTTATAGTTCCCCTCTGCTATGGCAGGTGCATCCTTCCAATAGTCATCTTTGTCATAACCAATCATCACAAAGCCGACTGGATTATTGCCTTCAAAAATTCCAAATGGAAAAGCATATCCGTTGGATGTAATAGCGATATACGCTTCAATAATACTAATATTATTGCTGGCGACAAAATTTTTCTGACTATCTGAAACATTTAACTTTAGAATATCCCAGATATTTTCGCCATTTATTTTTTCCAGATGAATCATTCTATCCCTCCCCCACAAATTCCAATTTCTGTTGCGTCCATTTCTTCATAACAAAAGAGTTACATCAGAGTTTTTATTAAACGTATTCCAAATGTTAAATACGGCTCACCCAAATATTCGTTTTTATCGATCACATAACCATTCTTTTGATAAAATGAGATGGCGGTCGTATTTTCCTGAAATGCCCATATAACAATTTCTTGATAACCTTGTCTTTTAGCTTCTTGTTCAGCAAATAAAATACATTTGCTACCGATATTATGTCCTTGTGCTTCTGGCCTTACATAAATACGCCAAATCTCAAAAGCTCCTTTTTTATCTATATCTGCTGTATCACCTATTGATAATAGAGCTAATATCTGTCCTTGTTCTTCCCAAACATATTCCGACAACCGTTTTGATTGAAAGTCATGCCTTAGTTCTTCTGCACGTTCTTTACAGCCAATTTCATTTAGCAAAAGTGGATTTACATAATTTGAATATGTCCTTTTCCAATTCGTATTTACTATATCAATCGCTATATTATAATCTTTTTCTGATAAAGGACGTAACATAAATTTGTTCCTCCAACTTGACTTGACTTCTAATTTATTGCAAGAATGATTATACCTCATTCATCAAGATAAGCATAGCAGAGTTTTGTAAATATTTGATGAATAACGACAGGGGTTTGCTACATTACTTTGTTTACTCCATTGTTGTCCCTCCTCTGAAAAAATAAGGGCGCAGCTCTCACAAAAAAGAGCTACGCCCATTGGTCATTGATTAGATTGATTTTAACATCCGGTTAAAGTCGGCCACCCGCTCCGTCAGCCAGGAAGCTGCCATCGGCAAGCCGTAGGGACTGACCAGCCATGCCAGTATCATAAACCCGATAAAGCCATCCACCCGACCGGCGAACAGCACCAGCAGCCCGATCAGGAACAACAGCACCGCCAGGATACCGAGTATCATACCGGAGAACAGGCAGATGAAGCGGCAGAAAGCCACCAAAACTGTCAGCACCAGAACAACGGGGAACAATAAAACTTTCAAAATTATTCTCATAGGGTGCGACCTCCTTTGAAGCTGTTTACAGGTTCACTATATCACATTAAAGCGCGAAAGTAAAGCTGCTATTTATAAATCATTCAGTTTCTCCAAAAGGGTGCTGATTGCGCCCCAAAGTTCCCGGTATCGCTCCTGCAGGTCGGCAACGTCCTCCTGATAAAGATTGCCGGTGCTGTTCACCCGTTTGGCGATTTGGTTCAGGTTATTGGAACAGATCCGCAGCAGGGACACCAGAGCTTTGAAGTCGGACATATCCACCTGCACCGCATACCCGTCTACTGCCATTTTCCGTAAGTAGGCCCGCTGGTTGTGAATACCAAGCTGCGCCATCTTTTTTTCAATGATTTCTTTTTCCTCCGGCGACACCTTGAAATAAAGCGGAATGGTGCGCCCGCTGCATGGTTTCATCAGATTGCCACCTCCATATCTTTGCCTTTTTGCGGGGTGGAAGCGGTCGCCGCAGACTCAACCCCCAGGCGTTTTAACATCCCTTTGATAGAGGGCTTTCCTCCATCCAGTTCCTCATTGTCCCGTTCTCGCTTGCCGGAGGACTTTCCATCCATATTCAGGGCAATCCGCAGCACATTCAAACGGGATGTCTTTTCAGCCAATTCCTGCTCCTGGGGGAAAGGCCGCTTCACTTCCTGCTTTGCTTCTTCCATTTGTGCGTTCAGGTTTTCCAGCTTACCACGGTTCTGCTCCAGGTTTTCCGCGATGGCTGCCAGAGCATTTTCCAGGCGGGCAATATTGCCTACCGGATCGCTGCCCAATTCAATCGTATGTGAAAGGCTTTGCTTCATCGTCACCTGGAATTTCTGTGTGGCAGTATCGGCCCATAGGGTCATGGGAAAGCCCCGATACTCGCCCAGGGGCACCCGCTCCGAAACGTCAGTCATTCTGGTGCAAGCATCAATGATAGCCTGACCAGCAGCCTTACGTTCTGTGTAGGTCTGGCCTGCCACTGTAATGTTGAAATGCTCCTTATCCGGCAGAGGATGGGCCTGCAATACGGCCAAATCCTTTTCCAATCCCGTGATTTGTTCCTGTGTGCGGTTGATTGCTTTCGGGAAAAACTGAATGAGCTGATCTTCCAGCAGATACCGCTGGCTCTCATGGTTGGCTTTCAGAAGTTTCAGCTTCGTCACCTGGCTATCCAGATCGGTCATCTCGATAATGCGCGGGTCGCCGGAAGCCAGGGCCTTAACTTCGGCATAGCTTAAAGCAGCTTCGTCCACATCCTCGCAGGAACGGGATGGATTTTTACCACTCATCAACTGGCCAATAAATTTCTGCTTGTTCTCTAAAATGCTCCAGTTATACGCGTCAAAGGTATTTTCCGTGACGTACTTATATATCTTGACAGTTTTATTGATATTCCCTTGCCGCAGGATACGGCCTTCGCGCTGCTCAATATCGGCAGGCCGCCAGGGACAATCCAGATGGTGCAGCGCGGCAAGACGGGTCTGGACGTTGGTTCCCGCGCCCATTTTGGCGGTAGATCCAAGCAGCACACGCACCTGACCTTTCCGCACCCTTGCAAAAAGCTCCGCTTTCTGAGCCTCTGTCTTTGCGTCGTGGATAAATGCGATTTCTTCCGGTGGTACGCCCTGGGCCATCAATTTCTGCTTCATATCGTCGTAGACATTGAAGGAACCATCCCCCTTTGGGGTGGACAGGTCACAGAATACAAGCTGCGTCCCCTTGATTTCCTCCGTATCCCGCCATACCTGCAACACATTCCGGACACAGGCATTGACCTTACTTTCCGGATCGTCCGGCAGCGTCGGATCAGACAGCCGCTGATCCAGAGCCAGCTTTCGGCCATCCGAGGTGATTTTCAGCATATTGTCCTCGCGTGGTTCCACTTCGCGGTTGCGTACTGCGTCGGCCCGTTCTCCCAGGTCGGCCACCAAATCCCGCTGGAAGTCGCTGGGGGTAGTGACTTCGGTGATTTTCTCTGCTTCTGGAACCGGCAGGCGCAGCATATCCGCCGTTTGAATGTCAGCGGCCTCCCGCCACATGGCCATGAGTTCCGGGAGATTGAAAAACTTTGCGAACCGGGTTTTGCTGCGAAAGCCGGTTCCCTCCGGGGCCAATTCAAGGGACGTGGTGGTTTCGCCAAAGTTTGCCGCCCAGCTATCGAAATGCTCCAGGCCGCTGGACTTTAACAGGTCATATTGCAGGTAGCGCATCATGGTATAGAGTTCCACCATCGAATTACTGACAGGGGTGCCGGTGGCAAAGACTACGCCGCGCCCGCCGGTGATTTCATCCAGATACCTGCACTTCGCAAACATATCAGAGGACTTCTGTGCTTCAGACTGACCGATACCTGCCACATTCCGCATTTTCGTTGCCAGGAACAAATTTTTGAATCCGTGTGCCTCGTCCACAAACAGCTTATCGACGCCTAATTCCTCAAAGGTAATCACATCATCCTTACGGCTCTGGTCGTTCAGTTTTACCATCCGCGCTTCCAGGTTCTTTCTGGATTTCTCCAACTGCTTGATTGTGTAGCGTTCTCCGTCCTGGGCTTTTGCTTCCTGAATACCGTCGATTACCTGGTCAATCTGCTCCTGAAGGATGGCTTTCTGACGCTCCGGTGAAAGCGGAATTTTTTCAAACTGGCTATGCCCAATTACGACCGCGTCGTAGTCGCCGGTGGCAATCCGGCTGCAAAACTTTTTCCGGTTCGCCGGTTCAAAATCCTTTTTGGTGGCCACCAGCACATTGGCTCCGGGATAGAGCCGCAGAAAATCCGCACCCCATTGTTCGGTCAGGTGGTTCGGAACCACCACTAGGCTTTTCTTTGCCAGCCCCAGGCGTTTGGACTCCATTGCGGCCGCCACAATCTCAAAGGTTTTGCCTGCGCCCACACAATGGGCCAGCAGGCTGTTCCCTCCGTAGAGCATCCGGGCCACCGCATTGCGCTGGTGGGGACGCAGGGAAATTTCCGGGTTCATACCGGAAAAACGGATATGCTCCCCGTTATAGCTGCGGGGCCGGATGGCGTTAAAAAGTTCATTGTATTTCTGGCACAGGTCGGCTCGGCGGGCCGGGTCTTTCCAGATCCAATCCTTGAATGCCTCCCGGATCTGCTCCTGCTTTTGCTGGGCCAGCATGGTTTCTTTGGCGTTAAATACGCGGGTGGTGCTGCCATCCGGCTCATGGATGGTATCATAAATCCGGGTGTCCCGCAGGTTCAAGCTGTCCTCGATGATCGCGTAGGCGTTTCGCCGTTTGGTTCCATAGGTCACATAGGCCAGGGAATTGTTTAGGCTG
>ERZ857785.3603-NODE-3603-length-11197-cov-2.303985_pt1 | contig 11197 bp, 7 predicted proteins | sample MGYA00519763_ERZ857785 | MGnify/ENA primary metagenome ERZ857785 (study PRJEB31778, sample SAMEA3449365) | human gut metagenome | biome: human gut; feature: human-associated habitat; material: faeces | place: United Kingdom | collected 2010/2012 ... | reverse complement strand
TCTTCCGTAAGGCCTCCAGAGACTTGTTATTCAATGTTAGCCAACCGTTATCCAGTGGTGTCGAAAAGATCGTACAAAACATTGGTAAAGTTCGTAACCAAGGGGTGGAAATCGACTTAAACTACCAAGTATTAAAATCAAAAGATTGGAAATTATCAGTCGGCGCAAACGCTACATTCATCAATAATAAGGTGACTCGTCTGCCTGATGCCAACCGGAAAGATGGTATCATCAAAGACTCTAAGAAATTGATGGAGGGACATTCAATCTATGAGTTCTGGTTACGTCAATGGTGGGGTGTTAATCCTGATAACGGAGATGGATTGTATATCTTTGATGCCGAAAACAACACCGATGCGAATGGTAATATTAAAGATGCGGTAAAAAAGACACTTGTAGAGAAAGATGGTCAAGTATTGACAAACTCTTATAGCTATGCGAAATATGATTTCAGTGGTTCTGCCGTTCCGAAAGTATATGGTGGTTTCAATATCAATTTGAGCTATAAGGCATTCGACCTTTCTACCGTATTCTCTTATTCATTAGGAGGTAAGGTGCTTGACTCGAGTTATAGAGGATTGATGGATGTAGGTGAGTTCGGTTATGCGATGTCACCGGATCTACATAACGCATGGACAACTCCGGGCCAGATCACAGATGTACCTCGTTTGGACAATAACTCAGGTCATGCGACTAGCATCGGACAATCCTATTCTACACGTTGGTTGACAAACGCAAATTACTTGAACTTGCGTACTGTCACTTTGGCTTACAACTTGCCTAAGTCTATCCTAAACGTTATCAACATCAAGAGTGCACGCGTCAATGTCAGCGCAGAGAACTTATTCATGTTGAAAGCCCGTCAAGGTCTGAATCCGCAAGCTAACTATGCCGGAGTATCTTACAATGAATATATGCCGGCTAAGAACTTTACGATCGGTTTAAATGTATCGTTCTAAATTCATAATACATCAAACAAAGGAAAAGATATGAAAAATATACAATTATTCAAACACATCGCAGCAGGACTGCTTCTAAGTGGCTCTCTGATCGGCACAAGCTGTTCCAGCGATTATATGGATACAATCCCAACCGAGAACGTTTCATTCACGACAGTATCCACTTCGCTCGACAATCTTTATCTTGCACTGAACGGTATTCATCGTAAGATGGTATCTCAAGACTTAGGCAACCAAGGTTTGGGAGGTGAGCCCGGTTTCATCATCGGTCGAGAAGCGTTAGCTGATGATTTGACATGGGACACGCAGACTTGGCATCAAGGTTTCTTAAACTGGAGTTATCCAACGAACGCAACAAGTTCGTACAACTCCGGTGAGTGGGAAACTTATTATAAGTTCATTTTGAATGCAAACAACATCTTGAAAGCGTTGAATGATAACTTTAGCGATGAGTCAAAACTCACAGATAGCGAAAAAGCGCTTGCGAACCATATCAAGGGCGAGTGTTTGGCAATTCGTGCATGGAGTCATTTCAATCTAGTACAATATTATGCGAAACCATATCGTAACGGACAGGACAACTCTCAACCGGGAGTTCCTTATCGTACGAGTCCGGAAATCGAGCCTATGGCACGTAATACGGTAGAAGAGGTGTACACGAAGATTCACGGGGACTTAGACGAAGCGTTGAACTTATTGGCAGACTATGAGCCAAATGATAAGAATCATTATAGCCTAGCATCGGTTTACGGATTGAAAGCACGTGCTCTTCTGACTCAACAGAAATACGCAGACGCAGCTACGGCCGCAGTGAATTCTATCAATGAAGCAGAGAAAGATGGCTGTAAGATCATGTCTCAGTCTGAATTGATGAATGGTTTCGCTAATATCACTTCCGCTACGAAAGAGGCGATGTATGCCGCAATGACACAGAATGACCAAACGGTTTATTTCTACTCTTTCTATGCGTATATGTCTTGGAACTTCAACTCCAGCTCTATCCGCACAGGTATCAAATGTATCAGCCAAAGTACTTACGACTTAATGTCGCCAACCGATCTTCGCCGTCAATGGTGGGATCCGACAGGAAAGGCAGAAGTACCCGCAACTTCTTACAACCAGCGTGTTTATCAGAACCGCAAGTTCACGGCACGCTCTACAGCTGATGCTGTAGGTGATTTTGCCTTCATGCGTATCAGCGAAATGTACTTGACTGCAGCCGAGGCTTTCGCTCGTTCCAATCAAGACGCAAAAGCAAAGGAATATTTGCAAGCCTTGTTGAAAGAACGTGATCCAGAGTACAAGGATTTGGGTAACACAGGCGCAAAACTAGCGGATGAGATCATGACACATCGCCGTATCGAACTTTGGGGCGAAGGTTTCCGTTGGTTCGACTTGAAACGTCTAGGTTTGCCATTGGATAGAACCGGGTCTAATTTTGACGCTACTTTCTGTGGTTTCTTGCACAAGGATCCGAATGCTGATGGTTGGATCTTCGAGATTCCAAAAAAGGAAACAGATTTCAACGACTTGATCGAAAAGAACTATTAACACTCTTTTTACGTTAACTTACATTAATCACAATCCCCAAAGTATACTTTAACAGGTTATCTTTGGGGATTTCTTATATCACTATTTATGAAAACAAATCATTTATTTTCAGCTCTGCTCTCTTTAGCGCTTATATGTCCTGGAATAGCGCAAGAAACACATTATCAACGTCCTCCTGCAGTTATCGAGGAACTGGCCTTGGCCAAGCTATCTCCGGTAATCCGGATTAGTGATAACAATCAGTGGGCACTCCAGTTAGAGCGTTCCCCGTACCGATCTATCGCCAAGCTTGCGCAACCGGAGCTTAAATTAGCGGGAATGCGTATCAGTCCCGAAACATTCAATACGAGCCGGCAAGCCGAATATACGGGTGCCAGTTTAATGAACATCGCTACTCAAGAAGAAATCAAGATAGAAGGAATTCCTGACAACGCAGTAATCACAGAAGCCTCATTCTCTCCTTCATCCAATAAGGTAGCTCTATTCGTGGAAGAAGCGAATGGCGTATATCTTTATAACTGTACCCCGGAACAGCCCGTAGCTCAGAAAGTAAGTACCCGTAAAATCAACGCGACAAGTGGAGCGGAGATCTTATGGATTAGCGACAATGAGTTTATTACGCTTATGGTTCCAGAAAACAGGGGGAAGGCACCGGAGAAACCCACAGTCCCATCCGGTCCCATCATTCAAGAAAGTACTGGAAAGGTGATGCCCGCTCGTACCTATCAAGACTTGCTGAAAAATCCGTACGACGAGCAATTATTCGACTATTACTTCACCTCCCAATTGGTACGTATAAAAGAGGGCATTGTGTACGAGATCGGAAAACCGGCAATCTACGGCAGTACGCTTTCATTATCCCCGGATAAATCTTTGCTACTTATCGCGACAGTTCATCGTCCGTATTCCTATCAAGTACCGGTATATAACTTCCCACAAAAGTTCGAGGTCATAGACTTACAAGGCAATTCCATTTATACGTTAGCGGATAATCCAACCGTCAATATTCCGATGGGATATGACACGACCTCGCCTTATCCCCGTCAATTCGGATGGAGATCGGATCAACCGGCTACCGTTTACTGGGCGGAAGCGCAAGATAAAGGAGATCCTAAGCAAAACAAGACTGATTTCATGGATATTATCTACCAAATAAGCTATCCGTTCAACAGCGAGAAACAGGAAGTCGCAAAGACAGAGAAACGTTTCCGCAACATCCTGTGGAATGACGATGCTTTCGCTTTATTGATCGAGACTTCCCGGGAGACTCGCAAAAACAGGACATTTACTTTTAAGCCTTGCTCTTCTGAGTCTCCGGTTCTATTATTCGATGTATCCACCGACGATAATTACAACAATCCGGGAAATCCACTTACGATTAAAAATGCGTATGGTAAATATATCGTTTATACCAATAAAGCCCACAATGAGTTATTGATGCTTGCCCAAGGAGCCTCATCTAAAGGGGATATGCCTTACCTTAGCCGTTACAATTTGAAAACAAAAAAGAACACGGAACTTTGGCGCTGCGAGGACGGATATTATGAGACCATCCTAAAGGTAGCGAATCCGGAAAAGCTTCAATTGATCACTTCACGTCAATCCATTACAGAACCAGCGAATCTCTTCTCTCGTGACTTGAAAAAGAAAAAATTCGCTCAATTGACTCATTTCGCCAATCCATATCCGGCCATGGCAAACGTTAGCAAACAAAAGATCAAGTATAAACGTGCGGATGGTTTGGATCTAACAGCGACCGTATACCTCCCTGCCGGATATGATAAAGCGAAGGACGGTCCATTACCTGTCTTAATGTGGGCCTATCCGAGAGAATATAAAAGCAAGGCCGAGGCTTCTCAGGTACGAGGTTCTCAATACATGTTTACGAATATCAACTATGGTTCTCCCGTCTATTGGGTTTTACGTGGATTCTGTATAATGGAAAATGTCGAGATGCCGATCGTTAGTACCAGTGAGGGAGCGGAGCCGAACGATGATTTCATTGAGCAATTGACAATGAACGCCGAGGCGGCCGTAAAAGTTATTTCCGAGATGGGTGTAGGTGATCCGAATCGTGTAGCCGTAGGAGGACATTCCTATGGAGCTTTCATGACAGCGAATCTATTAACACATACCAAACTGTTCAAAGCCGGCATCGCACGTAGCGGGGCTTAGAACCGTACGCTTACCCCGTTCGGCTTCCAAACAGAGACCCGTACTTATTGGGAAGTACCGGAAATATATAATGCCATGTCGCCATTCATGTCTGCCGATAAACTACATGGAGCTTTATTAATCATACATGGTGAGATGGATAACAACTCCGGAACCTTTCCGATCCAATCCGAGCGCCTGTTCAGTGCCCTAAAAGGCCACGGGGCGATCGCACGTTATGTCGTATTGCCCTATGAGAGTCATGGCTACGCCGCCAAAGAGAACATATTACATCTATTGTATGAATGTGACCTATGGCTGGATCGTTACGTCAAGAACGCAAAAAAGTAAGTAGTACTGACTTTGCCAATGAAGTATATATCCTCTGGCATGAGAAGTATATCTCCTCTAACCAATGAAGTATATCTTCTATGAGGAAGCCAGCCGGCAGCCACCAATTGCCCTAAAACAACGATGCCCATCGTAAGGTTATAAGAATGCCCATCGTAAACTCCTTACAATGGGCATTCTTAACTCCTTATGATGGGCATTCAAAGAAAGCCCTATCTGAGATTCGTTTATTTTAGCAATGAACAAGGACAAAGATGATCCTTCTCGATATCCTTGAAATAGTTATAAGTACCTACCTTAAGATCCGCGCAAGCCGCCTCATCGCAAACAATGATTCCCTTCGGATGCAACTGCAAGGCGGTAATTGTCCACATTTGGTTCACGGCACCCTCAACGGCTTGTTGCAACGCACGAGCCTTGTTATGACCATTTACCATGATCAATACCTCCTTAGCGTCAAGAACCGTACCTACACCAACCGTTACAGAAGTCTTCGGAACTTTATTCACGTCATTATCAAAGAAACGGGAGTTAGCGATAATCGTATCTGTAGTTAACGTCTTGATACGAGTACGAGAACTCAAAGATGAACCCGGCTCATTGAACGCGATATGGCCATCAGGACCGATACCACCCAAGAACAGGTCTACGCCACCGACCGCTTTCATGCGAGCCTCATAAGACGCACACTCAGCCTCCAAATCCTCGGCGTTACCATTCAAGATATTTACGTTCTCCGGTTTGATATCGATATGACTGAAGAAATTATTCCACATGAAAGAATGATAGCTTTCCGGATGATCTTTCGGAAGGCCGACATACTCATCCATATTGAAAGTGATCACGTTCTGGAACGATACGACACCCTGCTTGTTCAATTCAATCAGGTTCTTGTACATACCCAGCGGAGAAGATCCGGTAGGCAAGCCCAGTACGAATGGTTTTTCAGCGGTTGGATTCGCGGCTTTGATCTTCGCTGCTACATAATTGGCAGCCCATTTTGAGAGTTGCTCGTAATTAGGTTCGATAATTAGTCTCATAACGTTATGTTTTTTAATTGAAAGTTGTATCAACTTTCTTGTTTATAAATTAGATTTGTCGTTAATTGTTTTCAATTTCCCAGCCATTTCCTTGCCCAAGGCTAAGCACTCCTCGTATTTAGTAGCGCTTAAACCTTGCTTCTGCTCAACCGGCGTACCGACAGTCTCCCACTTCATCTTCTCGCCAAAAGCCGCCAAACGTTTCACGGCGGCTCCAGCCCATGTGAAAGACCCGAAATAACCGAAAATACGATTTTTCACCTCACGCAACTCGATCTTACTCAACACAGCTTCCACCTCTGGGAACAATTGATTGCTATAAGTCGGGCTACCTACGATAACTCCCTTATATTTGAACACATCTTTCAAGATATAAGAAGAAGGGCTTTTGCTAACATTATGCATCACAATATTCTTGATGCCATTATCAGCCAAAGAAGCGGCGATCGCCTCAGCCATCTGCTCCGTGTTACCATACATGCTGCCATAAATAATAACCACGCCTTCCTCACCTTCGTAGCGGCTCATACGGTCATAGATATCGATCGCTTTCGACGCATATTCACGCCAAACAGGTCCATGGGTAGAGCAAATCGTCTGGATATCCAAGCCCGAAAGCTTCTGTAATGCCCTTTGTACTGGACTTCCATATTTTCCGACAATGTTGGAGTAATAGCGAATCATCTCTTCCCAATAATGCTCCACGTTCATCTCCGTATCGATCACACCACCATCCAATGTGCCATACGTACCGAACGCATCCGCGGAGAATACGATTTTATCCGTAACGTCATAAGTAACCATCACTTCCGGCCAATGCACCATCGGAGCCATATAAAATACAAGCTCATGACGACCCGTATTCAAGGTATCACCCTCTTTCACCTCAAACAAGCCTTCCTTGATGCCATGATATCCTTCCAGCATTCCGAAAGTCTTATTGTTTCCGACAATCTGTACGTCCGGATATTGCTGACGCAACAAACGGATACTTCCCGCATGATCCGGCTCCATATGATTTACCACGAGATAATCCAAAGAACGTCCGTCCAAGGCATCCGCTACTTTTTTCAAGAAAATATCAGAGTAACAAACATCGACCGTATCTATCAATACGGTTTTCTCGTCTACGATCAAGTACGAGTTATAGGAAACGCCGTATGGCAACGGCCACATATTCTCGAAGAGGGCCTTTTGACGGTCATTAACTCCTACATAATAAACTTTATCCGCAATTTCTTTTAACTTGTACATCTTTTTTAATTGATAATTGATAATTGAAAATTGAAAATAACAAAGCGTGTGCTCTCTAATTTTCAATTCTCAATTTTTAATTTTCCATTTCTTAGCGCTCTCCAGACAAACCAGCACCCTGCCAAAACAAACGGGATACTTAGCCATTGCCCCATATTCAACATCATTCCAGCCTCGAAAGGCTCTTGGTCATTTTTCACGAATTCGATGAAGAAACGAGACCCGAATACGCATATCATAAATACGCCGAAGATAAGTCCTTGCTTTTTCCATGCCTCTTTCTTGAAATATAGCCACATACAGATAGCGAACGTCACCAGATAACAAGCGGCCTCATACAATTGCGTCGGATGGCTCGGAGCTGTAAAAATAGGCTCCGCCCCCATTCTCCATGCGTGTAAATTATCGATAAAACGAAATCCCCAAGGCAAATCAGTGGAATGACCGTAAATCTCATGATTCATCAGGTTTCCCAGACGAATCATAGCAGCTACCAATCCTGTCGGAACCACCAACTTATCAAAAGCCCATAACATACTTTTATGGCTTACTCGCTTCGAGTAGAAATAAATGGCGATAATTATACCTAACGTACCACCATGGCTAGCCAATCCTCCCTCCCAAATCTTGAAAATCTCAATCGGGTTGGCTAAATAATATTCCGGCGCATAAAACAAACAATGCCCCAAACGGGCACCAATCACCGTACCGAGCATCGTATAAATCAAAAGGGAATCGATCCATGCGGGCGGCAGTCCCTCTTTTTTCCACATCCGCTCTACAATCATATAGCCAATAGCGAAACCGATCGCAAAAGCCAATCCATACCAACGAATCTCCCGGGAACCGATGGTAAAGATAGCAGGATCGGCAGTCCATGTAATAAAATCAAGCATAATTATTTCAGTTGGCAATTGACAATTGACAGTCGACAATCGCAAGTCAGGATTTCCCGAACTGTCAATTGCCAGCTGTCAACCATCAACTTATATTAAACGAGTCTTCTAATTAAGTTCTCTCTCTCGCCGTACAGCATATCGATTATCGGCAATTCGATCATCGTATATGCGCCCGGTTGTTGCTTCAAGCTCGCACGAGCGACAGAAACCAAGATTTGAGCGGTCAAGGCAGGGTTATTGATCTTCATATCGAATTCGATCAACTGGTTCTGAGTCTTGCCCGATACACCTTTACGAACCAAGTTCACACCATGTCCCATGTCCAACAAATTATCGACACATTCAACCTGCATTACATGAGTCTCATCATGAGCGAAATAATCATCCGCCTTGATAGCGGCAGACACTTGCTTGAAATCGTATCCGTCTTCTACCTCGATATAAACAGGAACTACATTTGACTCCCCGTAATAATTTCGCATTTTCTGATAGGATTCCAGTGTGCCGATTCCCAGATAATGTCCCTTCTTAAGATCTATCTGTCCATCATCTGCCGTGAAATAAGTCCACACACCGTATACTGTATTATAAGCTCTTGCTTCGATGACTTTTCCTTCTGCCTTAAATTTCTGAAGTTTCTTTTCGTCTGTAAAATAATATTGTTTGCCGTTTTCTTCTCCGTCTCTTACCGGTCTGGTCGTGTAGAGAATCAGCTTCTTGAGATTCAGTCCTTTATTTCCTGCAAGTCTGGAATAGATTTTGTCTTTTCCGGACGCACTTTTTCCCATGATATAAAAAATCTTACCCATTAGTTTCTTCGTATTGCTCCTTTGTTGTCTGTTTTACCACACGGATGGACTGGTTCGTATAGTCTTCAAGCCCCTGCAGATACAGGCCTTCTTCCGTATATATTTTTATATTACGGATAAACTTTCCCGTAATCTGCTCTCCCGGAGTAAGAAGTGGTATTCCCGGCGGATACAGATAAGCAAACTCTGCCGATATCCTGCCGATACATTCTTCCAGAATACAGCTTTCGCTCTCCGTTTCCATTGCCTCAGAAACAGAAAGTACCTGATTCAGGACACAGTACATGGACTTTGCATCCATTTTACGTTCTTCCATTCCTGTCAGATCAAGCTTTTTCACTTTTTGCTCTTCTTCCCGGTCTATCTCCTTGATTGCCTGACAAAGACGTTCAAATCCTTCTTCTCTGTCTCCGACTGCTGCAAGTGCGAGAGCATACGTTTCAGTTTCCATCTCCATCTGTATATGGTATCTCTCCAGAAGGATATCATACAACTGCGCTCCTGTCAGTGTAGAATTCACCGTAGAAAAAATCAGTTTCGAACGGTCATAATCAAAAACACCATTTACATCCTTTTCCGGATCTGCCAGACAGATATATCTGCACTGCGAAAGCCTCTTTCGTGCCTGTTCCAGCATTTTTGTAAATTCACGGAACATTTCATGACCTTTTGCTGCCATCGTATCCATACATGCATCGATACTTGCCATAAGAATATAAGACGGGCTGCTCGTCTGATAGATTCCCATAAATCTCCGAATAAGTCTTCCATCCACTCTGCCACTGCAGTTATGAAGAATTGCAGTCTGCGTCATAGCCGGAAGCGTTTTGTGAAAGCTCTGGATTACAAGGTCTGCTCCAAGTTCCACTGCTGAAGTCGGAAAATAATTCGAGAACTGAAAATGTGCTCCATGTGCCTCGTCAACGATCAGCGGGATTTCATATTTGTGCGCAATCTCAGCAATTGCCTTAACATCAGAAACCACTCCGTCATAAGTCGGTGAAGTAATCAATACTGCTTTGATCTCTGGATTCTCTGCAAGGCATCTTTCCACTTTGTCCGGAAAAATCCCACCGTTTATCCACCACTTCATATCCATTTGTGGATAAATGTAAGTTGGTTTTAACTCTCTCAGATACATGGCATGATAGACTGCTTTATGACAGTTTCTCGCCACGAGTATCTGTCCCTTTCGTGGAACTGCTGCAGAAACAGCCGCAAGCAAAGCTGCCGTACTTCCGTTCACACTGTAATAACTTTCTTTTGTTCCATAAAGCTTTGAGACATTTTTCTGCGCCTCAAGAAGAATGTCTTCCGGATGATGAAGATTATCAAAACCTTCTATTTCGGTAATGTCTCTCTCGAAAGGGAAATCACCTCTTACTGAATCCGGATTGCGCTTATGTCCCGGCATATGAAACGGATAATAATCCGACTGACCGTAGCTTTCGAGTTTTTTATATAATTTTTCCATATGATTTATACCTTGAAGCGATAACCGACACCCCATATAGTTTCTATATATTGCGGCTTCGCCGTATTGAATTCGATTTTTTCACGGATCTTCTTGATATGAACCGTGACAGTTGCAATATCCCCTACGGATTCCATGTCCCAGATCTGACGGAACAACTCCGCTTTTGTAAATACACGGTTTGGATTCTCAGCAAGAAATGTCAGAAGATCAAATTCCTTCGTTGTAAAAGTCTTTTCTTCTCCGTTTACCCAGATTCGTCTCGCCGTCTTGTCAATCTTGATTCCGCGGATTTCAATAATGTCGTTCTTTACTGCCACGGAGCCAACCAGTCTGTTATATCTCTCCATATGTGCCTTTACACGTGCAACCAGTTCACTCGGACTGAACGGTTTCGTCATGTAGTCATCTGCACCAAGCCCCAGACCACGGATTTTATCAATGTCGTCTTTCTTTGCTGAGACCATGATGATCGGAATATTTTTTTCCTGGCGTACCTGACGGCAGATATCAAATCCATCTACCTCCGGAAGCATCAGATCAAGAATAATCAAATCATATTCTTCTTTTAGTGCTTTTTCAAGGCCCACATCTCCTCTGTTTGCTATTTCTACTTCAAATCCTGACAGTTCCAGATAATCTTTCTCCAGATCTGCAATTGTTTCTTCATCTTCAATGATCAGAATTTTGCTCATTTCATAGGTAC
>ERZ857785.3599-NODE-3599-length-11206-cov-9.026276_pt1 | contig 11206 bp, 10 predicted proteins | sample MGYA00519763_ERZ857785 | MGnify/ENA primary metagenome ERZ857785 (study PRJEB31778, sample SAMEA3449365) | human gut metagenome | biome: human gut; feature: human-associated habitat; material: faeces | place: United Kingdom | collected 2010/2012 ... | reverse complement strand
CTTTTTTTAAATTTTCCATCTTTCTCTCCTTGTTATTAAACTTAAATATACCACGAGAAATACGATGATTCAAGTATTTATCGCAAAGTACGAGCAGAACATTTGTAAAATTGTGATTGAACTAAATCGCTGTAATCGGTGGACACTCCTTTCAGAACGTGCTCTGGAATTATTGAAAGAATACTGGAAAAGTTATCCGATAAAAAGAGACCATCTGTTTGTTTCTTTGGATGTTCCTCATGATCCATTAAAAATAAGATAAGAATATAACAAATACCAGCCCTGAAATTACTTCTGTTGAAGTTGTTTCATGACTGGTATTTTAGATTCTTTTTAATGAATTTTCCTTAATTGCCTATTAGAACCTTTTTCCCTTCAAATGCAAATCCGTAATGTCTGATATTTACCTTTGATATTTCCATGTAACATTGCTTTGATAAATGCATTATAGTTTGATCCTGTATTCTGAAACCATCCAGCAAACATCTCTGAGAACATACCATTTAACATACACACTGTATAGTGGTTTCGATAGACTTCAGTTTTATGTGACGGAAATAAGATAACAAGAAATATTTCCGTCACATATACGAAATCCTACCGTCGCAAATCAGGATTTATATCCTGTCTCCATATCCACCACATTCATCAGTCCATCTCCCGCCATATATCTCTGCAGATTTCCCGCAGCAATATCCACAATTCGATATAATGTTGCCGGATGATGAAAATCTCCTGAAATATGTGGTGTGATGATCACATTTTCGATATTCCATAATTTATGCTGTGTCTGAAGCGGTTCTGGATCTGTTACATCTAAACCTGCCCCGTAGATTTCTCCCTGAATCAGTGCTTCACATAGATCTTCTGTATTGACAGCGCTTCCTCTTCCTGCATTTAAGAGAATTGCTGTATTTTTCATTTCTTTGAATCGCTGTTTATTGTAAATGTTTCTTGTAGCTTTTGAATCTGGTAATACGGAAAATACTACATCTGCTTCTGGCAATAATTTATCTAGATCATCCATTGTATGAAGTTCATCAACATCCTGTGGTACCTGTCCAAGTCTTCTTTTGATTCCGATAATGTGATAACCAAAATTTTTCATCAATCTTGCAAAGTATAATCCAATATCCCCAAGTCCAACGATCAGTAATGTACCACCTCGTAATGACATAACAGCCCCTTCATCATGCCATTGGCATTGGTTCTGATTATCTCTATACAGATGTAACTTCTTCTGAAGTGAAAACAGCACTGCTAACATGTGTTCTGCAACACCAGGGCCATAAGCTCCTGTTGCATTTGTTAAGATTACATTCTCCGGTAATACACCCTTTTTTACATATGGGTCTGCTCCTGCTGAATTTAACTGCAACCATTCTAGATTTTTGGCTTCCTTTAAATAAAATGGAGCTACATTTCCGATGATAATGTTGGCTTCTTTTATCATCTCTGGTGTTACCTTGTCGTAGGAACTATATACAAAATGACTTCCTTTGGCATGTTTCTCTAATGTTTTTTTATGTTCATCTTCTACTGGCATAACAACCAAAATGTTTTTATTTGTTTTCATTGTTTTAACGCTCTCCTTATTTGATTTTAGATATTGTTTCTATTGTAACTCGTTAATTAACAAAAGAAAACCCCCGGAGTTTTTCTCTTTTATAAATTGACATTTATAATTATTTTTTGTTAATATATTCCATGTAAATATTTTACATTTTATTTTAAAATCTTCTTTCTATTATTCTTATTAAAATACTTTTGATACTCTCATTATACTTTTCTTAACTGTTAATTATTGCTATAAACTACATTTCAATATAAAATGAAAGGAGAAACTTATGAGTCAAACTAAAAAATCGCTACAGGATTTAACTTTACTTGATCGTTTTTTATTTGCTGAAGTTATGGAAGATGCAGAAACTTTTGAAAACGTATTATCTATTATTCTTGGCCAAGACATATCCATTAAAGGACATCCGCAATCCGAACATGAAAAGCGTACATCGCCTTTAAAACGTCAGGTGCGCCTTGATGTATGGGCTGAGGATGATACGGATGCTGTATACAATATAGAAGCACAAAAGGAAAATACCAAAAATCTTCCTCACAGAAGTCGTTTTTATCAGGCATTAATTGATTCGAAACTTCTGGACCCGGGAGAGATAGATTTTTCAAAGATGAAAGATTGTTATTCTATTATTATTGCACCTTTTGATCTTTTTGGGGAAGGATTATATCAATATACTTTTCAAATGAACTGCAATGAAACTGGTCAACCTTTAAACGATGGTGCTATACGTATTTTTCTAAATACTCATGGTCAAAATCCCGAAGATATCAGTTCCGAATTAAAAGAACTTTTATACTATATGGAACATACTACCGAAGATATCTTTTGCTCTACACCACGCCTTCAGGAAATAAAAAAACATGTCAATATCGTAAAATCCAGCGAAGAGATTGGAGTGAAATATATGCAGGAATGGGAAGAAAAAATTCTTGAGAAACGAAAAGCACGTGCTGAGGGACTTGCTGAAGGACGCGCTGAGGGACTTGCTGAGGGACGTGCTGAAGGACTTGCTGAAGGGGATTACTTTCGATTAATACAACAAATCAAGAAAAAAATTGAAAAATCCAAGAATTTAATTCAAATTGCTGATGAATTAGAAGAAACACCTGAAAATATTGAGTCTTTATATCACTGCATCAAAGATCATTTTACTTTGGAAAATAAAGATATCTATAAACTTTATAAAGATTGTAATTAGAATAGGATTTCGATGCCTAAAATCATCAATTATGGAAGAATACCTGCAGCTGATCTACTGCAGGTATTCTTCCATGATCTTCTTTGTTTTATTGACCACGTATCCACTTCCGCCTCGTTTCTTCACGTTTTCTGTCATGGATACCAGTTCCAATGCTTCCCTATTGTTTGTTGCTGGCATTATGGTCACAAACCAGCCGATTTCTGTTCCTTTTGTGTCTGTCTGTGATTGTTTGATCTCTGCAGTTCCTGTCTTTCCTCGAAGATCTACCCCTTCTATGTTCGCTGCGTGTCCCGTACCAGAGGGATCTCTGATTACTTGTCGCATAGCTTCATTTACGGTATTCACAGCTTGTTTGGTAAATATAGTTTCCTTTAATACTTGTTTTTTTGATCCGTTTTCTTTGACCAGATACGATTTCAGCATATTACCATTATTAGAAAATGCTGTGTAGATTGCTGCCATATGTACCGGGTTTACCATCATTTTCCCCTGTCCATATCCACTGTCAGCTAACTGAATATCAGAAGTAAATCCTTCACTTCCATAGGATGAAGCGTTTAGTCCAAATGTAAATTTCAAACTTTCTCCAAAACCTAAGTTGTCAAGCTGATCCTTCAAGGTATCTTTTCCTATCTTCAGGGCTGCTTTTGCAAAATAAATATTGTCAGAATAGATCATTGCATTTTGCAGATTATGCCCATTATAATCGTGCAATGTTGTTACGTAATAACCACCCCAGCTTTTATCCTTCTGCCAGCGTTTTCCACTGTTTCCAAAGTCATCATTTGCACGAAATTTATTCTGGCTTAGTCCGATCGCTGCTATGATCGGTTTGATGGATGATCCTGGTGCAAATGTTGCTTTAAAGCGATTTTGCATTGGCAGTCTTTGATCGCTATTGATCACATTCCATTTCTTCTGGCTCATTCCTAAGATAAATGCCTGTGCATCATAAGACGGAGTACTTACAAGTGCCTTGACCTCTCCTGTTGAAGGATTCAATGCAACATGAGCACTTTTATCATTTTTATACTGTTCGTAAATAGCCTTTTGCAAACTACTGTTGATCGTTGTTGTTAAATCCTTTCCATCTGTCTGAGATCTGACCGCCAGTGACTGTTTTTTCTGTCCATTAGAATCTTCTATGTATATCTCTAAGCCATTCGTGCCAGAAAGCTGCTCATCATATAATTTCTCAAGTCCTGCTTTTCCTTCGCCATTTTGCATATAACCGATAAGATGTGCTGCTGCCTCTCCAAGTGGATAGATTCTCCCAGTTTCTGTGGAAACAATGATCCCTTTCACATCGAGAAGATCTTCTGAATATTCTTTTAATTTGATCAATGGTACAAAAGAATCATCCGTCACCCATTTTTGATCAAGTTTCTTCTGAATCTCTTCTTTGGATAATCCTAATTTCTTTGCCGCAAGTTTTACAGAATTACCGTCCATCTTCCCAGGAACAAATCCTACAGAATAGATCTTACCCTGTACAGCAAGTGCATTTCCCTGTGCATCTTTGATCCTTCCTCTTTTGGCATATAAAGTTTTTACTCTGACTTTGTCTTCTGCTCCTAATTGCGGAAAAATAACGGAGTCATCCCAATCTATGCGATATCTATGATTTTCTTTGACAAAATCTGTACGGTTATTATAGGTAATAATTCCAGCATTTGTCTGCATTTTTACGTGATATGTCACGGTTGTTGATCTCTTCTTTGAAGTTACATCAGCATCAATCGTTTGGACCCCGATTCCCTTATAAATATTTTTATTTCTCTTGATAAATTCTTCTTTTGAAATACTTTTTTGGCTTTCTTCATTCAAAAGATCGTACATCTTTTCATACTTTCCATCTTCTGCATATGACATATATTTTAATAATGTGTCACCTGGATTCATCGCAATATTATTCTTATAGAATAATACAGCTCCCGCAGCTGCGATCACCAGTGCGACTCCTATTGCTGCCTTCTTTGCTATACTTCTTCTATCTTCCATATGATACTACCTCTTTCTGATTCCTACCTTGATCTGTATTATTTTATTTAATCGTAGAGATCTTTTCTCCTGTTTTCAAAGACAGGATTGGCTGTTCTTATATTTTGAATCTGTTCTTTATCTATCTGTGCATAGAGCAGCTCTTCCTTTTCTTCTCCTAAATACAATCTGGTTCCATCTGGTGCAAATCCAGTACTTCTTCCCATGTAATGTTCCTTACTGTAATGACAACATCCTAAAACATACATCTCATTTTCAATAGCTCTTGCCCGAAGAAGTGTCTCCCACTGCATAAATTTTCCTTTACCCTTAACCCATGCCGCTGGATACAACATGACCTGAGTTCCAGATAATGCTTCATATCTTGCAAGTTCCGGAAATCTGAGATCATAACAGATTCCAAGTCCGATCACACCTGCAGGTGTCTTAATCGGTGTAAACAAACAATCCCCCTTAAGCGTATTCATTGATTCATTCCATTTATATGCATTAAACAAATGTGTCTTTTTATAATCAGACACAAGTTCTCCCAGGTCATTCAGGATTACCATTGTATTGTAGTTTTTTGTTTCATCCACAGTCTGTTCATTCATCCCAAAAATGATCCACATCTTAAACTCTTTTGCAAGCATCTTCATTGCCTGTACAAATTCGCCATGCAAGCTTTGTGCCTTTTTTGTATAGTTGTGTTCAGCATCCGGATAATAATTCATGAAATATTCTGGAAAAATGATCATAACTGCCTCTTCTTCTGTTGCTTTCTTTATATATTGTTTTGCTTTTTCTATATTTTCTCTCCAGTTTCCGGAAGATGTTGTCTGTGCGACCGCTATTTTATCCATGAAATTTTATCCCCTTTCCAGTCTCTAGAATACCATATTTCGGGCTTTTTTTGTACCGTTATTAACTTTCTTTAAATTTTTTGTAAAAAAAAATAAAAAAAATTAAAAATAATGCTTGCATTTCTTAAAACATTCGTATATAATAAATCTTGCGTTAAGGAAGCGCAGTAAAAACAACATAATTTAAGCGTGATTAGCTCAGTTGGTAGAGCACCTGACTCTTAATCAGGGTGTCGAGGGTTCGAACCCCTCATCGCGTACTAAAGCACTGTTTTTGGTTGATTTTGTAGCCGGGGATGGTGTTTTTCTTTTATTGAAATCTTATATTGTCTTGTAACTGATCTTAAAAACGTCTATAATAAATGATATTATTGATTAATTATCATTCTAAGAGGAGTCTCAAATGTCAAGTAACCACAAATTCGAATCGAATAAAAAGTATTTTACGATTTCTATCTATACCATTGCTGTTATCCTGATCGGATGTGTGATCTTCCGCTTTATAACACAATGGTCTAATACAAGCAAACTGATCTCTCAATTATGGGAAATCTTATTTCCATTTTTTATGGGATTTCTGATTGCCTATATTTTAAACCCTGTTGTAGCTTTCTTTCAAAGAAATGTATCAATAAAACTTTTAAAGAAGAAATCTGCCAGTACACAGCGTGGACTCGCCATTTTGATCAGTTATCTTGTCATGGTTGGTTTTATCATTGTATGTCTTCGATTTATCATTCCACAGTTATATGACAGTATTCGTGAACTATCCCTGATGATTCCCGATATTTATAAATCGATAATGTCGATTTTTGAACATTATCGTGAGAACAGCACAGATATGTTTCCTGGTCAGATTGCCGATATGATCGAGACAAAGACATTACCAAAGCTTTTCGAACTGACCAACAATCTTCTGACCAATATCGTCCCTATGCTTTATGAGGCTTCCATGTCTTTTGCCAAGGGATTATTTAACCTGTTTATCGCATTTATTGTTTCTATTTATATGACGATCGATAAATTTATTTTAAAAAATGCTGGAAAACGATTGGTTCTTGCAATCTTTAATGAAAATTTCTCTTATCGTGTACTTCGCACTTTAAAAGATTGTCATAATATTTTTTCTGGTTTCATTATCGGAAAATCCATTGATTCTCTGATCATTGGTTTACTGGCTTTTGTTGCGATGACTATTTTAAAACTTCCTTATACCGTATTGATCAGTGTTATTATCGGCGTCACAAATATGATTCCTTATTTTGGACCGATCATTGGTGCAGTTCCCGGTGCTTTTATTCTTTTTATCGTAAGCCCGACGAAGTGCCTGATCTTTATTATCATGGTTTTTGTCCTACAGCAGTTTGACGGTCTGATCCTTGGACCTAAGATCCTTGGAGAATCTACCGGAGTTCGTCCACTACTGATTTTATTTTCCATCACTGTCGGTGGCGCTTATTTCGGTCCACTTGGAATGTTCCTTGGAGTTCCGTTTTTTGCTACAGTTCAATTTTTGATCAGAAACTGGGTGGATTATCGATTGTATAAGAAGAATATTAAGTTAGAAAAAGAAGCTTAACATAATAAGAGGATTGACTCATATGATATTTTGTGAGTCAATCCTCTTTTATTGTTATTGATTCGCTATCTGTTCTGCCAGATCATTTAAATATACCCAGCGGTCCATCTTTTCATTCAAAGCTTCTTCTGTCTCTTCTTTTTGCTGCGTAAGCTCTGCTAATTTACCAGAATTCGTTGCATTTTCCATGATCTCTTCATCTAACTGTTCTATTTTTTCCTCCAGTTTCGCGATATCATCATCAATCGTTTCAAATTCTTTTTGTTCTTTGTATGTAAACTTGAGCTTCTTTTGGTGTTCTTTCTGGAATTTCTTTCCATTATTTTCTTTTTTCTCTGGTTTACTTTTCTCTTGTTTCGCAATTGGCTTTACTTTCTCCAGATAATCCGTATAACCGCCTTCGTACTGTTTTAAATGTCCGCCTTCTTCAAATGCAAAGATCCTGTTTACAATACGATCAAGAAAATATCGGTCATGAGATACTGTGATCACGATTCCTGCGAACGTATCCAGATAATCTTCTAAGATCGTTAATGTCTGGATGTCAAGGTCGTTGGTCGGCTCATCGAGGATCAGAACATTTGGTGCTTCCATCAATACTTTTAATAAGTAGAGACGTCTCTGTTCTCCTCCAGAAAGTTTATCAAGCGGTGTGTATTGAAGTTCTGGTGGGAACAGGAAACGGTCTAGCATCTGGGATGCACTTGCCTGCCCTTTCGTTGTCTGGATGTATTCTGCAACATTTCTGATATAATCAATGACACGGATATCTCCTGTCATGTCTTCATTTTCCTGTGCAAAATATCCGATCTTTACGGTGTCACCGATCGTAATGTTTCCTTCGTCCGGCTTTAAGATTCCCATGATCATCTTCATCAAAGTTGATTTTCCACAGCCATTTGGTCCGATAAATCCAATCCTGTCATCTCTTAGGACAATATAAGAAAAATCATTGATCAGATGTTTGTCACCAAATCCTTTGGAAATGTGTTCTAACTCGATCGTTGTCTTTCCAAGACGGCTGCTGATCGAATCCATCTCAACATTTTGCTGCATAGCTGGACCTTTGGCATTCTTAAGTTCTTCAAAACGTTCCGTTCTGGCTCTCTGTCTTGTTCCTCTTGCCTTGATCCCCTGTTTCATCCATTCCATTTCCACGCGAAGCAAGCTCTGACGTTTGCGTTCTGTCGCTAATTCCATCTCTTCACGCTGGACTTTTAACTCTACGAATCCAGAATAGTTGGTATCGTATTCGTAAAGTTTTCCTTTGTCAATCTCTACGATCTTATTCGTTACACGATCCAAGAAATAACGGTCATGTGTTACCATGATCAATACGCCTCTAAAGCTGTTTAAGAATTCTTCCAGCCATAGAGCCATATCGTTATCTAAGTGGTTGGTTGGCTCGTCAAGGATCAGTACTTCGGTTGGATCTACTAAAGTTCTTGCGAGTGCAACTCTCTTCTTCTGGCCTCCGGATAAATGATCGCATCCTTCGTCAAAATCATAGATTCCAAGCTTTGTAAGGATCGTCTTTGCTTCACTCTCCGTCTTCCAGTCCTGATGTTCTTTTCCATCCATCACATATTCAAGAATACTTTGTTTCTTCGGAAATTCAGGATTCTGTGGAAGATAGGATACTCGGATCCCATTTCCACAGATAATCTGTCCTTTGTCTGGCTCGTTGATCTTGGCAATGATCTTTAATAATGTAGTCTTTCCTGTACCATTGACCCCGATCACACCGATCTTATCGCCACTGTGGATTCCAAGAGATACGTCATCAAAAATGACTTTCTCTCCATAAATTTTGCTAATATGTTCAATATTTAATATATTCATCTTACTACTTTGCCTGATCGATCGCTTCGACTAATTCTTCTTTGGATACTGCTCCGATCAGTTTTGCCTTAACCTCTCCATCTTTGATCACTAAAAATGTTGGAACTGACATAATCTTGTACTGTGCTACGATATCAACATTCTGATCGATATCAAGTTTTCCGACTTTTACAGTTCCTTCATATTCTTCAGCTAATTGTGCTACCACTGGTGCCATCATCTTACAAGGTCCGCACCATGTTGCAAACATATCTACTAATACTGGCACATCACTTTTTAATACTTCTTCTTCAAAATTATCACTTGTAAATGTATATTCCATAATAATTCACCTATCCTTTGCTATTTATTTAAACATCGTTTTGCTTCGTCTAGTGACTGAAAAAATTGACAGACCCATCTGTTCACGCATGGATGCAAATATAGAAACAACTGGATCTTACATCGAAACTTTCCTTGTTTCATGATTATATTACCACTTTTTGTTTATTTTATGCAATCCTTTTACTTGGCATGACGATATGCGACTAAACGACAGATTGGATTTCCTTTAGCTGAAAATTTCTCCTCGTATTCTGTCATGACATTTCCTTCATTATATTCGCTGTGATGAAGATCGTATGTGTGATTTTCCAGGATCCATCCTGCTTCTTCTACCTGCTCTAAGGAGAAGTCAAATAAGTCTTTGTTATCTGTCTTAAACATAACTCTTCCTTCCGGTGTCAGAATATTATCATATCGTTCTAAAAATCTTGTAGATGTAAGTCTTCTCTTTGCATGGCGGTCTTTTGGCCATGGATCAGAAAAATTTAAATAGATCCTGTCTACTTCGTCTTTATCAAACACTTCTTCGATATTCTCTGCATCCATACGGATCAAACGAAGGTTATCCTGTTCAAAATCTTCTAATTTCTCTACAGCTCTTACTAAGACACTTGAATATTTTTCGATTCCAATATAGTTTACTTCTGGATTTCTTCTTGCCATTTCTATGATAAACTGTCCTTTTCCCATCCCTACTTCGATGTGGATTGGGTGGTCATTTTGAAATACTTCATGCCATTTTCCTTTCATCTGCTCTGGCTGCTGGATGGAAAACTGATTTTCTATGATCGTCTCTCTCGCTCCTGGTACATTTCTTAAACGCATTTATATTCATCTCCTTTGTCTTTTTCTCGAATCTTTGTTGATTATATCATAGACGATGGGTATAATAAAGAAAAAGTATGCGCCTTAAAAAGGCTTAGGATCTGCACTTCAAGGAGGAAATGCCCATGGAAATCGAAAGAAAATTTATCGTCCACAATTTACCTGATAATCTGGATTCTTATCCACACTCCGAGATCGAACAGGGCTATCTTTGCATGGAACCTGTGATTCGTATCCGCAGAATGAATAAGCAGTATTTCTTAACTTTCAAGAGTAAAGGATTGATGGCTAGAACTGAGCATGAATTTCCACTTGATAAAGCAGCTTATGAGCATCTACTTCCGAAGGTGGATGGGATTTTAATTTCTAAGACTCGTTATAAGATTCCAGATGAACACGGATTTGTGATCGAACTGGATGTCTTTCATGGAGAATATGAGGGGCTTGTAATGGCTGAGGTGGAATTTCCTAGTGAGGAAGTCGCTGTAGAGTATGAAGGGCCTGAATGGTTTGATGATGAGGTTACGTTTGATTCTCGGTATCAGAATAATAATTTGGCGAATAAATAATTGTTTGTCATAATCTTTGACGTATATAAGAGATATAAAATAAATAAAAGGTGGCTAAACACGAATTTCATTGACGGATTTTTTACAAAACGCTTGTTCGCAAACTTTCCTTGCGAAACTCGCTTCGCTCAGACATCGCACCAAGTTTGCTGCGATTTTGTAAAAAATCCTATGAAATTCTATCGTTTAGCTACCTTTTATTTATTTTATATCTCTTATATACGTTGAAGGGTATTGGTAATAACTATGTATTATTTACTTTAGTTTCTTTAGAATTATAAATTGGAGGTAAAGTGATATGAAACGAATTCAGAAAGCATGTCTTACACAAACAGTTGTTTTCTCTAATCATAATGGGGAGACTACTGCTTATGCGCGTAAATTGATCGAGGAGCTTCCTGTATAATTCAAATATAGGGAATTCTAAGAAAGAAGGTTGAGAAA
>ERZ857785.3595-NODE-3595-length-11210-cov-3.081040_pt1 | contig 11210 bp, 9 predicted proteins | sample MGYA00519763_ERZ857785 | MGnify/ENA primary metagenome ERZ857785 (study PRJEB31778, sample SAMEA3449365) | human gut metagenome | biome: human gut; feature: human-associated habitat; material: faeces | place: United Kingdom | collected 2010/2012 ... | reverse complement strand
TCTTTGATAACATGTTAGCAACAGGAAAAACAAGTGATAACTATATTGAAGAATATATATCAGTAACTACTGAAGGTGAAGAAAGTAAGATAAATTTAAACGGATATTTAGGAAAAACAATAATAAATAAAAAAGTAGAAGCTGATAATTTAGCAATTAATGTAGCAAAAGTTGATAAATATTTAGATTATGAGATATATACTGTAAATATTCAAAATAAAACAAATAAAAATATATTATTAGATGCAAAAAGAAAAAATAAAACATGTTTTGTTGAAGATAAAAATAATAATAAATTTGAAGCAGTATTGTATGAAAATACAGATGACGACTTAGACTTTCAAGCAAATGAAACTAAAACAATTAAAATTAAATTTAACATTACAAATAGAGTTGGATTAGAAATAAAAAGTATTAATTTTACAGATATTGTAGACAAAGTAGAATATAAAAATAATCCGAAAATAGAAGGAATGAGTTTTAAGGCAGAAATTTAAAGTAATAAATGTTACTTAAAGAGGTGAAATATTTGGGAATAATAAAGAATTTAAAAGATAAAGAGAAAGACAAAATTGAAAAAACGGCAAAAAAAACAGCTAAAAAAGCAGCAATTAAAGCAATATCTGCATTATTTACCGCTGCGTTACCTATAATATTACCAATTCTCTTAATTTCGGTAGGCGGATTGATATTATATGGGCTTATAGACTTAGGAATAGAATTATTTACTGCCAAAAATAATCCACAATTAATATATGAATCTTTAGAAATAAAAGATGTTTCAGAATTAATAGAAATCAAAGGAAACGAAAAGGATGGATATTATTTAGATTTTATTGATGGAATAGATGATAAATTAAATGATATAGTAAAAAAATACAATAAATCGTCAGAATATCATAATTTACCGAAAGATATTAATTTTTTAAAGAAAATAATTAAAGCAGAAGTGGTGACTCAATTTCCTAATTTAGCAGGAAAAGTCTCTAGTGACTCAAAAGATGGATTTCAGGGAGCAGTAGAGATAAGGAGAGTTACTCCAAACAAAGAATTGCGGAGAAATGAAAAATACTGGAAAAGGTGAAACATCTGTTGTAGAGCAAACAAAAGTAGATCAACCTGTTGAAATAATCAATAGAAATGACATAAATAGATTAGAAAATATGAAAGAGGGACAGAAATTAAAGATATCTACAATAGATGCACCATTGTATAAAAATATAAAAGGGTATTTTACACCATATATTCCAGATGATAGTTTGACGGAGTTTAAATTAAAAAAAGGTGATGTTGTAACATATAAAGGAAAATACGAAAAAGATGAAAATTCTATTACAAAAAATGTTACAGTGTATATTGAAGTAAAAACAGATGATGGAACAGAAGGATATTTAAGATTATCAAGTGTAATAGCAGTTACAGAAGACACACCATTAGGTAAGGAAGAGAATAATAGTAATAATAGAATTAACAGATTAGCAAAAGTTACATCAAGAACGGGAACAGAAGAAAAAAAAATCGGAAAAGATAGTGAAAATTATGTAGTAGCAATTGCTGCTGGAAGAAATAGTGGAGATGACAAAGGAATTACTAATGAAGGAAAAGGATTAAAAGAAGAAGAATTAACAATTAAAGTTGCAGAAATAGTTGAAGAACTCTTAAAGGATTATACCAATATTAGAGTTGTCCAGACAGGTAGTACATCAAAAAATCTAGATGGAATAGAACCAGAAGATAGAGCCAAGAAGACACAAGATGCAAATCCTAATTTATGCATACAAATTTATTTTAGTGATGGAAATACACCTGGAGTTCAAACAATATATAAACAGGGTGATAATATATCACAGCAACTTGCAGAAATACTATCTACTAATTTGTCTAATACAATGGGACTTACAGATTTGAAAGCAGGAACGGATGTTGACAAATGTAAGAATAGTGAAGGAATATCATCGTCGCTAAGTATTATAGAGAATGCTGCGATAACTGGATATCCATCTGTTGTAGCAATGGGAGGAAATTTAAACAAAGATCCAGATGCAAGTGTGATTTCTGAAGGAGGAGTAGAGAAATATGCACAAGCTATTGTAAAAAGTATAGATGAATATTTTAAAGCAGATAAAGAAGGAAGAATTTCAACGGAAAATAGTAAAACAACATATAAAGACAGTACGGAATCAAAAATAATTAATATGAAATATGTAAAAAAAGAGCAATTACAAAAATATATAGATGATGGTGATGTTGAGAATGCTTTAAAAAGTTATACAATAGATGATGATAAAAATATTGTTATTGTTTCTTGGACTAGAAACAAAGATGGAAGTATAGAATTAAAGACTAATAGTTCATTGAACTTAAAAACAGCGTTACAAAAATATGTAATGCCATATGAATATTTATTGTATTTTTATATGGATACAGATTATACTAAATTTACAGAAGATTTAGCAGATGAGGTTATGAATTCTGAGATAGTTATAGCTGTTCAAGATAATATTACAACAACTAATACGATAGAAACAACTATGCAACGAAAAGATGCAACAGTTGATAGATTTGATGAAAGCTCGCATGAAACCAATAAAGTTAATACTACTGTAGAAAATGTTAGCACAAGTGTTAATGTTACTTACGTAAGCACTTGGTGTGTAAAAGCATATCAAGAAAATAGTTACAGTAAAGCTGTTTTAGATATGGGTAATGAAGATGAAAAAATATTAAGTGTACCAGGTAAGGTATCGGAAACAAATTCAAATTCTTCAACTTCAGAAAAGACAGTTGAGACAGGAACAGGTACATATAATGAGATAACTGTGGACGCTAATGGAAATGAACAAATAGAAGAAAGAAAATATAATTATGCAGTATACGAAAAAGTAGTTTCGCAGACACATACAATTTCTAATTCGTATGAAAAAGGTGAATTAAAAACAGAAGGAAGAGAAAATGTTTTTGTTAAGTTATATTTGAAACATCACATGCAGTCAAAAGTTAGAACATCAGGATATTTATTCCAAATAATAGAAGATAATGAAAAAACGGCAAATTATTTGAGTTTAACCAAATATCTTATTTATAAAGCAACTAAAGTTCCTTGGGGAGTATTAGAATATAATTATGAAGGTGAATTTTCAATATCATCCCTATTATCATCAAGTGGAATATACGGAGGAACAATACAAGAAAAAGTTTGGTTTGCATTAAGAGATTTAGGATATAGTGAGATTGCTGTTGCAGGTGCAATGGGAAATATTGATTATGAATCAGGTGGATTTAATCCGGCAGTTGTAGAAGGTGGATCTGGCGAAGGAATTGGTTTAGTTCAATGGTCTTTTTCAAGGAAAACACAATTAATAGCTTATGCAACTTCAAAAGGATTAACATGGCAAGATGAAGATACACAAGTTGAATTTTTAGTTGCTGAAATTAGTGGACAAGGTGCGGCTAGTGGATATTCAGAACATAGAACAAGCGGTAGTATTAGAGATGAGGGAATAACGTCAACATCGGATGATTGGGCAAATGCATCTAATATTGAAGATGCAACATTATATTTTATGAGATTTTTTGAATCACCAGGGGATAGAAGTAGTTATGATGAAAGGGTGGTAAGAGCTCAAAATTATTATACGCAATTTCAAGGAAAAACTAAACCAGCTGGAGATGCAAGAATAGGAACAATAAAACTTACTGGAGATAGTGCAAATAAAATGACACAATTGTTAAATGAGGCTGTAAGAATTGCTGAAGATGATAGATATACATACAGTATGGGAAATAGATATGGACAATTCCAATATGATTGCTCTAGTTTAGTTGCTAGATTATATAGTAAATACTTTGGGTTTGTAGCACCAAATACAACAAGTGAATATGGTTCAGCATATTATGTAGGCTCACCTACTAGTGTTGACTTACAACCTGGAGATGTAGTATGGAGACCTGGACATGTTGAACTTTATATTGGAAATGGTCAGACTGTTGGGGCTCATACAAATGAGGTTGCTGGACCAGATCAAATAAGTGTTGTACCAATGGGACAATATACAAAAGTATATAGATTTATAACTAATTAATATTTTGAATTTAATTAGTTATTAATAGGAGAGTTTATATGAAAAATTTAAAAAAGATAATAATAGGATTAATTATATTGATGTGTATAATTGTAATCTGTATAGTTGTGGCTATAAAACAAGGAAAAGAAACTATAGAAAATACTCAGAAAGGTGACAGTGGAGAGAAAATTGAATTTAATAAAATAGAATTAGAAACACTAACAGACACAACTAGATTTTTTACAGTTAAAAATTGTGTGCAACAGTTTTTGAATGAAATTAATACAGATAGTCAAAAAGCTCATGAATTTACCGAGCAAGAAATAAAACAAGAAAGATACAATTTACTTAGTAAAGAATATATAAACAATAATAATATCACAGTAGACAATATAAATAGTAATCTAAAAACAATAAACACAAAAGCAATTTTTGATGCTTTACAAATAAAATACTTAAAAGGAGAGAAAATTGAAAATTATATTGTTTATGGAATAATGACATCATTAGATAATGAATATATTGGAAATATTTATGTTAGAGTGAATATGGATAGAGAAAATAAAACATTTTCAATTGAACCAATAACTGGTCATTATAATAGAATTGATGATATATCAATTCAATATAATGACGACTCAATAGAAAAAAAAGATAATAATATATATATAGAACAAAGTATGACATATGAAAATATAGCAAAAACATATTTTGCAACATACAAGAGACTTGTTTTTGCAAGACCAGAAACTATTTATAATTATTTACAAAATGACTATAAAGAAAAAAGATTTGGGAGCCTAAGCAATTTTGAAAAATATGTAGATTCAAATAAAAATGAAATATCTCAACTAATTTTTAAAAAATATCAAGTAAATAATAATGATAATATTTTAGAAGTTATTTGTATGGACCAATATCAAAATTTGTATATATTTGAAGAAACTAGCCCGATGAATTTTACATTAAGGCTTGATACTTATACAATATTGTCAGATAAATATAAAAGCACATATGATTCACAAAGTAATCAGCAAAAAGTTGCAATGAATATTGAAAATTGGATTAATATGCTTAACCAAAGAGACTATATCAATGCATATAAAATGTTAGATGATACATTTAAAAATAATAATTGGAAGACAGAACAAGAATTTGAAAATTATATTAAGGCTAAATTACCATTACATTATAGTATAGAATATACCACATATTCAAATGAAGGTTCAACATATGCTCAAACAATTAAATTAAGTGATATAACAGAAAAAACTTCTGAAACAATAACTATGAATGTAATAATGCAGTTAAAAGACAATTATGATTGTGTCATGTCATTTAGTATAGATTGATAACAGTTCACATAAGTGTTGAAAATTGAACAACTATATGATATAATAAAGAAAAAAATAGAAAGGATATCATATATTGTTTGGATGATAGGGTAAATGCAAATGCTAAAAATTTTACGGATTGGAACTTGGATTTTTGTCTTTGTAATTGGCATAATGCTCACAGTGGCAGGCATTGCTGAAATAAGAGACAGAATTACAAGAGAAGATGTAACGGCTTCTTATTGCAATGGAGTAAAGTTTACTGTTATTGGATTGTTTTTGATAGCAATATGTCTGGCTAGTATTTAAAACAAAGATACCAATAAAAATATATAATTATATATTTTTATTGGTATTTTTCTTATATAATAGGAAAGAGATATCAAAGAAAAATTGAAAAAATTTCTTATTTGTTTTATATAGTTTGAAAAAAATGTAATACTGTGATATAATATATATAATGAAAAAGCGATAATAATTAAAGGAGATGAGTAGATTATGAAAAGATTAATAGTAAGAACAATGATGATTATTTGTGTTATTTTAATATTATTTAGCTCGTATTCATTAGCAAAATCTTATTCTAATTATACTAGTAAGGAAATTAGAGAAGAATATAAAAAAAATAATGATATAATAAATGAATTATCAAATGAAGAACTTAATGCTTGGGAAAAAGAAATGAATGCATTATTAAATTTAATGACATCTAATCCTCAAGCTTCATATTCTAATGAAGATAAAGAATTAACTAAAATTATTTTAAATGCAATATCAGAGAGAAAAAGTAAATTAAAACAAGACAGTTTATCAAAAGAAGAAAAGGAAAGTGTAGATGAAAAACTAATAAATGCAATAAAAGATAAAGATACTAATAAATGTTCTAAAATACTAAGAAATGAAATGGATTTAACGTCAAGACAAAACTTTAAGAAGAATTATCCTCAATATTATAAAGAATATATATCATTTTTAAAAAAGGAAGGAAATAGTGATGAATATATAGAACAACAGGAAAAATTATTTGAAAAAACTCAAGAAGATGTTTATGAGGATATGGAAGAGAAAAATAATAGTAGTGAAATTTATACAAACCCCAAAAAAGATCCAAATACTGATCCGGAAAATGCTAGTTCAAGTATAGATGACATGATAAATGATGCAAAAAGTTTTATAAGCCAAGGAAAAATAAAATATGCCAATGATGATGATAACAATTTGCAAAATGTTTCTAACACAGTATATAATATACTATTAGTAGTAGGAACATCTCTTGCAGTAATTATGGGGGCAGTGTTAGGGATAAAACTAATGGTATCAGGAGTTGAGCAGAAAGCAGAAGTAAAAAAATTATTAGTACCATATGTAGTTGGATGTATAGTAATATTTGGAGGTTTTGGAATATGGAAATTAGCTATTACTATATTACAAGGAATCTAAAATAAATAAAGGAGAGAAAAATAGTGAAAAAAAATCTTTTTAAAATAATGGTAATTGTTACTTTATTATTAGAAATAAATTTTGTAATTAATATTATATATCCTAATTATGTAGAAGCAGAAGATGGAATTTCTTCTTTAGGAGATTTAAATGCATATAATGGCCGGAAATGGAGCTAATTCAGAAGAATTAAAACAAAAAACTGGAAATGTTTTAGGAATTGTTCAAGTAATTGGAAGTGTTGTGTCTGTAATAATACTAATGGCAATTGGTATAAAATACATGCTTGGAAGTGTAGAAGAAAAAGCTGAATATAAAAAAACATTAATGCCATATTTAATAGGAGCTGCTTTAGTATTTTCAGGTACTACAATTCCTCAGATTTTATATCAGATTTCTAAAAATATATAAGGTATAAATAAGATAGGTGCTATATAAATAGTACCTATTTTTTGTTCTAAATCAGCTACTAGTAAAATAATATTAGTTAGACAAGGAGGATAAAAATGAATAAAAAAATAATAATTGCAATAATTTCTTTATTAATTATTGGAGGGGGAATATTTTTTATATATAAAAATATTAGTATAGAAAAAAAGAAAGAAGATGAATATCAAGACTATACACCTCAACAAGAAATATCAGATGAACAAAATCGACAAACAAAAGTAACGCTTTATTTTGAAAATTCTGAAACAGGTGAATTAGAGTCAGAAATTAGATTAATTGATGCAAATACACTTATAAAAGAACCAGAAAAAGAAATAATTAATTTATTAATTAAAGGACCACAAAGTAGCAATTTAAAAAAATTAATTCCAGAAGGAACTGTTGTACATGATGTAAAAGTAAAAAATTCTTGTGCGGAAATAAATGTTTCAAATCAGTTTTTAGAATATGGAGATGAAAAAAATAAATTAAAAATAATTAATAGTATAGTAAATACATTAACAAATTTAAAAGAAATAAATTCAATTAAATATTTAATAGCAATTTGGTCTGCGGAAAACTGTAAATCCAACACTTGACGCGGTGGATATTACTACATTATTTGCACTGGAAGAACAGTGAATAACAAGAATATTACCACTTGTGTCTTTGCCGACAACTATTCCAACGTGGCTATAACTCGGCAAGAAACATAAATCACCTGCTTGCACTGTTGACGCTGTTACTTGAATACTGGCGTCACGCTGTCCGTATGTTCCGTGTCCGACAGCATATCCCATACCACTGTTATTAAATACCCAAGTGACAAATCCCGAACAGTCCAATCCATATGCTCTTAGTGTTCCTGATGATGGACTTCCTGCGGCAGTTACTCGCTGCATAGTACCCCAAGCACTGTCCCAACCGATTGCACTTGATTTACCACCCCAAAAATAATTTACTTTACCAACAAGTGAGCCTGCATTTTTGACGACATCCTTGCGTTTCTGCGGAAGCGATGACGGCAATCCATTTATAATGCTTTGAACATCTGCATTTGTAATTGCCAAACTATGGCTTGATGAGGTCAAAACATCGCCGTGTTCAAGTAAGGTTTCCACTGCCTCACGTTGCTTTGCGGTTAATTCATATAAATCCATCAACTCATCTTTTGTTTTGCCATTTATCGTGACGGTGAGTTTATTTTTTGTTTCTGTATCTGATACCGCAATTTCTTCGACCGTATGATTTACAGTGTTAGCGGCTCGGAAATATGTTTTTAGTTTTTCGGCTTTAATATCATCAAATATGACAACGTCTTCAGCAGTGTTGTCATCAGTTCCTGCTGTTTTTGCCGCAAATACCGCAATCACGATATTTCTGTCAGTCTGATTATCTATAACATCAACCTCTGTATGGTCTATGGATAATTCAATATCTTCGACTTCTTGTGTCAATTCAACATTGTATTCCGCTATAATCTGCGATAATGGAATTGTTCCTGTATCCGTTACTTCCTCAGAAATAAAAATACCAAACGGACTTGCCGCAATAGCTGCTATAATAATGACAACAATCAATATAACTGCCACGGCACCGCCGGACGCAATTGCCGTTGAAATAGCCTTGACTGCCTTGGCAACTGCTTGTGCAACTTTGACTGCAACTTTAGTTGCTACACGCACCGCAGATTTTGCAATCTTCGCACTTCTTTGTGCAGCCTCTTTTGACAATTTTGCGGTCTGTTTTGCAGTTTGCTTTGCGACCTGTTTTTGTGTTTTAACAGTGGCTTTGTGAGTTTTTGATACTTTTTTCTTTGCAATTCGGCTCGCCTTAAACATATTCTTGCCGTTTTTTACAGTCTTAGATGTTATTTGTTCTTTACTATATACCGCTTTTGATGTTGTAGTTTGCATTTGACGGGGAACAATACTTGTTTTCTGCTTAGGTGTCTTGTATGCCGTTTTTATAGGCTCTACTTTTCCGTTCCGTAAAGACTGCATATAGTTTTCTTTTGTTTTTATATTCGGTTTATCAACTGAGGGAGCATTGGAGGTAATATCCGCATTTGGAGTATTCGGCATATTAACGTCTTTATTTTGTGATTGCTGTTCCGTCAATTTTGATTTCAACTTATTCTTGACATATTCGTGTCTTGCATTGTCAGGGCTTTTTATATCTGTATCCGTAATATGAGATTTGATATAATTTTCTTTTGTCTTAATATCTGATTTTTGTTTTGCGGTTGATTTCTGTACTGATTTTTGTATTGATTTTTGTTTCACTTCGGGAACGGCAAAAGGAGTTTCGGACTGTGCGACGGTATATTCTTCTTTTGTTTTAGGCGTAAACATTTTTGTTTCGGGATTATTTTTTTGCTCTGATTTAATTATGTTCGATTTGGACATAATTTTTTTATCTTCTGCCATTTTGGGAGTTCTGCTTACGGTTTTAGGTATATTCCTGATTTCACTCGAATTAGTTGGATTTTTTCTGTCTGTTAATTGCAAGGTTTTCGGCTGATTATTTGCTAACTTCTGTATATTATTTGTAGTATTAGGTTTAACGGAAACATTAGGAATTGTATAATTTTCTTTAGTCTTGATTTTGTGTGATTTTATTCTATTATCCGCAATAATACGCATAGTTCGATAGACTTTTGATGTTGTACTGTATGCCGCAAATTCTATTGTATCTGTTGCATAATTTTCGGGAGTCTGTTCGTCATTGTCATTCAACTGTTTTTCTGAGTTCCGCTTTATAAGTTGCTCTTTCATAACAGATGGAGCGTTGCTGAGAACATTATACGGAATAGATTTCACATCTTTTGGTGCGTTTTTAACAATGTGTTTTGCCGACTGTGGTTTTTCTTTGATTTTAGGTTTTGTCTTTAAGTCGCTCAATTACTATCACCTCAATTCTTATATAAAAAAATAAGGCGGCGATTTTCACCGCCGCCTATGTAATTTATTTTTCACCCGGTTTTGTACTCATCAATTTATAGAGTTCTGTATCAGTAGGGAAGTCATTTATAAACGGTACTATCGAGCCGCCGACTTTAATCAGTCCGCGTCCTGCCGACGAATTTGTTATATATCCCATTTGTGCGGGAGATATATTAAGCATTGAAGCAAGTTCGGCTCTGTCCGAAGGTGATTGATTAAATATAAGCAAAAACTCACAATTCGAAATCATCCACCTTGCAGTATCATTTTTCAGACATTCCTCAACATTTTGGGTTATTCCAGTTAAAAGTCCTCCGTATTTTCTGAAACGTCGCCACGCCTTCAATAGAAATTCAGCACTGTATGGGTTCTTGAAAAACAAATGTGATTCGTCTATGTATACTCGTGTATATATACCGCGTTTCCTGTTTTCCATAACTCTGTTCATAATGTTATCCAACATTATAAGCAATCCGACCGATTTCATTTGTTCGCCTAATTCCAAGATGTCATAGCAAATAATTCTCTTGTCAACATCTACATTACTTTGGTGTGCGAAGGAATCCAAACTGCCCGTAGCGAACAATTCCAATGACAGTGCGAGGTCTTTTGCTTCTTGTTCGGGTTGACGTAATAATTCCTCTCTGAAATCTGCAAGCGTGGGCATAGTCTGATTAGTATCGCTGAAATACTGTTTATATACATTTATAGTACAGCGGTCAATAATAGACATTTCTTTTGCTCCAACACCGCCACTATTTCTTGCATCACCTGTTTTCAATAATTGGTCAAATAGCGATATTAAAAATTCGGATTTAATTGATATAGGATTATCTTCGATATTGAAATCGTTATTTATATCCATAGCATTTATATGATTATTTGATGACGCTGATAGTGTAATTGATTCACCGCCAAGATTTGAAATTAACGGTGCATACTCTCTTTCAGGGTCTACGATAATAATATCATCGTTTGTAAACAATGCCGACATAGCA
>ERZ857785.3593-NODE-3593-length-11219-cov-4.570405_pt1 | contig 11219 bp, 7 predicted proteins | sample MGYA00519763_ERZ857785 | MGnify/ENA primary metagenome ERZ857785 (study PRJEB31778, sample SAMEA3449365) | human gut metagenome | biome: human gut; feature: human-associated habitat; material: faeces | place: United Kingdom | collected 2010/2012 ... | reverse complement strand
TTATAGACACAAGCTATGATCCAACAGAATGGAGAATCATGGAAGTAGATGAAAACAGAAGAATAACCAAATTATTTGGAGTGCCAAACAATAATCAGAAGTCAATCTCATTTGGTGGAGCAAGAGGTTATAATAATGTCATATTCTTGTTAAATGATATATGCGCATATAGATATAAAAATTCTAGTTTAAATGCAACAGCAAGAAGTCTTAACTTAAGCAATCTTGAAAGTCAAATGAATTCGAATGGTATTGCTAAGAAAACTAAATATGTTAATCCTTACGGTTCAATTTATGGAACTACTTTTAAGATGATAAAATATAAGAAGTATCCAATATTATATGCTAAAGAACAATATTCTGGAATAGATGTATCAAATGTAACAAATGGAACTCAAATAATAAATGGATCAATTAATACATCTGCACTCAATCAAATGAATCCTAATGGTAAAAAACAAAATGATGCAATTTACGCATCAGCAACTACAGTAGACACCTATAAAGAATCTTCTAATTCTCTAACTTGTACTCAAACATTTTACGGAGGAATAGGTGTTGAAGATTATGAAAATTCAAAATTTTTTGAAACAGTTTTAGGAAATAATATATCATTTTTTATTGCCTCACGTAGTATAGACATTAATTGCTTAGACTTATTTTCTACTTTTGGAATTTATTTTGCATATGAAGACGGAAATCTTGGAGCTTATGCATTATTTCAGTCGAGCGGTTATAGCCCTAGTATAGCAAATCATATTGCACCAGTAGTTTCTTTCGGTGATATCATTATTATAAAAAATGGAGATGGTACAATAAATAATCCATACACAATCGGAAAATAACATATTATTGATATAAAAATAAAAAATCCGCATGCATATCTTTATAGCTTGCGGATTTTTTGTAAACTTTTATTCTATTTCATATGGGCTGCTGACTGTTCCACTTCCACTTTTTACTTTAGCACCAGCGTCAATAGACACTACTGATGCATAAAAATTACTATAATTATTGGTATTACCATATGAGCCTAATAAACCATATCCATCCAAACAACCTTTACGTACACGGCAAAATCCCCAATATGCACCTATATTATTAGGATCTCCACATATAACATAACGTGAAGCTAACCAAAATGAATTATCATTTTCAAATATTAGTTTATATAAATTTGAATCATAATAATCAGAGGCAACTTGACCTGTTCCGTAAAACGTCTGTGTACACGTAATACTAGTAACTGAAGCTCCTAATGCCTTAGATGGACTTGGAAGTGTTGTGTAGATATTGTCACTCCTTGTTTTTCCATTTGGATTCATTTTTCCTTGAGCAGTTTTATTTACATTTCCAGTTATAACCTGAGTTCCATTTGATATGCCACTTACTCCAACTCCTGAGTACCTTTCTGAAGCATATTCTGCTGGATATTTTGTATAACTTCCTGTATATTTTACTGTAGTACCATATTGTACATTTCCTTCCAGTTTATATGCATTTCTTTTAGCGATTCCAGTCGCATTCATCCTTTCTTCTATATCTTCTATTTTTAAACTTCTTGCTGTTGCACCTAACTTTGCGTTACTATATCTATTTTTACATATATCATTTAATAAATATGCTCCGTTATTATATCCTGTTGGTCCTCCCCAGCCAATTTTTTTCAAACTTATTCCAAATAATTTAGTTACATTTCTATTTTCATCTACTTCCATGATTCTCCATTCTGTTGGATCATAGCTTGTGTCTATAATTTGATTTTTATTGTATCCACTTTGATCAGATCTTAAATTATATCCAGTGTTTGGTGTATCTGGTTTGTAATTTACATATTCTCCGATGTGAGGAAACTTTAACTTAATTATATACGTTCTGCTACTTGAATTACCGACATTATCTTTCGTGGTTAGAACATGAAGATAGAAAAAATTAAACCTAAAGTAATTTGAATATACTATTTATCTTTCCTCAATCTTTTATATTAAAATAAAAAGTCAGAATTGAGAATTTTTTATTTATCAATTCTGATTTAATATTACTTGAACTTAAAGTTTATAAATTTACTATTTTAAATATTTTTATTTTCCTATTACATATTTATCACTTTCTGTTCCACTTCCACTCTTTATTTGGACTCCAGAGCCTAGAGAAACTACGGACGCCAAACGATTGCTGTCGCTATTGCTGCTACCGTTCGAATTGAACAAGTCATAGCCGCTCAAGTAACTGCTGTCGCCGACATGGCGAAGCCCGAAATACGCAAACGAGTTGTTTGAATAGCAGTCGACATAGCGCGACGCAAGCCAGAAATATGTTCCTGTTCCAAATATCATACTATAAAAGTTTGAATCATCAAAATATGAACTTGATGTATTAAAATAGTAAAATGTTTGTGTACATGTTAGATTTGTTTTTGATGGTCCTGTTGTTTCTGATGTATCTGGTGATGTTGTATATATGTCATCACTTCCTGATTTTCCATTTGGATTCATCCTTGCTTGTGCTGTTGCATCTACTTCTCCTGTTATAACCTGAGATCCTGCTGTTACATCGCTTACATCTACTCCTGAATATTTCTCTTGTGCATATATTGCTGGATATTTTGTATAGCTTCCTGTATACTTTTTTGTTGTTCCATATTGTATGCTTTGATTATTGTATCCTTTATTTGCATTTCTTGTTGCTATTCCTTTTGAATTCATTCTTGACTCAATATCTTCTATATTTAAGTTTCTTGCTGTAGCTCCTAGACTTGCATTTCCATATCTACTTTTGCATATATCATTTAATAAATATACTCCATTATTATACCCTATTGAACCTTTTAAAACCACTCCAGTTTGGTTGCTAATTGGAACTCCAAATAGTTTTGTTATATTACCATTCGTGTCTAATTCCATTATTCTCCATAGCTGAGGATCATACGAATTATCTATAGTCTGATCGGATGTATATCCACTATAAGTAGCTTTTAAGTTATAAGTCGAAGTGATATTATCAGGTACATATTTTACATAGTCTCCTATTTTTAACTTGGCAATGTATATTGTATATGTTCTCGTTGCTGTATTCTGAGCATTATCTTTCGTGGTTAGAACAATAAAAAATTAAAAATAATAGATTTTTATTAAAAAAATGATATACTAAGAATAATATTATTTATAATGGAGGTTTAATATGTCTATTGAAAAACAAAAATTATATAATGAAATTGAAACTTTACCAGAAGAACTTACTAATCAAGTTATAAATTTTATTGAATATTTAAAGTTGTCATATGCAGATACAAAATCTGATAATAGTATAACTATCAAAAATAAACTTCAAAAAGGAATTGATGACATTAATGCTAATAAAAAATGTTCACTTGAAGATTTATTTAAAAATTTAGAAAATATATAAATTGGAAAAATAAAAAAGTCGTTAGAAAGATGTGCAATGTATGTTCAAAAGTCGTTCAGAAAAGTGTAGCAGCATAAAAAAAGTCGTTTGATTTTTGTGCAAAACTATGTTATAATAGTTAATGTAAAGGAAAAGGTGATAAATTTATGTATAGAAATAAGATTGAAGAATTAAAAAAGTGGAAAAATTCACTCAATAGAAAGCCTTTAATCATAAGAGGCGCAAGACAAGTTGGCAAGACTTGGCTCATGAAAGAATTTGGAAATAAATTCTATGAAAAATGTGCATATATTAATTTCGACGATAATAGTAGAATGGATAAATTATTTGATGGAGATTTTGACTTAGAAAGAATAATACAAGGTCTGAAGATAGAGTCAGGAGTAAACATAGAGCCTGAAAATACATTGATAATTCTTGATGAAATTCAAGAAACTCCAAAAGCATTGAAAGCATTAAAATATTTTTGCGAAAATGCAAAACAGTATCATATAATTTCAGCCGGTTCATTATTGGGAGTTGCAATTCATGAAGGAACTTCATTTCCTGTTGGAAAAGTTGACTTTTTAGACCTAATGCCATTAAGTTTCTTTGAATTTCTAGAAGCTTTAGGAGAAGATGAAATCTTAAAATTATTAAAAGAAAATGATTTTAAAATGATAGATGTATTTAATAGTAAATTAAAAGAATACTTAAAATTGTATTACTATGTTGGAGGGATGCCAGAAGTCGTAAATGCTTATACTATAAACAAGGACTTACAAGAAGTTAGAAAGATCCAGAAAGAGTTATTAGATGCTTATGAACAAGATTTTTCAAAACATGCGCCTAGTAATATTGTACCAAGAATAAGACAATTATGGCATAACATACCAACACAGCTTGCAAGAGAAAATAAAAAGTTTATATATGGACTAATAAAAGAAGGTGCAAGAGCAAGAGAATATGAAATAGCCTTGTCGTGGCTAATTGACTGTGGAATTGTATACCAAGTAAATAGAATAAACAATTGTAAAATTCCACTATCTGCATATCAAGATTTTAATGCATTTAAACTTTATATGCTTGACGTTGGACTACTCGCTGCAATGGCTGGAATAGATGATAAAACTCTTTTAAATGGAAATGATATATTTGAAGAATTCAAAGGTAGCTTAACTGAACAATACGTATTATGCCAATTAAAACAATGCACAGATCTTGACGTATTTTATTGGTCATCAGAAAGAGGAACTGCAGAAGTTGACTTTATAACTCAAATTGACGGAAAGAATGTTCCAATAGAAGTCAAAGCAAATGAAAATTTACAAGCAAAAAGTTTAAAAACGTTTATTCAAAAGTATAAAACCTCGACAAATGTACGAACTTCAATGTCAAAATATAGAAAAGAAGATTGGCTTATTAATATTCCACTGTATAGCATTGGAAATATTAAAACGATAACTAATATGTAAAATTAATATACCCTAAATAGAAATAAATGTATGTTGATTACAAAATGCATAAATTGAGTCGAAAATAAATAATTTATAATAATCTCTTTATATTTTAATTTCAGAATAATAACGTATTTACAAAACTTATTTAATAATTATTTTTTATATTAATTTACTTCAATGAAGATTTTTGCACTTTTTCCCGAAAATCTTCATTGAAAAATTTATATTATTATAATTTATTTGTTCTAACCACGAAAGATAATGTTGGCAATTCAAGCAGTAGAAAGTATACAATATATATTGCAAGATTAAAAATAGGAGACTACGTAAAATATACACCAGATACACCAAACACTGGATATAATTTAACAACAACAAAGAGTGGATATAGTAGTGCACAAACAATAGACAAAATGTATGATCCATCAGGATGGAGAATCATGGAATTGGATGAGCTAGGAAATATAACAAAATTATTTGGTAATGCAGGAGACAAGCAAAGTGTAGTGTGGTTCCAAGGAACAACAGGATATGCTAATGGAGTATATCTATTAAATGATATATGCAAAACTAGATATAGTAATGCAAGCTTAGGAGCAACAGCAAAAAGTTTAAGCATAGAAAATATAGAAGCTGAGATGAGTGAAGCTGGAATAGCTGCAAGAAATTCATATAAATCAGGGGAAACTCAATATGGAACAACAAGAAAATATACATTATATACACAATATCCTGCAGTATATACACAAGAAAAATATTCAGGAGTGGGCATAAGTGATATTGCAGATGGAACACAAATTGTGACAGGAAATGTAAATAATAATGCACTGTCTAAAATGAATCCAAATGGAAAAAATAGAAGTGATGTGATTTATGATACTTTGCCAAGTATACCATCAACAGCAGGACCAGCAGTTTTAAGTTTAACATGTACACAAACACATTATTATTTTAGTAATCCTTCAAGCATATACTATAAGAACGAAAATTTCTATAATATGCTATTTAAAAATGGAAGAGATTATTGGATTGCTTCACGTTATGTTGATTGTAACTCAGGATGGACCGATGCATATTTCGGATTTTTCTGGATAAAGCCTAATTATTTATCGCAAAATCTTTTATTCCGCTCAAACGGTATTATAGACTATGGAAATCATTGCCTTGCACCAGTAGTTTCCTTTGATTCTAAAATCACTGTAAATTCTGGGAATGGCACAATAAATAATCCATATACAATAAAAAAATAATTCTTTTATTGTATATAAAAAATCCGCATGCTATAAACAAGCTTTGCGGATTTTTTTAAATTAATGATGTATATTCTTATATATATGATTAATTCAACTTCAATAATCGCATTACCTAGTTGTCAATATAAATTTGCCCAATTTCAAAGATATATTTTGCCAATCATCAACAGTTGAGAAATTGAATGCTATATAAGTAACGCTTTGAGTTGCAGTAAATTCAACACCATTATATTGTTCACTACCTGCTGTTTTTGCAAAATAACTATTCTCTACAATTTTATTTTCATCATTAAATCCATCACTCACATTTTTAAGTATTTGCATCATAATTCCTGAATATAGTCCTGTTGTATATGTTGAAAGATTTTGATATGCACATCTAAAATAATATCTTTGACCTGGAATTGTTTTTAAGGGAATATAAATTATTTCATATCCATTAATTCCACAAAAGCTTATAGTATTCATTCCATCACTTGGATTATATGACCTATTGAATGTATTAGGATTTTTGAAAGACCACCAATCTAGATTATTCTTTTCAGTTTGAAAATCATTTGAATGTATAATTGAATAATTTCCTGCTGTATCTTCAACATATATCCATAATTTCCAGTATCCCAAAAAATCTGCTGATACACTTTCTGAATATGAATTATTTATAAATTTCCATCCTCCAGCACCTGTGAAGTCTGATAATTGTGTTAAAACAGGAAAAGTATCTTTTTCCAAAGATTGCATCCATCTGCCATATTGAATATTGTTTCCACTCAATTCATCATTAATATGAATTAATGTTTTTACATCTTGTCCCAGTGCTATTGAAGTACATCCATTTGTTTCAAAAGATACTGATGGCGGTGTCTTATCAATTTTCAATACATACGTTCTGCTGCTTGAATTACCAACATTATCTTTCGTGGTTAGAACAGTTTAACAAAAAAGCCACAAAACACTTTACTTTATCGTATCATTAGAGATATGATTTTCATGGGGGAAAAGTCAAAGGAGGAGAAATATGAAAGAATCAAATGAAAAAAGAACCAGAAAAAGAAGAAAAGGAGGAACAGTATTCTACATAAAAGAAACGGATAGGTGGGGAGCACAAATATCAATAACAACAAATGGAAAAAGAACAAGAAAAAGTGTATATGCCAAAACAAAAGAAGAGGCAATAGAAAAATTAGAAACACTAAGAATAAAAATAAAAGACCAACAATATTTGCAAACACAAGGAATTAGGCTATATAAAATAATGGAAGAAATACGAGATAAAAAATATGAATCAAATATAATAAAAGACTCAACATATTTAAGAATAAGCAAGACAATCAACAAAATAAAAGAGAGTAATGTTGGAAAAATGAACATCAAAGAAATAACTAGCAATGATATACAAAATTATCTAAACGAAATAAAAAAATACAGCAACTCATATATATGCAAGATATATGAACAATTAAATCAAACATTTAATTATGCAATTAGAAACAAATATATAACAGACAATCCACTGTACGATGTAATAAAACCGAAAAGCACACAAAAATTAAAAAAAGTACGAGCACTAACAATGGAAGAACAAAAGAAATTAAGTGACTACCTTTTAAATACAAGCATAAGAAAAGAAAAATACAAAAACATATTTTTAATACAAATGTATACCGGACTAAGAATAGGAGAAGTCTTATCGCTAACAGTTGAAGACATAGACCTTGAACGAAAAATAATAAAAGTAAACAAAACATTATCGATAAACACAAAAGGAAAAATAGTATTACATGATTCAACAAAAACTTACGCCGGAATAAGAGAAGTGCCAATACCAGAATTTATAATTCCACATATAGAAGAACAATTAAAAGAAGCCAACAGATCAAAAAAGAGAATACTATTTTCATATAAGAGAAAATATCTATCGCATAATATAGCAAACAGCAAACTAAAAAGAATAATGGGAAGTACACTAAAAATGAAAAATATAGAAGGAATATCAACACATAGCCTAAGGCATACATTTGCAACAAGATGTATAGAAGCAGGAATGGCAGCAGTAGTACTGCAAAGAATATTAGGACATACAAACATATCAATAACACTAAACACATACACAAGCGTATTCAATCAATTCAAAGATAGCGAACTGCAAAAAGTCGTTAACTTGTACAAAAAAAACATATTAAATAGTAAAGAACAATAGACTTAAGATGATGATGACATCAACATAGTCTTTTTTTTATTGGGAAATAATAAAAAAACTTAAATTTTATATCGCGAAATTGTTGACATTAATCAGATTTTGCAATATAATAAACTCAGTATATTTATGTACGAATAAAATCTAGAAGGGCTAATAGATGAATAATTCGGTAATCGTGAAATAATTTAAAAGAATAGAGAAAGGTAAAACTGATGCTATGTATCAGTTTACCTTTTTTTGCCTTCTAATTTTATTTATGTAAATTATGAAGAAGAGGAATTACAAGATAGCCATATTTTTAGGTGATTATAGTTAAAAAAGCAGGACTACAATGACTTAAAAGTAGCTATCAAGTTAAGAAGGACTTCTCCAAAATTAAATATATACTAATACAATCTGCTTAAATTATTATTAAGAAGGGGGTATTACCTTTGGTAAACGTAAAAGACGTAAAACATGAAAAAACAACACGTAAATCTTTCTCAAAAATAGGTGATTTCATTGAATTACCTAACTTAATAAAAGTTCAGAAAGATTCTTACAACTGGTTTATTAACGAAGGATTAGGAGAAGTATTAAGAGAAGTTTCTCCAATAGTAGACTATTCAGAAAATCTAGTATTAGACTTTCTAGACTACCACATGGATGAACATCCAAAATACACTGTAGAAGAAGCAAAAGAGAGAGATGCTACATATTCTACAAAATTACATGTAAAAGTAAGATTATTCAATCGTGAAACAGGAGAAATTAAAGAGCAAGAGATATACTTAGGAGATTTCCCTGTAATGACTGATACAGCTACATTCGTAATCAATGGAGCAGAGAGAGTTGTAGTTAGCCAGTTAGTACGTTCTCCAAGCTGCTATTATGCAGATTCATTGGATACAAAAACAGGAAAGAAATTGTACACATCAACAGTTATGCCATTAAGAGGAGCATGGTTAGAATATGAAACAGATAATAATGACATATTCTACGTAAGAGTTGATAGAACAAGAAAAATTCCTGTAACTACTCTATTAAGAGCAATTGGACTTGAAAAAGATGACCAAATATTAGCCCTATTTGGAAACGAAACATTGCTTAAAGCAACAATGGAAAAAGATCCAATCAAAACAATGAATGAAGCTTTAATAGAAATTTACAAGAAACTAAGACCTGGTGAATTACCAACAGTTGAAGCAGCTCGTACATTATTTGATAGATTATTCTTTGATCCAAAGAGATATGACTTAGCTAAAGTTGGAAGACATAAATTCAATGATAAACTAAGTCTTGCAAAGAGAATAAGAAACCAAGTATCAGCAGAAACAATATCAGATCCAACAACAGGTGAGATATTAGTGGATAAAGACGAGAAAATTTCAGAAGAAATTGCCTGGAAGATTCAAAATCTAGGAATTAATTCAGTAAAAATTAAATGTGGAGATTCATTTATAATAGTTCTAGGAAATGGAACAGTAGATATCAAGAATTATGTGGATATTGATATATCTGATTTACACATAAAAGAATTAGTAAACTATGCTGTATTAAAAGAAATACTTGAAAAAACAGCACCAGAAGATTTACATGAAGAATTAAAAGCAAGAAAAGAAGAGTTAGTACCACGTCATATTACTAATGAAGATATAATTGCATCAATAAGCTATTTATTAAATTTATATCATGGATTAGGCAAAATAGACGATATAGATCATTTAGGAAATAGACGTATTAGATGTGTAGGCGAATTGTTACAAAACCAATTTAGAATTGGACTAGCAAGACTAGAAAGAGTTGTTCGTGAAAGAATGACAATACAAGATCTAGACTCAATCACACCTCAAGCATTAATTAATACAAAACCAATATCTTCAGCAATTAGAGAATTCTTCGGAAGTTCACAATTATCACAGTTCATGGATCAAACAAACCCATTATCAGAACTAACACATAAAAGAAGAATTTCAGCATTAGGACCTGGAGGATTAACAAGAGAAAGAGCAGGATTCGAAGTAAGAGATATTCACTATACTCATTATGGAAGATTATGCCCAGTTGAATCACCAGAAGGACCTAACATTGGTTTAATTTCAGCTTTATGTTCATTTGCAAGAATTAATGAATATGGATTCATAGAAGCTCCATATAGAAAAGTTGATAAAGAAACAGGAAAAGTTACAGACCAAGTAGATTATCTATCAGCAGATGAAGAAGATAAATATACAATAGGTCAAGCAACAGAACCATTAGACAAAGACAACAGATTTGTAAATAAGAGAATCAAAGTAAGACAAGTAACAGAATTCAAAGAAGTTCCAGCAGAGCAAGTAGACTACATTGAAGTATCACCAAAAGAATTAGTATCAGTAGCAGCAGCAATGATACCATTCTTAGAGCATGATGACGTTAAGCGTTCTCTAATGGGATCAAACATGCAGCGTCAAGCAGTACCTCTATTAAAACCAGAAGCTCCAATAGTTGGAACTGGTATGGAATATAGAGCAGCTAAAGACTCTGGAATAACAGTAACAGCCAAAGAAGATGGAATAGTTGAGAAAGTTACTGGCGATGAGATTCAAATAAGAAATAAGAAAAATGAAGTAACATCATACAAGCTATTAAAATTCAAGAGAACAAATGGTGGAACATGTATTAATCAAAGACCAATAGTACAAGTTGGCGAAAAAATTAAAGCAGGCGACACAATAGCAGATGGACCTGCAACTCAAAATGGAGAGATGGCATTAGGAAGAAACGTACTAATTGCATTCTCAACATGGGAAGGATATAACTTCGAGGATGCTGTTCTTATCAGTGAAAGACTTGTAAAAGAAGATGTATACACATCAATTCATATAGAAGAATACAATTGCGAATGTCGTGATACAAAACTTGGACCAGAAGAAATAACTAGAGATATTCCTAATATATCTG
>ERZ857785.3558-NODE-3558-length-11337-cov-4.260415_pt1 | contig 11337 bp, 11 predicted proteins | sample MGYA00519763_ERZ857785 | MGnify/ENA primary metagenome ERZ857785 (study PRJEB31778, sample SAMEA3449365) | human gut metagenome | biome: human gut; feature: human-associated habitat; material: faeces | place: United Kingdom | collected 2010/2012 ... | reverse complement strand
ACAGTCTCATCACAAAAAAGTTCAGCGTCTTTTTTTGAACAAAAAGCTGCAATCCATAAAAACGGATGAAACCAGTATACTGATATTAATATTATCCTAAACATCGCCCATATATGGTCTTTATGCATATAATGTACATACTCGTGAGTTATTATCTGTTCTATCTCTTCACTATCCGCATAAATTTCCTTCGGGAAATATATTGCAGGACGGAAAAATCCATACAAACATGGTCTTTTAATGCATGAAGCAGTATATATTATTACTTTTCCACAGCTTCTATATAAAACTCTGTTTCTCTTTAATTTTCTGCTCATACAGATATTGGACATAATAATCCATGCAAAAAGAATTACCGAAATGACTGACGAAGCAATTATCAAATGGCTTTTTTTCAGTTTTACAGCATGAAATCCATTATTTCCGTCATTTTCCGGTACATTTATACCATGATATACCTCTGAAGCATTTTCAGTCTCGGTTACTTTTATAGTATTATTTTGAGATAAATTACCGGCAGTATGCACATCCGTATTATCTGAATGTTTATCCGATGATATTTCTGATAATATGGCATCAGAAATAATATTGCCGACGTTTACAGGCGCCGGTATAATATTTACGGGAATAAGAAAACGAAGCAGCACAACTGCCCAAAGCGCATATATTGCTGCATAACGTACCTTCCCCATAAAAATTCTGCGAATACCAAGAATCATAATTACTAATAATGATGATTCAAAAAACCAAGCCAAAAAACCTTCCATTGCTTTTCTTCCTTATTTACTGTTCTTTGATTTTTCTTCTGCAGCCTTTAATATAGCCTGCAATTCTTTAATATCTTCATCCGACAAGCTGTCCTGGCGTACTAACGCACTCATCATCATTCCTATGCTTCCATCATAAATACGCTTTAAGAAATCCCTTGTCTCTTGTACCACAACGTCTTCTTTCTTAACCTTGGGATAAAAATATTTGGTTTTTCCCTCCATTTTATACCCTATTAATCCTTTTTCACTCATCCTTCTTAACATAGTTGCACATGTGCTTTTGCTCCAGCCAACATTTTCACTAAGTAATGGTACTATCTGCATTAGTGACCGGGGATTCTTCTCCCACAAACAATTCATTACATACCATTCACTATTGGTTACACGAATTTCCTGTTTCACAATGGCCTCCTTAAAATGCGGTATTGTTAATCATTTAACCTTAGTATATTGTTATAAGTTTAAATTGTCAACCTGTAATTTTTAAAGCACAAAATGCAGGCTTACAAACGGCGTGGTCTGAACTGTTATTTTTTTTCACAAAAGTGGTTGACACATTAAACCTCATAATCTATAATTGGTTTACAAAGTAAATCTACGAAAGGAAATGATTGATATGGCACAGGTCAGAAACACATATTCAAATACAGGATTAAATGCTTTACGCGGAATAGGAATAACGGGAATTGTTCTGTATCATTTATTTCCGTCTGTATTTTGCGGAGGTTTTCTGGGCGTACCGTTATTTTTTGTGCTGTCCGGTTATCTTATGTATACTACAAGCGAAAAACGCAGCAAAAAGGGAACTTTTCATGCTTTTGATTATTATAAAAGACGAATACACAAAATATTGCCGCCGCTTTTTTCAATGGTTATGTGCGTCTGCTGCTATCTCACCATAACTCACAGCCGTCTGCTTTTCGGAATGAAATATGAAGTGTTAAATATATTTTTAGGATGCGATAACTGGTGGCAGATAAAGCAGAATGCATCATATTTTTCAAGAATTGCAAGGATATCTTCATCGTGAAGTCCTTCGTTTAATGCATCTACATAAGTCTCAGCACGAAGACCGATTCCATCGTATCCTGCTTCCTTTGCTGCTTTTACACGCTCCTCAAATTTGCACTGGTCTCCAAGTGTCCATGAACTAACGGTAATAGGAAATTCTTTTGACATGATATGTCCTCCTTCTCATTTGAAAAAAATATAATTTTGCTTTAAAAAATTTACTTGTTATTTTTTTAACTTTTTAAGTTACTTAGATTATAACTCGTTTTATTCAATAAAACCAATCGAGAATATTCGTAAATTCATAGATTTTTTTTATCATTTATGGTAAGGTAAAACATAGGAATTTTTAAGGTGAATTTCTTAAAAATTTATGGCAATACTTCTAATTAAATTTAAGTAAAATGATCTGGTAATATGATTTTAATATCCCACAATCAGATATATCATTTTGATACGTCATTTTTTGTACTTTAATTTTGATTTTATGAATCTGTTTTTACAGACTACATTCTATAAACAAAACGAATCTAACATAATACTGAAATCTTTAAACAATACTTTTATTGAAGGGGGTTTTTCAATGAACTTATTTCACTTACGTTATTTTGAAACACTTGCCAGAACAGAACATTACAGCAAGGCCGCTGAGATTCTTTCTATCACACAGCCCAGCTTAAGCTACGCTATTTCTACATTGGAGAGCGAACTGGGCATACAGCTCTTTGAAAAGCGTGGGCGTAACATTGTACTGACAAAATATGGTAAGGCATTTTATTCTAATGTAAAGGAAATTCTCGCAAACTTAGATAATGCAGTAAGAGACATCAAATTAGTGGCAAACGGTGAAGGTGAAATCAATATCGGCTTTCTCCGTACACTCGGAACAGACTATGTTCCAACTACCGTAAAAAACTTTCTTGATCTTCATCCAGATAAAAATATCTGGTTTAATTTCAGTTGTGAACATGGGCTCTCTGTCGATCTGGTCCGCAGTCTTATAGACAGAGAATACGACATGGTTTTTTGCTCTAAGTTAAATAATAGTCCAATGGTCGAATTTATCCCTATCGCGACTCAAGAACTTGTTGTCATTGTTCCAAAAGACCATCCTCTTGCCGCCAAAGACAGTGTAACTTTAAAAGAGACCCTGGCCTATCAGCAGATTATCTTCCGGCATAAAAGCGGACTGCGCCAGATTATTGATGACTTATTCAAAAGTATCAATGCATACCCGGATATTCTTTGCGAGATTGAAGAAGATCTTGTCGGTGCCGGTTTTGTTTCCAAAGGCTTCGGTATTATGATTGCTCCAAAGTTTGACGGGCTTAACCATGTGGATGTAAAAGTGCTGAAATTGACACAGCCTTCTTATAAGAGGTACTTCTATATGGCAATCCTTAAAGATGTATATCATCCACCGCTGATTGAGGAATTTAAAAAATATGTTATTGAACAGAGTAAGCTAAACAAAGAATACAACTTTGGTTAAAAATCCTGATTTGTAGAGTTGGAGAAATAAACAGACGAACCCTCCTCCCCTGTAATCTATAAAAATGCTTCGTTTCACTGCGTCCAAGCTGCTCGTCCGCAACTTGAACTTGCTCTAAGGCGCATTTTTATAAATTACAGGGGAGGAGGGTTCTGTGTATTTCAGTCCTACAAATCAGTTGAAAAAATTTGGGGATGGGGACAGAAGAAATAGGAACTCTGGCTTATTATTGTAAAATTGCTGTGATATTATAATAATAGTTTGCGTGTCAATCCTTAATATTTCATTTCATGGAAAGCTATAATCTTATAAATGATATCCAAATCTTACAACATGAATTCTGATTTTACTTCTACAGCAAAAAACAGCTCCCAGAGAGAAGATACCTTATATTTGTGGCATTAGAGTGATGATTGAATGTGAGCATGGGAAGCGAACATTCACCCCGCAGTGATAGAGTCACAAATATAAGGTATCTTCTCTTTCTGGTGGCATCTCCCTTGTTACGCAACCCAGAATAGAAAGGACTTTTATGAATTGTATACATTTAAATTTTGTGAGTGATAAAGAGGGAAGAAAGTTCCTTTTCCCCATTCTTCCCCAAGATGGTTTGAACGAAAAAACACTTAATGTAGTAATTACTGACGGTGATTCACAAAGAATATATCCTGTTTTTCAACAGAAAGCGGGAATTTATGGTGATTACAGCGAATACATGACCAGGCATGGGTGTGCCTGTTGTTCTTTGACAACAGCATTAGCGGCTTTTGTGGAAAAGTATGCAGATTTGAAACCAAATGGAACAATTTCTGAGGTGGAGAGAAAGCATTTCCCCGAAGAAGTATATACGGAGAATTATGGGAAAGTGATGGCAAGGCAGATGCCGGTTTCTCTTTACGGAATTTCTCTTATTTTGCAAGAAGAGGGTGTTTCTTGCGAATATATAGGAGATTTTGAGGATAAAGCTGCCGAAAAACAGATGATGGAGCATTTATATAAGGGAAAGCCCGTCATTATAGAAACAAGCCGAATGCGTAGAAAAGGAAAAAGAATCGTTCACTTTTTTGATAAAAAATATGCGGGTTCCTATCATACGATGATTCTGTTAGGTGTGGATGAAGAGGGGCAGATAGTCTTTACTGATTCTGCAACAAGAGACTGGGCAGGAGAACAGCAAAGATTAAAACGGGCTAAGCTGCCAGAACTTATTTCCTATATGTTTCCACAGAAAAATGTGGGGGATACGCATTTATATTTTAGCAGAAAAAGGAATACAGGCGGTTATATTTTGATTCGCTGAATGAGAAAGTAAGAATGAGTGAGTATTCATAGTTATTCATTGAATAACGAAGTAGGCACAATGGCAAATAAAGCTTTGGTATATGCGATATATCCAAACGAAAAACAGAAACGAACAGGAACAGAATAAATCAAAAATCCTACTTGACAAAATTTTCAGGTTTTACTACAATAAGAAACATGATGTTTGTCCGTACAGGACGGATGTTCTGTATCACTTATATTTGTAATAATATAGAATTTACAGTATAGGAGCATCATTTTTATGTGAATTTCAATATGAATTTCAAAAATGAGAAAGACGAAGACGGAAACAAGTAGCTTTTATTCATGCATTCCAGAGAGTGATCGGCTGGTGGGAGGTCATGTGCCAGATAGTAAGTGAATACATTCCTGAGTTGTACACCGAATGAGACAGATATTTATCATGTTAAGCGTGAGTAGATTTTAGAAATTGCTGAATGTGATGGAACAGGTAAGATTTGTTTTTAGTAGGCTGTGACGGAGCGGCGGCCGTTATCCGCAGAGGCGTTGTTTGACGCTCATTTGAGGCAGAGCATTTACTCTGCGAAAAAAGGTGGTACCACGAAGTTATATCTCGTCCTTTTATTAGGACGGGATTTTTTTATTTTATTTAGGAGGATTTTATGACAGTATATGACGAACTGGTTGCAAGAGGATTGATTGCACAGGTAACAGATGAAGAAGAAATTAAGGAACTTGTCAATAACGGAAAGGCTGTATTCTATATTGGATTTGACCCAACAGCAGACAGCCTTCATGTAGGACATTTCATGGCACTTTGCCTGATGAAACGTCTGCAGATGGCAGGAAATAAGCCAATCGCTTTAATCGGTGGTGGTACTGCCATGATCGGTGACCCATCCGGACGTACAGATATGCGTCAGATGATGACAAAAGAGACAATCAACCATAATGTAGAGTGCTTCAAAAAGCAGATGAGCCGTTTTATTGATTTCTCTGATGGAAAAGCTATGCTCGTTAATAACGCAGATTGGCTCTTAGACTTAAACTATGTAGAATTACTTCGTGAAGTAGGCCCATGCTTCTCAGTAAATAACATGCTTCGTGCAGAATGCTACAAACAGAGAATGGAAAAAGGTTTATCTTTCTTAGAGTTTAACTACATGATTATGCAGAGCTATGACTTCTATGAGTTATACCAGAAATACGGCTGTAATATGCAGTTTGGTGGTAATGACCAGTGGAGTAATATGCTTGGCGGTACAGAATTGATCCGTCGTAAATTAGGACCAGATGCCGATGCTTACGCTATGACAATTACCCTTCTTTTAAATTCCGAAGGAAAGAAAATGGGTAAAACACAGTCCGGTGCTGTATGGTTAGATCCGAATAAGACTTCTCCGTTTGACTTCTATCAGTACTGGAGAAATGTGGCAGATGCAGATGTTCTGAAATGTATCCGTATGCTGACATTCCTTCCGTTGGAAGAGATTGACAAGATGGATTCATGGGAAGGTGCACAGCTTAACACCGCCAAAGAAATCCTTGCATTTGAACTGACAAAGCTGGTACATGGAGAAGAGGAAGCAAATAAGGCACAGGAGAGTGCAAGAGCATTGTTCAGCCAGGGAAATGCAGCACAGATGCCGACAGCAGAGCTGACAGAAGAAGATTTTGAAGGAAATGAGATTGATATTCTGACACTGCTCTTAAAGAGTGGTCTGGTTCCATCTAAATCTGAGGCGAGACGTGCGGTACAGCAGGGTGGAGTTGCAGCAGACGGAGAGAAAGTTGCAGACATTCATGCGGTATTTACAAAAGATGCACTGTCAGGAGAGGGTATCGTTCTGAAAAAAGGTAAGAAAAACTTCAGGAAGGTAGTTGTAAAATAAAAAAATCTCATATAGAGAGTATTCGGAACAAACATTCCCGGATGTAATTGAAGTATTTTATTTATAATAGAACGTAAACATGATCTGTTTTCAGATAGAGGATTGTCTGAGAGCAGATCATGTTTTTGTATAATCAGGCAGGTTCCTCTGTCAGCATCATCCCGTCATCCAACACAAACTGACGGAATTTCTGTACTACAGGCGGTATAAATACGCAGTCATTATGCACCATAAAGAATGCCCGCTCATAATTTGGAGAGCGGATCTGAAGAATGTTGACGTTCAGTTTCTGTAAAATATCCATATAAGGTACAACAGCGATACCGAATCCCTGTTGAATATTCCTGTGCGGCAACACCGCAAATCCGGCAGACGGGAAACCGTCTGTCCGGGCTTGCGGAAACCGTTTATGCGAGTTTACTCGCGCAATGTTTTGTCTAAACCATAGACCTCACGCATTGAGATGTCATGTTCGGCATCAATGCTTGTGATGTTGATACGATAACTGTCATGGGCAATGCGGTCAATGATTGCATCTGCCAGAGGACTGTCATCACCGCCGAGCTGATCATACCATTCCTCAAATTCATACTGGGAGCAGAAAATCGTCGAAGATTTCTTGCGTCTCCGGTGGAGCAGTTCGAAGATATCCCTTTGTTCTGAATCCGTTGGTTTCAATAGAAGCCATTCATCCAAAATCAGGACAACAGGATTGGCATACTTAGCCATTACTTTTTTGTAGTTGCCATCTGTCCGTGCAATCTCCAAGTCAATAAGCAGATCAGGAAGGCGGACATACTTGGTATTGAAATACTGCTTACAAGCCTCCATGCCAAAGGCACAGGCCATGTAAGTTTTACCACAGCCTGTAGCACCGGTAATAAAAAGATTCCGGTGTGCAGATATATATTCGCAAGTTGCAAGTCTACGAATCAGTTCCTTGTTCAGCTTGCGTCCGGAAGTGTAGTTAATATCCATGATATTTGCTTCCGGCTGGTCGAATCCAGCATTCTTAATCAGCCTTTTGAGACGATTATTTTTCCGACTGCTGTATTCGATATCCACCAGCATACCGAATTGATCCTCAAATGGAATCTCCCTGCATTTTGGATCATCCAGCTGGTTACGGAATGCATCTGCCATAGCTGTCAGGCGCATTTCAATTAATTTATCTATTGTACTCTGATTTGTCATATGTGTTTACCTCCGATAGTAATCGGCACCTCTTGTGATGCCGTGTGCTTTATGTGTGGTCTTGGATTCAGTAGCTTCTGATTCCAGTTTTACAGAACCAGTTACAAGGATGTTTTTAATACTCTTGTAACTGGGTGAGGATGTATAGGATAAAGCCTTTTTACAGGCTGCTTCAAGTAATGTATCTGAGTATTTCTCAGCAAGCTTCAGAAGTCCCATACAACTTCGGTAGGTCTGTTGTTCCACACGTTTGGAGGTCAGTATTGCATTGACCACAGTGTACGTATTTATGCCAATCCGCTCAGCCCATTTGCGGAACCGGTCGCCGTTCCATTCCAGATATTTCTGGTGGTCTTCCGGCATATGTTCCGTGACCGTGCTGTACTGCCCAGGGCGTCCTTTCAGACGACGGTGGGAAGCAATGCGGTTATGGTTGTAGAAAATTTCAATAGTGGTATCTGTTACCTTTACATCAACTTTCTTTTTGATGTATTCATAAGGAACTGAGTATAGCATTCCGTCCACAGATATGTGATAATTAAATTGGACGGTGGCTGTTTTCCAGTCACTCAGTTCAAAACGGGTAGCAGGTAATGGTGCCAGTAATGGTTTTTCTTCCTCAAGAAATAAGCTTCGCCGACTGCCCTCTTTCTTCTGAAAGAGCCTTTGGTTGAACAGTTCGAGCTTGTCTCTGATTGCGCGATTTAGTTCTGCAAGAGAGAAGAACTGTTCATTCCGAAGTGCTGCTGTAATCCAAGTAGAGATATTTCCTACTGTTCCCTCAGCATTCGGCTTATCCTTGGGAGCTCTGACACGAGACGGAATAATAGCTGTGCCATAGTGTTCAGCTAGTTCCTGATAGGTTTCATTGATCTGCTGGTCTTTCCATCCTCCATTGTGAACAACTGCCGTTTTGCAGTTATCCGGTACAAGAATCTTGGCAACACCGCCAAAGTACTCGTACATATGGACATGTGCATTAATCCATGATTTCTGCTTCATGTCCAGAAATGCTTCCACGTATGCATACTGGCTGTAAGTCATTACACCAACAAATATATATGCCTTGATGATTTCGCCGGTATCCGGATCAATGATTGTTGCAGGATCACCTGCCCAATCAACTTCAACCTGTTCACTGGGTTTACGGTTGATATGCATGGTAGCACGATGTTTCTGCTCATCCTGTTGGATGTGGTAGCAGAATTGTGAATACATGAGTGGTTCATCGCCATTGGCACGGCAATCCTCCATGTATTCCGTCCAAAGGAGCTTTTTGCTTACGCCGTTACGGAGCAGCTCCTTACGGATGTAGTCGTAGTCAGGCATACGCTTGTGGGATGTGACTTGTTTTGCAGAAGGGAAGAACTTTTCTGCAAGAACAGCATCGGTGTCGTTTTCCTCAAGCGGCCAGGATATACCTAATTCAGCAGCACGCTTTAACACACGATTGACTGTCTTTTTTGAGACATTGCAACTGTCGGCAATGTTTTGTTGACTGAGATTCAAGCTTTTGAGCCTAAGAATCTCTCGATATTTGGTCATAGTCAAGACCTCCTAGAATATATTTGCACCACGGGGTGCATAGTTACATTCTAAGAATTTATGATAAAGGTTTCCACCACCGGAATGGCGGTTTCCTTAAAAACGGATTTGCGGTTTCCTGAGTCCGGACAGCATGGACACGGAAGCCGGATTATTCAAATCTGCGGGGACTTTTTATACTTTTTGTGCTACTAATGTAACAACATTTGTATTTAGATCAGTGACACCATTTTCGCGAGGAATATTATATTGTTGTGCTGATACATTATATTTAACAAAATTCCAGCTTTGAAAAATATCTTCCAATAATTTTTTTAATTTTGTGGTCGAGATGTTAATTTCAAATTGAGGATCAATAAAACTTTCATCTTCAATACGCTTCTCTGTAATTTCTGAGTTTATTATGAGGCATATAAATCCATTAATACATACACCTTCCTTTATTTCTTTGAGCTTATTTAAAAAGGCCTGTTCATTATTAATATGTTCTAATACAGAGATAGCTATAATTAAATTGTAACTATTAGGAGATATTAAAAACTCTTCAATTGGCATTACAATACCATTAATAGATTGTTTTACATTGTACTGAGCACTATATTCATATAATTTATCGATGGCCAAATCTAGTATATCAACACAGTCAATTTTACAGTCAATATTAGAGAAATTTTGAGCTATGGGAATACAATTTCTTCCCACCCCGCAACCTAAATCAAGGATGCAGAGTTTTTGAAAGCCATTAAAAAGGGGAATTAAATTAATTATTGTTTTTATCGGTTTCTCTAACCATGTTCCAGGATCATACAATTTTGTCGTATTATATAATAGCGAATGTGATATTTTTTCTGCATTTCTAATATCTAGTATTCTCTTATCAAGTGTTTCTTTTTGCATTTGTTTACCTCCCTGATATATTGAACGACTACTACCACTTACAAACTGTTGAATTAATTAAGGGTATCTTTTTATAGTCTATAATAATGTATTATTCTTATGTTGTAAAGATGATTATTCCACTCGATTCGTACCACGAATCGTATTTTTAGATACTGCCAATCCGCAGTAATCGTACTGGCAGCACGCTGGTCAGTACCGCTCTGCAGAGCGGTACCAAACACTATTATTTTTTATTCATGTATATTTACTGCTTTAACCTGACGCATGTTGAGATCGCCGGAATAAATCTTGATCGAATTATTCACGATGCGGTCAATGATGGCATCTGCATGGATGCCTCCGCCTAAGCGTACGTGCCAATCCTCGATGCGGTACTGTGTACAGAAGACGGTGCTTTTGTCAGTATACCGGCGTTCAATCAGTTCAAATAGAAAGTGTTCCTGCTGGCGTGAAAGGTCATCAACTAACCATTCATCCAAAATCAGGAGTGTATAGTTTTCAAATTTCTTGATCAGCTTTGACACTCCGGTAACTGTAGTTGCAGCTTCATCATGTATCTGCATCAGATCAGGCATCCGGATATATCTTGTCCGGTATCCCTGACGGCAGGCTGCTTTACCGATGGCGCAACCCAGATATGACTTGCCGGAACCGGTAAATCCGTCAATTATGATATTTGTGCAGGTATTTATAAACTGACAACTGGCAACGCTTAAGACTTTGTTGCGGTCCAGATGCCTGTCAGTGTAGTAAATGTCATCTACATTTGCCTGTGGAAAACGGAACTTTGCCACTTTTATAAGACGTTTTACCTTGTTTGTATATTTTTCCTGATATGTATAGTCAACAAGCAGCTGGAATCTTTCTTCAAAAGAAAGGGTAAGGCAGCTCTGCTGGTTGGATTGTATTTCCAAAGCATGTATCATTTCGTCAAGACTGAGTTCTTCCAGTTTGCGTCGTGTTTCATCATTTATCATCATCATAACCTCCATAATAAGCGGCGCCACGGACATACCCACGGACGTTACTGTTCTTTTGACGGGTTTCGGCTTCTTCCTTTCCGGCAAGATAAATCTTACTCATTTTTTTATATCCCTCCTAACCAGTATCCTGTCAGAATACTGTAATGATACTATTATAACGGCAAAAAAGCGCTTCTGGTGTATGCCAAAAGCACTTTTTCGATGTTTCATTTGTGCATCTCATACATTACTGAAACTATTTTCTCTTTATGCAGCTTTTTTTGCTT
>ERZ857785.3555-NODE-3555-length-11347-cov-2.503897_pt1 | contig 11347 bp, 11 predicted proteins | sample MGYA00519763_ERZ857785 | MGnify/ENA primary metagenome ERZ857785 (study PRJEB31778, sample SAMEA3449365) | human gut metagenome | biome: human gut; feature: human-associated habitat; material: faeces | place: United Kingdom | collected 2010/2012 ... | reverse complement strand
CCGGCTTTGCGGGGATCTTAATGACTCTTGGGGCGGTTTCGTTCACGGCTGATCTCTCCTCTCTATGGTCTGTCCGTTCTTCAGCGTCACGGTCACGCATTTGTTCGTCACACGCACCTTTGACACCGTGCTTTGCAGCAGCTCCGCATCCGGCTCCGTCATGGGCTTTCGGCCGGTGAGCAGCCGCCGCAGCCGCACGGTTTCGTATTCCGTGTTCCCGATGGCGTCGTACCAGTTGAAGGAGCAGAGCTCTGGCGTTGTCCTCATCGATGGGCTGTAGCTCCAGTGCGGAGGTCAGCTCCTCCCGCGTTTTCCCGCAGGCAGCGCCGACCACTTGGGATACCGCTGGCTGAATACGGTCGGGGCAGCGTATGAGCTCGTTGAGCAGGTCGGTGACGATCTTCTCCACCCGCTCGGAGGGCGGTGTGCCGCAGAGCCGCCGCAGAGCCTTCTGCGCGGGCGTTTTCGCGAAGGCCTCCGGCAAACGTCGGGGCACGCTTGAGAAAAGGAGAAGTCCCATGGCTTTGTACACTCCCGCGTATCAGCCCACCGGCGATGAGATCGCCGTCATCAAAACCTCCAAGGGCGACATCCGCGTGCAGCTGGCGGGCAAGGACGCCCCCATCCACGTCGGCAACTTCGTCGAGCTTGCCACCAAGGGCTTCTACGACAACCTGAAGTTCCACCGCTACGTGCCGGGCTTCGTCATCCAGGGCGGTTGCCCCAACACGCGCGACCTTGATACCGACCAGGTCATCGCCGCTGCCGGTAATCCCTTCGCCGGCCTCGGCACCGGCGGCCCGGGCTACTGCATCAAGGAGGAGTACTCCACCAACCCCAACAACCACCATGCCGACGGCGCGCTGGCCATGGCCCGCAGCCAGAACCCCGATTCCGCGGGTTCTCAGTTCTACCTGTGCCTGGGCGCCCAGCCCATGCTGGACAGCGGCTACACCGTGTTCGGCCAGACGATCGAGGGTATGGACGTCATCGCCCAGCTTCGCGTCGGCGATGTGATCGAGGGCATCGAGATCGAGAACGCCGCCGAATAACCTGCTAACCGCAGCATTCCGAAGCGTACAAGATAGCGAAGGATCCAGATGAACAACCAGTTATTCCAGCAAGCCCGCGCAGCGTATGCGCAGAAGGACTTCCAAGGCGCCTTGGAAGTCTACCAGCAGTGCTTGCAGGACGAGGCCAGCCCCCTCGCCCCCGGCGAGATGGGCCAGCTGTACCACCAGATGGGCAACTGCCTGGTGAAGCTCAAGCAGCCCAACGAGGCAATCCAGGCCTACGGCCAGGCCGTGGCCGACGAGGCCTACGACGCCCGCGGCGGCGTGCATTACAACCTGGGCATGGCCTACGCCGCCCTGCACGACTACGAGGATGCCGTTGCCAACTTCGAGGCGGCCGCTTCCGATGCGAAGTACGATTCCGCCTACAAGGCCTACACGGGCATGGGCAACGCGCTTCTGAAGATGGGCAAGACCGCCGAGGCAGGCGTGGCGTTCCGCAACGCCGCCCTTGACGAGGCCAACCCCGACCCCACCAAGGCCCTGCTGAACCTGGGCGTGTGCTTCATGGCCCTCAATCGCGCCGCTGATGCGGTGTCGTCCTACGAGAGCGCCCTGCAGTTCGACATGCAGCCCGAGATGCGCAACCGCCTGTATGCCAACCTCGGCCAGGCCTACGTCGCAACTGGCCAGATGCAGAAGGCCGTCAACGCCTTCGAGGAGTCCATCGCCGACAAGACGTATTTCCTGTCCGATTCCGCAAGCGTCGATTACCAGCGCGCGGTGGCTGCCGTCGCCCAGGGCACGTCCGAGATCACCCAGGTCATGGCCCCGGTTTCGGTTCCCGGCGGCGCAGCGCCCTCCGATTCGGCGGACCTTTCCGGCATCGATGTGGCAGCCGACGGCTCCGCCATGTACGCCGAACAGGACCCCTACGCGGCTCAGCAGGCCGATCCGTACTATTACGGCGACCCTTACGCCGCCGATGCCGGCCAGTACGGCGCGGCAGCGGGCGATGATCGCTTCTTCAGCGCCTCCGACGAGGAGCTGGAGCAGTGGTCCAAGGGCGTTGCCAAGCGCGATCGCAAGCGCCGCAACGTGGGTCTGAAGATCTTCGTGGTCATCATCCTGCTCGTGGTGGCGGCCTTTGGCGGCGCGCTGTTCATGTACACGCAGGGTTGGGGCTACCCCAGCCAGGACAGCGTGGCAACGCAGCTGTTCGCCGATCCGGATAACGCCTCCGCGCTGTATTCCGCCGAGGTAAGCGACACGTCCGCCGCTTCCATGACCAACTCGCTCGTGAAGGATTCCGCACCCACCATCAACGCCGTGGAGAAGTCCATGACCGATTCCACCGTGTACGTGACCGCTGAAACCGACGGCGGCGGGCAGATGCAGTACAAGCTGTCCATGGTGCGCGACCTCATCGGTTGGAAGGTCAGCAACGTGGAGCTGTACTTCCCCAGCCAGAACTAACGGCTTGACGAGCTGCTGGTTTCGCGTTCGGGCCTGTCGCTAAACGGCTCAATGCGCAGTCAGGCATCGAAGCCGCAACCAAGGTAACCTGCGCCCGTGAAAATGGGCGCTTGGGATAAGAGATAAGAAGAAAGGTACCAATCATGGCTATCCAGAAGACCTACAGCATGATCAAGCCCGACGGTGTGCGCAACGGCCACATCGGCGAGATCGTCAACCGCTTCGAGCGCGCGGGCCTGACCGTCGAGCGCATGGAGCTGGGCATGGTGACGCTTGATCAGGCCAAGGCCAACTACGCCGAGCACGAGGGCAAGCCGTTCTACGACGGCCTCATCTCCTACATCACCTCCGGCCCGGTCGTGAAGATGGTCATCTCCGGCGAGGGCGCCGTCGCCAAGGTGCGCACCCTCATGGGCGCCACTAATCCGGCCGAAGCTGCCCCCGGCACGATTCGCGGCGATTTCGGTCTGATTATGGACGAGAATGTTATTCACGGCTCCGACTCCCCGGAGTCCGCTGAGCGCGAGATCGGCATCTTCTTCGCATAAGCCGACCGGCATCCTGCAACTGTGGAGGCCCTTTGCCCGCTCAAGCGGGCAAAGGGCTTTTTGATTAGGCGGGATGCTGGAATACTGTTCGCGCGTGTTGCCATCGGCACGCTGCCTTAAGGGGGTGGCAGTGCCGCCTGCAAGCGCCCTGCGGGTGCTTGCTATATCGGAGCCCGCAATGCCGTAAGACGAGAAACGGATGAAACATGCTCTATCGAGTTTTCGACGCCGCGGAGCTTCCCGCATTGGTGTCGGCATTCATGGACGGCTACGAGGTCGTGGCCCCTGTGAAGCGCGGTGCGCACTTTTCGTTCGAGGCCATCAGCTCGCCTGATGAGATGGACCTGGCCTACGACACCACGCTCGCATCGCCGAAGCGCTACTTCCTTCCTCCCACCGAAACGCTCATGCGTTACAACGCCGCCACCAACGAGGTGGCTGATTTCCAGGAGGAAGTGGTCCCGCGCGTGATCTTCGGCGCCCATGCGTGCGACATCAACGCCATCAACCGCTTGGACCTGGTGTTTAGCGACGGGCGTTATCCCGATCCGTACTATAAGGCCCGCCGCGCCGCCACGTTGATCGTGGGCGTGTCGTGCAGCCCCGACTCCGATTGCTTCTGCAACCTGTGGGATGCCGACGAGGCGCGTTTCGGCTACGACCTGTTCCTCCATCGCCTGGGCGACAAGTTCCTGGTCAGCATCTCAAGCGTTGAAGCCGCAAATATCCTTGAGTCCGCGGTCGACCTGCGCGATGCTACAAACGAGGACCGTATCGAGTTCCGTCACGCCACGCGTGCGCGTCAGGCGGCGTTCAACCCCGACATCCCCGAGATCCAGGACGTGGCCATGCTCATGGATGCGTTCCATTCCGACCCGTTTTGGGAGGAGCTGGGCAGCAAGTGCCTGGCCTGCAACGCCTGCGCCGCCGTGTGCCCGACGTGCTTCTGCTTCGATATCCAGGACGTGCTCGATCCTGACGGCCAAACCGGCGAGCGCCAGCGCATCTGGGATGCGTGCACCTCGCCGCAGTTCGCCGTGGTGGCCGGTGGGCACAATTTCCGCCCCACGGGCCGCGAGCGCGTGCGCCATCGCATGTACCACAAGCTCAACGGCTTTCTGGCTACCTACGACCGCATGCTGTGCGTGGGCTGCGGACGCTGCGTGAAGGCGTGCAAGGCCGACATCAACCCCATTCGCGTGCTGGAGTTCTTCGAGAAGAAGGGGGCCGAAGGTGCCTGCTAACACCGATTTCAACCCCGTGGTCGTATCGCCGTATCACGATGAGCCGGCAGCCATGACGGGCCAGGAGCTCATGGCTGCCAACCCGTATCGCCCGTGGCCGGCGCGTATCACGTCCATCACCGAGCTGACGGCAACCGAGAAGTTGTTCGAGTTCCGTCTGATCGACGAGCGCATCCGCGAGGCGTTCCGTCATGAGCCGGGCCAGTTCGTCGAGCTGACCATCTTCGGCGTGGGCGAGGCTCCCATCTCCATTTCGTCGAGCCCCTCCAAGCGCGGCTTCATCGAGCTGTGCGTGCGCCGCGCCGGTCGCTTCACCGAGGCGCTGCACAAGATGCAGTGCGGCGACATCGTGGGCATCCGCGGGCCTTTCGGCCGCGGCTTCCCGTTCGAGGAGATGAAGGGCCACGATATCCTGTTGGTTGCCGGCGGTCTGGGCATCGCGCCGCTTCGCAGCCTCATCAACAACATCCACGACGAGCGCAGCGACTTCGGCAAGGTAACCATCATCTACGGTTCGAAGAACCCCTCCGAGGTCATGTTCCGCAACCAGTTCGAGATGTGGCGTCATCGCAAGGACTTCGACCTGTACCTGACCGTCGACAACCCCGACGACACCTGGGATGGCGAAGTGGGCCTGGTCACCAAGCCCTTCGAGCATCTTGAGATCAGCCCGGCGAACACCTTCGGCGCGGTGTGCGGCCCGCCGGTCATGTATCGCTTCGTGGTCGCCGAGATGCGTAAGAAGGGCATCAGCTACGATCATATCTACATGAGCTTCGAGCGCCATATGAAGTGCGGCATGGGCAAGTGCGGCCACTGCCAGATCGGGCATCAGTACTGCTGCATCGACGGGCCCGTGTTCAACTATTGGGAAGCGAAGAACATCCAGGGGTCGATGTAGATGGGAGGCACGAACATGGGATGCGGAAACGACGAGCGCCAGGCACGCGACCTTTCCCGCGTTGTGGTGGTCGGCCTTGCCAGCTGCTTCGGCTGCCAGCTGCAGATCACCAACGTCGAGGAGCACCTGACCGACGTGCTCGGCCAGATCGACCTGCGTTATTGGCAACTGGCTTCCAGCGAGCCCATGCCGGAGGAGTTCGACGTGGCCGTCATCGAGGGTGCCGTGACCACCGAGGAATCCGAGGCCACCGTGCGCAAGCTGCGCGAGCGCGCCAAGTGCGTCATCGCCTTGGGCGCCTGCGCCGCAACGGCGGGCATCCCCGGCATCGCGTCGCGCAACTTCTTCAAGCGCCCGAGCCAGGTGTACAAGGACGTGCCGGCGGCGTGCGGCTCCATGGTGGTGCCGCGCCCGGTGGGCGCGGTCATCGATGTCGACTACACGGTGCGCTGCTGCCCGATCGACACTATGGATTTCATCGACGTGCTGCAGCGCGCGCTGTACGGCTCGAACAAGTTCGACCGCACGGGCACCATGTGCGGGCAGTGCAAGCGCAACGGCACCGACTGCTTCTTCGACCAGGGCCAGCTGTGCCTGGGCCTGGTGACGGTGGCCGGCTGCGGCGCGAAGTGCGTGAACCTCGGGCGGGCGTGCAACGGCTGCCGAGGGCTTTCCCCCGACGCCAACCTTGAAGCCGCGCGCGCCGCGTGCGAGCGCGCGGGCGTGGACCCGGACGATTTCGACGAGGCGCTGGCGCTGTTCAACCAGGTTGAACGCGTGCAGTCGGCGCGCGAATAGGAGGCGAATCGATATGACGAGGACCGCCATTTCGGTAGACCATATCGCCCGCGTTGAGGGCCATGGCAACGTGCATCTGTCCATCAAAGACGGTGCGGTGGAAACGTGCGAGATGAACGTGGTGGAGCCGGCGCGCCTGTTCGAGTCCATGGTGGTGGACCGCAAGTTCGCCGACGTGCCGTATATCGCCAGCCGCGTGTGCGGCATCTGCTCGGCAAGCCATGTGGTCACCGACATCCTGGCCATCGAGCGCATCTTCGGCGTGCAGGTCACGCCCCGCACCCGGGCCCTGCGCGAGCTTCTGGTGTACGGGTCGTACCTGCAGAACCACGCCACGCACCTGTTCGTGTTCGCCGCGCCCGACTTCCTGGACATGGCAAGCGTGTTCCCGCTGGCCAAGGCCAACCCTGAGCTGTTCGACCAGGCGCTGGGCCTGAAGTCTTTGGGCAACCAGCTGTGCAACCTGGTGGGCGGGCGCTCCATCCACCCGATCACCGCGGTGGTGGGCGGCTTCACCCACGAGCCAACGCGTGACGAGTACCTGGCCATGGCTGACAAGCTGGACGCCGAGCGCGAGTTCGCCCGTGCGGTGGTCGACCTGTTCAACGGTTTTACCGTTCCCGATATCGCCACCCAGGGCGACATGATGGCCATGGTGGCCGAAGGCCGCTATCCGGTAGCCGACAGCCGCTGGGCGCGCTTCTTGGATGCGGGCGTCACGTTCGATGCCGATAGGGCTTGCGAGCAGGTCGAGGAATACGAGGTGTCGCATTCCGCGGCGCTGTTCGCCCGCTGCAGGCAGACGGGGAAGACCTACTTCACCGGCGCGCTGGCGCGCATCAACGCATCGTGGGGCGCGCTTTCGCAGGAGGCGAAGGTTGCAGCCGCCAAGGCCGGCCTGCGCCCGCCCGAGCGCAATCCGTTCCTGAACAACGTCGCCCAGGCGGTTGAGGTTCTCGATGCGCTGGGACGTTGCGCCGATCTGTGCCGCAAGCTCGCCGAGCCCGACGGTCCGTTCGAGGGCTGCAGCACCCCGGTGCCGTTCGAGGTGCGCGCGGGCGTGGGCACGGGCTTCACCGAGGCGCCGCGAGGCACGGTGTTCCATCAGCTCGAGCTCGACGACGCCGGCCGCGTGGTGCACGCCACCATCATGACCCCCACGGCGCAGAACTGCGCGAACCTGGAGGCAGACATGCGCGTGCTGGCCGAGAAGCTCATAGCCGACGGCGCGGAGGCGCCGGAGGTGCGCGCCGAGGTCGAGAAGCTCGTGCGAGCCTACGACCCCTGCTTCAGCTGCAGCGTGCACTAGTGAACCGAATAGCACGAACGAAGGCGGCCCGCGGAATGCGGGCCGCTTGGCGCATCGGCGAAGTATGTCGCCAGGCTTTTCCCTCACCGTCCCTAATGCGTACCCCTGATGGATTTCCATGCGCAGGGAAACCGGGTAAAATCGCCTGTGATAGAATCTGGTTTCACTAGAAACGTAGCACAAGGGGTTTGCCTACATGTCATTCTTGGATTTCTTCTCGGGTCTCACCGGTCAGATGTCGTGCGACATGGCCATCGACCTCGGCACCGCGAATACCCTGGTCGCCATTCCCGGCGAAGGCATCGTCGTCAACGAGCCTTCCGTCGTCGCAATCGAGAAAAGCACCCATCGCGTCTTGGCCGTCGGCCACGAGGCGAAGAACATGATCAACCATACGCCCGATGCGTTCTCGGCCGAGCACCCGCTGCATGACGGCGTGGTGGCCGATTACGACGTCACCGAGGCTATGATCAGCGCATTCATCAACAAGGCTGCGCCGCGCAAGTACCCGTGGCAGGCCAAGCCCCGCATCGTCATCTGCATCCCTTGCGGCGCCACCTCCGTTGAGAAGCGCGCCGTGTTCGAGGCCGCCGTGCAGGCTGGTGCCCGCCAGGCGTACCTGATCGAGGAGCCTATGGCCGCTGCCATGGGCGCCGACCTGCCCGTCACCGAACCTACCGGCTCCATGGTCGTCGATATTGGCGGCGGCACCACCGAGGTGGCCGTCATCTCCCTGGGCGGCATCGTCACGTCTTCCAGCTTGCGCTTGGCCGGCAACCGCATGGACGAGGCCATCGCCATGCACCTGCGCGACCTTCTGGGCATCAAGATCGGCGAGCGTACCGCCGAGATCATCAAAATCAAGATCGGCTCCATCCTGCCGTTCGAGGACGGCCGCGAGCGCGACATGATCATCTCCGGCCAGGACGTCATCACCGAGCAGCCCAAGGAAGTCACCATCCAGTCCGAGGATGTCCGTCAGGCGCTCATCGCCCCGTGCGAGGAGATGGTGGTGCACATCAAGGAGACGTTCAAGAAGACCAACCCCGACCTGGCGTCGGACATCATCCAGAACGGCATCCTGCTCACCGGCGGCGGCGGCCTGCTTTCCGGCTTGGACCGCTACCTTACCGATAAGCTGGAAATCCCCGTATGGGTGAGCGAGACGGCTTTGACGAACGTGGTCATGGGCTGCCTGAAGGTTCTCGAAACCCCGCAGGCGCTCAAGCAGACGCTCATGCGATCGAAATAGGACAGCCTCAACGTTATGGCTCTTAATTTTCAACAACAAAGCTCGGCGCTTATGCGCCGAGCGCTGCTTATAGGCTTGATTGCGGCCAGCATCATCATGGTCACGGCTTATAGTCGCGAAGGTTCGACCGGCCCGCTGCACACGCTGCAGTCGGCGGTGTCGGGCGCCGTCAGCCCGCTGCGCATCGTGGGCGGCTCGGTGGAGGCCGCAACCTCCACGGTTGGCGACACCATGGAGAACATCACGGCCGACCAGAACACCTTGACGGGCTTGCGCGAGTACAACAGCCAGCTCGAGCAGCAATATGCCCAGATGGAAGAATATAAGCAGGAAGCGCAGCGCTTGCAGAAGCTGCTCGATTTGAAGGACAACTACCAGATCGAGGGCACGGGTGCGCGCGTCATCGGCCGAAGCTCCGAGGCGTGGAGCCAGACGGTCATCATCAACAAGGGCACGAACGAGGGCATCTCCACCGGTCAAACGGTTATCGGGACTTCCGGTGTGGTGGGCCAGGTGGTGTCGGCCAGCGGAAGCACCGCAACGGTGCGCTTGCTCACCGACCCGCAATCCGGCGCCGCGGCCATGGTTCAGTCCAGCCGCGCCGAGGGCATCCTGCGCGGCAGCCTGATCGGCCTTCTGTATCTTGAGGACCTGGATGCCGATGCCGAGGTGAACGTCGGCGACGTCATCGTCACCTCGGGTTTGGGCGGAAGCTACGCACGCGGCCTTATCATCGGCACGGTGGTGAAGGTGGACGCCCAGCAGGGCGATACCAGCCGACGCATCGTGGTTTCCCCGAACGACTCCATCGACACGCTCGAGGACGTGCTGGTGGTCTCCAGCGTGGGCGCATCCGATGACGACGATTCGGGTTCCAGCAGCTCTTCGAGCAGCTCCGCTTCCGCAAACGGCTCGAGCAGCTCCTCGTCAAGTTCGAGCAGCTCCGATAACTCCGGTAACGGCAATTCATCCAACGAAGGGGGGCGCTAGCCATGGGCGAGAAGAACAACCTGGTGCTGGTGGTGGGCGCTATTGCGGCGTTCGTTCTCCAGATCGCCCTGGCCCCGGCCGTGGCGCTGTTCTCGGCGCAGCCGAACTTCCTGCTGGCCTATGCGCTGGTCGTGGCCATCGTCATCCCTACCGAGGCGGGTCCGGTGCTGCCGTTTGTCATGGGCCTGCTATACGACCTCACGGGCACGGGCCCGGTGGGCGGCATGGCGCTTCTGCTGGTCATCGCATGCTTTTTGGCCTCCCGCGTGTTCTCTCTCATGGATAACGACACGCTGTTCATGCCGCTTGCCATTTTCACGGCCTGCGCGCTTCTGGCCGAGCTTTCCTACGGCATGTTGCTCATGGCGTGCGGGCTTGCCGCCAACCCTCTGGAGGCGCTGTTCACCCGCGCCCTTCCGTGCGCGCTGTACGACTGCGCCGTGGGCCTGGTGGTCTACTTCGTCATGGCGCGGCTGCTTGCCGGCGGCGCCCAGGACCGCGGTCTGCGCACGCCGAAATTGCGATAGGGGGCGCGCATGTTCGCAGCTATCGTAGCCGGCTTCGTGGCCCTCTTGGTGGTCGCCGCCATCCTGGTGGCGGTCTATGCGGTGCTTCGCAGCCGGAAGACCGAGAACGTCAGCGTCAAGCGCGACGTTCGCTCCATCCAGTCGGTGGGCGTGAGCAGCTCGCTTCCCGATTCCCACCGTGTGCCGGCAGGCGGCGTCGCCCGCGGAGGAACGCCCGCTCAGCCGGTGGCAAACCCCGGCGATAACTTGAAAAGCCGATTCACCGCCATGGGCGTTGTGGCGGGCCTTATCTTCGGCACGCTGGCCACGAAGCTGTTCAGCATGCAGGTGCTTGCCGGCGAATCATTTAAGAAGGAGTCCGAGGACAACCAGTACACTACGGTGTACACGCCTGCGCCGCGCGGCTATATCTTGGATGCCGACGGCAACGTCATCGTGAAGAACCGCACGTCGCTGACGGTGCTCGCCGAGCCTGACGTCGCCAACGATCATGACGTGGTCGCCCGTCTGTCCACGGTGCTGGGCGTACCGACCGGCATCGTGCGCAAGCGCATCGCCGATGCGACGAGCGGCGCGCAAAGCCAGCGCGTGGTGGCAAGCGACGCCAGCATGCGCAACGTCGCCTTCATCGCCGAGCATGCCGATGCGTTCCCGGGCATCACCGTGCAAACGCGAACGGTGCGCGATTACCCCCATGGCGCCCTTGCGGCGCACGCGGTGGGCTATACCGGTAGCGTGACCAGCGATGATATCGCAAGCGTGGCCGAAGGCCGCGACCTTGAGCTGGGCGACTCGGTGGGCCGCAGCGTCATCGAGCAGATGTACGACAACCTGCTTGCCGGCGACCATGGCGAGCGCAAGGTCATGGCGGACGCGCAGGGCAACGTGGTGGAAGTGGTCAGCGAGACGCAGCCCGTCAAGGGCTCTGATGTGCATACCACCCTGAAATCGCACGTGCAGTATGTGGCGGACAAGGCGCTTGCCGATATGATCTGCCCCGATGGCGGCGCCATCGGATCGGGCAAGGGCACGGGCGGCGCGGTGGTGGTCATGGATGTCACCGATGGAAGCATCGTGGCGCTTTCCAGCTATCCCACGTTCACGCCCACCACGTTCGTGGGCGGCATCACGCAAGACGAGCTGGACCTGTTGCAATCCTCGGCTGCGTTCAGCCCGCTGCTCAACCGCGTCATCCAGGGCACCTATCCGGCAGCATCCACGTACAAGACGTTCACCGGCTTGGCGGCGCTTGAAAACGGCATGGCCACGGCAACCGAGACCTGGGACTG
>ERZ857785.3550-NODE-3550-length-11366-cov-2.768190_pt1 | contig 11366 bp, 10 predicted proteins | sample MGYA00519763_ERZ857785 | MGnify/ENA primary metagenome ERZ857785 (study PRJEB31778, sample SAMEA3449365) | human gut metagenome | biome: human gut; feature: human-associated habitat; material: faeces | place: United Kingdom | collected 2010/2012 ... | reverse complement strand
CACGATGAGATAAAAGTTACGAAGGTGCGGGCATCATTATCGCAAACCGTTGGTCGGCTACGTGGGCAACACACGGAGTTGTACGATTTGTAGCAATGTCGAAACATTGGTTGCCATGTCCTGCGTGCTCGAACCTCCTGCACTTTCGTACGGTTGGGGGACTTGCTTGGACAGACACCGACACTTTGGCTACAAACGTCTACCCATGAAGCGGTTTGACATGCAAACGGGAATCCCGCGCTAAATGAGCCGTGAAAAAGGAAGCTCGTTTCTGTTCTTGTTTGGAAATTCTCTTCAAATTCAGTAGAATGCCGCTCCGCGACAAAAGCAGACGTCTTCCTTTGTGAGGAGGTCGAATCTCAAAAGATCTTTGCCAGATGCTTGGCAAGGATTCTTTTTTGTCGTATAATCACGTTCTTTCGATTTTCGCGCTCACGCTTTTGATATGAAACGGCGAAGCGTGAAGCGTTTTTAACTTTTTTCTTATTACGGGAGTTAGCGATGGCACGAGTGTGTCAAGTCACCGGCAAGTCGCCGATGGTCGGCCATCAAGTCTCGCACGCGAACAACAAGACCAAGCGTCGTTTCATGCCGAACCTGCAGTATCGTCGCTTCTGGGTCGAGAGTGAAAACCGTTGGGTCCGCCTGCGTTTGACGACGGCTGGCCTGCGCACTGTCGATAAAGTTGGTATCGATGCGGTTCTCGCGGATCTTCGCGCCCGCGGCGAAATCTAATATTGGAGATTGAACCATGGCAAAGGTTGGAATTGTAATGGGAAGCGACTCAGATATGCCGGTTATGGCAAAAGCTGCAGACGTTTTAGAGAAACTGGGCATTGATTATGAGATGACGATCATCTCGGCACATCGCGAACCGGATGTTTTCTTTGAATATGCAAAGACAGCAGAAAGCAAAGGCTTTAAAGTGATTATTGCCGGAGCAGGTATGGCAGCTCATCTGCCGGGCATGTGTGCAGCAATCTTCCCAATGCCGGTCATCGGCATTCCGATGCATACAACATCTCTTGGCGGCAGAGATTCTCTGTACTCGATCGTACAGATGCCGACAGGTATTCCGGTAGCAACCGTAGCGATCAACGGCGGGGCGAACGCAGGTATTTTAGCTGCGAAGATCCTGGCTACTTCTGATGAAGAACTGCTCTCCAGACTGAAAGCATATTCAGAAGAAATGAAAGAACAGGTTGTGGAAAAAGATGCAAAACTTCAGAAAGTTGGTTACAAAAACTATAAAAAATAAAAGCAGAACCCAAGGGAGGACAAAAGCATGGATTACAAGAAAGCCGGAGTGGATATCGAGGCAGGATACAAATCAGTTGAATTAATGAAAGAGCACATCAAGAAGACCATGAGAAGTGAAGTACTGACCAACATCGGCGGATTTTCCGGTGCATTTTCCATGGAAAAATTCAAAGATATGGAAAAACCGACACTGGTTTCCGGTACGGACGGAGTTGGTACGAAACTGAAACTGGCATTTATCCTTGATAAACATGATACCGTCGGCATCGACTGCGTTGCCATGTGTGTAAATGATATAGCCTGTGCAGGCGGAGAACCGCTGTTTTTCCTGGATTACATTGCCTGCGGCAAGAACTATCCGGAAAAGATCGCTCAGATCGTAAGCGGTGTAGCAGAAGGCTGCGTACAGTCTGATGCGGCACTGATCGGCGGAGAGACTGCTGAGATGCCGGGATTCTATCCGGTAGATGAGTACGACCTGGCTGGTTTTGCAGTTGGTGTAGTAGATGAAAAAGACCTGATCACAGGAAAAGATTTAAAAGAGAAAGACGTTCTGATCGGTATTGCTTCTTCCGGTGTACACAGCAACGGATTTTCACTGGTAAGAAAAGTATTCAGCATGGATGAAAAAACACTGAACACTTACCACGAAGAGCTTGGAAAGACTCTGGGTGAGGCTCTGATCGCACCGACCAAGATTTATGTGAAAGCACTTCGCAGCATCAAAGAAGCAGGCGTTCGTGTGAAAGGATGCAGCCATATCACAGGAGGCGGATTTTATGAGAACGTTCCGCGTATGCTTCCGGAAGGAGTACGTGCCGTGATCCGCAAAGACAGCTATGAGGTTCCGGCAATCTTCAAGATGCTGGCAAGAGAAGGCCAGATCGAAGAGCAGATGATGTACAATACATACAACATGGGTATTGGTATGGTTGTTGCAGTTGATCCGACAGACGTTGACAAGACTATGAAAGCGATCGAAGCAGCAGGAGAAACCGCTTACGTGATCGGTGAGATTGAGAACGGTGAGAAGGGTGTGACCTTATGCTAAAGCTGGTAGTACTGGTGTCCGGAGGCGGAACCAATCTTCAGGCGATCATTGACGGCATTGCGGACGGAAGCATTCCAAATACCGAGATCAAAGCTGTGATCAGCAACAATAAAAATGCCTATGCCCTGCAAAGAGCAAAGGATCATAACATTGCAGCTGCATGTGTCTCACCGAAAGATTTTGCAGACCGGACAGCATTTAACCAGGCACTTCTGGAGAAAATCCAGTCCTGCGAGCCGGATCTCATTGTTCTGGCAGGATGTCTGGTCGTGATCCCGGAGATCATGGTGGATGCTTATCCAAACAAGATCATCAACATCCATCCATCGCTGATCCCGGCATTTTGCGGAACCGGATATTACGGGCTGAAAGTACACGAAGGCGTGCTTAAGCGCGGTGTAAAAGTGACCGGTGCAACGGTGCATTTTGTGGACAAAGGAACAGATACCGGTCCGATCATCATTCAGAAGGCAGTGGAAGTACAGCAGGACGATACCCCGGAAATTCTGCAGCGGCGTGTCATGGAGCAGGCAGAATGGAAAATCATGCCGCAGGCGATCCGCCTGATCGCAGAAGGAAAAGTCCGTGTGGAAAATGGCAAAACGATAATCACAGAATAGAGACGATGTCAGGATCTCAGAAATGCGAAAAGATCCGGAGACATTGTATATTCAAGTACTTTATATATAGAAAGAAGGACGCAGGATGAAAGTATTGATAGTCGGAAGCGGCGGACGTGAGCATGCGATCGCATGGAAAGTCGCACAGAGTCCAAAAGTAGATAAAATTTACTGTGCACCGGGCAATGCCGGAATTGAAGAATTTGCAGAATGTGTGCCGATCCAGGCAATGGAGTTTGACAAACTGGTCGCATTTGCAAAAGAACAGGCAATCGATCTTACGGTAGTTGGTATGGATGATCCTCTGGTTGGCGGTATCGTAGATGCATTTGAGGCAGAAGGACTGCGTGTATTCGGACCGAGAAAGAATGCAGCAATCCTGGAAGGCTCCAAGGCATTTTCAAAAGACCTGATGAAAAAATATAATATTCCGACCGCTGCTTACGAAACATTTACCGATGCATCCGCAGCACTTGCATATCTGGAAAAAGCAGATTTCCCGATTGTTCTGAAAGCAGACGGACTGGCACTCGGAAAAGGTGTGCTGATCTGCAATACGCTGGAAGAAGCACAGGCAGGCGTCAAGGAGATCATGGAGGACAAGAAGTTTGGTTCTGCCGGTAATCAGATGGTCATCGAGGAGTTCATGACAGGACGCGAGGTTTCGGTTCTCTGCTACTGTGACGGAACTACTATTAAGCCTATGACCAGCGCTCAGGACCATAAGCGTGCAAAGGATAATGACGAGGGTCTTAACACCGGAGGTATGGGTACATTTTCACCAAGTCCTTTTTATGATGACGCAGCAAGGAAGTTTTGTGAAGAAAAAGTATTCCAGCCAACGATGGACGCAATGAAAGCAGAAGGAAGACCGTTTACCGGAATATTATTTGTCGGCTTAATACTTACGCCGAACGGACCTAAGGTTCTTGAATATAATGCAAGATTCGGAGACCCTGAAGCTCAGGTTGTTCTTCCTAGAATGAAGACAGATATAATTGATGTTATGAATGCATGCATAGACGGAAAGCTTTCGGATGTAGAGCTTGAGTTTGAAGATAATGCGGCTGTATGCGTTATACTTGCATCAGACGGATATCCTGAAAAATATGAAAAAGGCAAGGTCATTACAGGACTTGAAAATTTTGAAGGAAAAGACGGATATTACGTATTCCATTCAGGTACTGCAATGAAAGACGGAAAGATTGTTACCAACGGCGGACGTGTACTTGGAGTGACTGCTAAAGGCGCAACACTTATCGAAGCAAGAAATAATGCTTATGAAGCAACAAAATGGATTGACTTTGATAACAAGTATATGAGAAATGATATTGGAAAGGCCATAAGCGAGGCCTGAAAACCACTATATATAACTATTATAATAATTAACAGGAGGAGATTACGAAATGTATTCTTTTGATGAAATTCAGAACTTTGACCCTGAAATTGCCGAGGCAATAATGCTTGAAAAAACAAGGCAGAACGACCACATTGAGCTGATTGCTTCTGAGAACTTTGTAAGCAAGGCTGTAATGGCTGCTATGGGAAGCCCATGCACTAACAAATATGCAGAAGGTTATCCGGGAAAGAGATATTATGGCGGATGTGAATATGTCGATATAGTAGAGACGCTTGCCATAGAAAGAGCAAAGAAGCTGTTCTCTTGTACCTATGCAAATGTTCAGCCTCATTCAGGCGCACAGGCTAACCTTGCGGTATTTTTTGCACTTGTAAAGCCGGGAGACACTGTAATGGGAATGAATCTTGATCATGGCGGACATCTTACACATGGAAGCCCGGTTAATATATCAGGTTCATATTTTAATATCGTTCCTTACGGCGTTAATGACGAAGGATTTATAGATTATGATGAAGTGGAAAGAATTGCAAAGGAATGTAAACCAAAACTTATTGTTGCAGGTGCAAGCGCATATGCAAGAAAGATTGATTTCAAGAGATTCCGTGAGATAGCAGATGAAGTAGGAGCTTTTCTTATGGTAGATATGGCTCATATTGCAGGACTTGTTGCATCAGGATATCATGAAAATCCGCTTCCTTATGCACATGTAACTACAACTACTACACATAAGACACTTAGAGGACCAAGAGGTGGAATGATTCTTTCATCTGAGGAGTTTGCTTTAGAGCATAAGCTCAATAAGGCTGTTTTCCCTGGAATACAGGGCGGACCTCTTATGCATGTAATAGCTGCAAAGGCAGTATGTTTTAAGGAAGCTCTTGACCCGTCATTTAAAGAGTATGGAAAGAATATAATTGATAACGCTCAGGCACTCAGTAAAGGACTTATTAACAGAGGGCTTAATATAGTGTCAGGAGGTACGGATAACCACCTTATGCTTGTTGACCTTGTGAACAAATCTGTTACAGGAAAAGAAGCAGAAACACTTCTTGATGCTGCCAATATAACATGTAATAAGAACACGATACCTAATGACCCACAGAAGCCGTCTGTAACAAGCGGAATCCGTCTTGGAACTGCAGCCGTAACAACAAGGGGAATGAATACTGAGGATATGGATGTTATCGCTGATGCTATTGCAATGCTCATAGATGATGTTGATGCTAATAAAGCTAAAGCAATGGAGCTTGTTAAGACTCTTACAGAGAAGTATCCATTATACGCATAAAGGGGATTTTAAGTTATTATTTGCTCTGTCGGTATTATAAGCTTATACAGACAGTACGGAAATAACTCTAAAATTTGAAGATAAAAGCTCCTATTTTGTGGTTAGAATAGGGGCTTTAATTCATAATATAAAGGAGGTTTTTATTATGTCGCCTAAGCAGGAAGTTTATAAAATACAGGCTGAAGAAATTATAAAAAAGCTTAAAATGCGCGGAATGAACGGTATATACTGCCGGTCTAAAGAAGACGCAAAAAAATATGTTCTCGATATGATTGAAGACGGTGCGTCAGTTGCATGGGGCGGTTCTGAATCGCTCAAAGAGACCGGTATACTTGATGCTGTTATGGCTGATAAAGAACGGCTTGATGTTATCGACAGAAGCACATATGTTACTGATGAGCAGAAACGCGAGCTTAAAGGAAAGATTGCGATGTGCGATTATTTTCTAATGAGCACCAATGCGATAACACTTGACGGCGAGCTGGTTAATATCGACGGAGCGGGAAGCAGGCTTTCATACCTTATATACGGTCCTGAAAAGGTCATTATTGTCGCAGGAATGAATAAGGTTTCCACAGATGTGGAAGATGCAGTAAAGAGAGTTCGGAATATAGCGTCGCCTCCTAATGCAATAAGGCTTTCGTGTGATACTCCATGTGCAAAATACGGCAGATGTATGAATTGTATTTCTGATGACAGTATATGTTGTCAGGTAGTTGTAACAAGAAGGTCGAGAATTATTAACAGAATAAATGTTATACTTGTCGGGGAAGAACTCGGATATTAATAACGAAGGGCATAAGGAAAGAAATTTTGAAGAGATTATTTATTGCGGAGAAGCCAAGCGTTGCGGCAGAATTTGCCAAGGCGCTTAAAGTAAACGGACAGAGAAGAGACGGATATGTAGAGTCGGAAGATACTATAGTTACTTGGTGTGTGGGACATCTTGTTACTATGAGTTATCCTGATGCGTATGACCCGGCATTAAAAAAATGGTCAAAAGAAACGCTTCCGTTTCTGCCTGAAACCAAAAGGTATCCTGAGCCGTTCAAATACGAAGTAATTGAGAATGTCAGAAAGCAGTTTAATATTGTAAGCGGGCTTCTTAACCGTGATGATGTAGAGACTATATATGTCTGCACCGACTCAGGACGGGAGGGAGAGTACATATACAGGCTCGTTGACAGAATGGCCAATGTTCCTGCCCAAAAGGATAAAAGACGTGTGTGGATTGATTCGCAGACGGAAGAAGAGATATTAAGAGGAATAAATGAAGCAAAACCTCTTACCGCATATGATAATATATCTTCGGCTGCGTATTTGAGGGCGAAAGAAGATTATCTTATGGGAATCAATTTTTCACGCATTTTATCAGTAACTTATGGATACACTGTCAATGAATTTATAAGCGGGAAAAAATGGCTTCCTATATCAGTCGGACGTGTGATGACATGTGTTCTCGGAATGATAGTAAGGCGTGAACGTGAGATAAGGAACTTTGTAAAGACGCCTTTTTACAGAGTTATCGGTGATTTTGCGGAAAATGACGCACTTTTGGAAATATTTAAGGCAGAATGGAAAGCCGTAAGCGAATCCAAATATTTTGAGACTCCTTATCTGTATAAAGAGAATGGATTTAAGGATAGAAATGTATGCGAGCAGTTTGTAAAAGAAATAGCTCCAAAGCAGCCATGTATGGTTGAAAAGGTTGAAAATAAAAAGGAAAAGAAAAATCCGCCTCTTTTATTTAATCTTGCCGAGCTTCAGAATATGTGTTCCAAGGTTTTTAAAATAAGTCCTGACCAGACTTTGCAGATTACACAGGAATTGTATGAAAAAAAGCTTGTTACATATCCGCGTACTGATGCAAGGGTGCTGTCAAGTGCGATTGCAAAGCAGATTGACCGTAATATCAGAGGACTTTTAGGATATGATGTTACAAAGGATTATGCAAAAGAGATACTGGACGGCGGCTATTATAAAGGAATTATTAATACCAAATACGTAAATGACAGCCAGATAACCGACCATTATGCAATAATTCCGACAGGACAGGGAATTGGAGCGCTTTCCGCGCTTTCGGAGCTTTCAAGAAATGTATACGAGGTTATAGTAAGGAGATTTCTCGCCGTATTTTATCCTGCCGCAGAGTATAAGAAAATTTCACTTACAATAAAACTGGATAATTTTCCTGAAAGATTCTTTACTTCGGCGAAGATTCTTACAGTACCGGGATTCCTTCCTGTTACTGAGTTTTCGTTTAAGAAAAAAAGCTCTGAGAATACCGATACCAAAGAAAATGACAGTGAAGAAGTTACACAAACCATGTCTGATGAGATGTTTGCTAATCTTATGACGCACTTGAAGAAGGGAATGCCTCTTACGCTTACAGGTTTGAATATAAAAGAAGGCGAGACGTCTCCGCCGAAAAGATACAATTCAGGACAGATGATACTTGCTATGGAAAATGCCGGACAGCTTATAGAAGATGAGGATTTAAGAGCACAGATAAAAGGAAGCGGAATCGGAACAAGTGCGACGCGCGCTGAGATTTTAAAAAAACTTGTGAGTATAGGATATATAGTGCTAAATAAAAAGACGCAGATATATACGCCTTCACTTATAGGAGAGTCTGTGTACGAGGTTGTCAATGCTTCGATTAAGAGCCTTTTAAATCCTGAGCTTACCGCAAGCTGGGAGCTTGGGCTTTCTCAGGTGGCAGAAGGAAGTATAACAGAGCAGGAATATATGGGAAAACTTAATGGATTTATTGTAAGAAATGTAGATTATGTCAAGAATAATATATATATTCAGGCAATAAAGCAGAGACTTAACAGTCTCAGGCAGTATTATAAATGAAAGGAAATATCGCAATGAAAATAGAGGAATTATTTGACCTTAATCAGACAATTGCAAAAGATTTATTTGAGGGACACACGTATCCTTGGGAAGTGCTTCCTCTTATCGGTGATTTTATTATTGAACTCGGAAAAACGCTTCCTAAAGATGAGTATGACCTTATCGGGGAAAATATATGGGCGGCAAAATCAGCTAAGATTGCAGAAAACGCAAGTATAACCGGTCCCGTCATCATAGGAAAAAATGCTGAGATAAGACAGTGTGCATTTATACGGGGAAAGGCAATTATCGGAGAAAATGCGGTAGTCGGAAATTCAACAGAGCTTAAAAATGTTGTTTTATTTAATAACGTACAGGTTCCTCATTATAATTATGTCGGAGATTCTATTCTCGGTTACAAATCTCATATGGGAGCAGGTTCAATTACGTCAAATGTAAAATCAGATAAGACGCTTGTTACAATCAACGCATCATTGTATGACGGTACAAAAATTGAAACAGGACTTAAGAAAATGGGAGCTGTTCTTGGAGATTTTGTTGAAGTCGGCTGCAACAGCGTACTTAATCCGGGAACTGTTATCGGACGACAGACTAATATATATCCGATTTCAAGCGTAAGGGGATATGTTCCCCAAAACAGCATAGTTAAGACTGGTGGGGTCATTATTGAAAAACATTAGATTGGTATTTTACAGGTTTACGCTTATATTATTATTTTTCCTTATGTTTATAGCGTTTTCTTTTTCTATTGTTACTGTTCCGGATAAAGAAAAAATATTTCTTAATCCGGGACAAAGTTATATTATATACATTATTTCGGGAAGCGTGCTGATAGGGGTTCTGTTATTTTGGGGATACAGAAAAATAACGGAAATGTCAAATTATATTTTGACGGCGGGCATTATTTTCGGAGTTATTATTGTACTTCAGGTCCTTATTTCAAGGATTCTCATTAATCCTATAACAGACTGTTTTACAACTATAGACCAGGCTATTGCAATGGCAGAGGAACAAAACGGTCTTCTTAATAACAAAATGGCATATTTTGAACGGTATACCAATAATTATTTCTTTACTGTTCTTATGTATTTTTATTTTAAGGTTATCAGAATCTTTGGCGCGGATTATTTTTATTCGGCAGTTGTTTTGAATATCATATGTATTGATTTGTCTGTATTCGGATGTTTTAATATTGTAAATATATTGTTCGGAAAGAAGCGTGCTCTCGGAGCTTTATATCTTTTGGCATTTTGCCCTACAACTTATCTTTTTGTAAGTTTTCCTTATACCAATACGTTCAGTGCGCCTTTTATAGCGGGAGTGCTGTATTTTTCGTTAAGAATTGTAAATGAGAAATATGAGCCAAAAAAGTTTTTAATAAATGTTTCGGGCTTTATTTTTTGTGCGGTGGTAGGAACACTTATCAGGCCGACTACGGTTATTGCTTTAATTGCTGCGGTAATTTATATGATTATGAAAAAGAAGAGCATTAAGTTTTTTGCCGGGTTTTTTGGAATGCTTGCTGTTATGTGTATTGTTTTTATTGGCGGCAATATGGTTGTTAAACATCATTTGCTGAATAAGAATAATACAGGCGGTTTTCCTGCAACTCACTGGGTTATGATGGGGTTAAATGAAACAGGCGTAATTACGAGTGAAGATGTAATGTTTACTAAAAGCTTTCCTACAAAATCTGAGAAAATCGAAGCTAATGTAAAGGTTATAAAAGAGCGTTTAGGAGATTTGGGAGTAGGAGGGCTTACGACTTTATATGCAGATAAAATAGGGGAACTGTGGGGAGTCGGAACGGATGATTTTCAGACGCATCATTCGAGCGCTGTCCGTTACACAGACAGTTATGAGTTTATTTACGGTAAAAATAACGGGTGGCTTATAATGTACTGCCAGATGTTTCGTGTACTTGAATTATTAATGGCGTTAATTTTCATTGTGCATATGTTCAGAAATAAATCTGTAGATAAAATGTATCCTGTTGCGCTGACTTTACTTGGAATTATGGTTTTTCTTATGTTATGGGAAACTAACAGGAAGCATAATATATGCTTCATACCGATACTGGTAATTATTATGGAGAGTGGATTTAACTGCTGTAGATATAATGCTGCGGGAAAATGTAAAAAAATGGCTGCCATATATGGTATTATTGCGTTATTTCTGGCAGGAGACGTATTAATGATTATTGATAAGCCTTATTTTACGGATACGCCGTATACAGCGCGTGATTACTCGCTTTATCGTATAGGTAACAGACTGAAAAAAATTGATAATGTTCTGGAGAATGGAAAATACGTCGAGCAGACATTTTCCACAGAAAAACCGTTTAATGTAGTTGCAGTTCATTTTAAAGTAAATGATGTAAATAATCAGGAAAGTAATTATAAGCTGTCTCTGTATAAAGACGGTAAATGCACGGAGTCTGTTGTTATCGGAGCAGGCGATACCGCAGAGGAGGGCTGGTATTATATGCGCTGTAATGAACCAAAAGGCAGTTATACGCTTAAGATAGAAGGAAATCAGGGTACGGCTGATACGATGAGTCCGTTTGTAATGCAGGGAATAAAAATGGTTCCGTATAGGAATACCAGCATGTATGTAGCAGGAAAAGAAGCCGGCGGTTCGTTGTCGTTTAATGTGTATAATGAAGGTCAGAAAACAGTAGTATCAGAAGCGGTATTTTGGTTTATATTTGGGGTTTTGGCAGTATTGCAGATAATTGTTGTCAAAATATGCATTATTTTCCGCTCTTCATTGACAAAAAAATTATAATATTGTATTCTTAAATGGTTTGGAAATATATTTATAAAAAAGATAACTACGAAAGGAGTTTCAACATGATTTATTCAAAAGAAGTAGAAGAAATGTGTCCGGTTGCTCAGGGCGTAAGCCATGGATGCGCTCCGATTCCGG
>ERZ857785.3549-NODE-3549-length-11366-cov-3.543630_pt1 | contig 11366 bp, 9 predicted proteins | sample MGYA00519763_ERZ857785 | MGnify/ENA primary metagenome ERZ857785 (study PRJEB31778, sample SAMEA3449365) | human gut metagenome | biome: human gut; feature: human-associated habitat; material: faeces | place: United Kingdom | collected 2010/2012 ... | reverse complement strand
CCTTCCATGGGTTATACCCTAAGAGCAAACCACCCGCTATGCGGGTGGTCCTGATTTCGCTATGCTGTGGATTTCTACACGGGCTTCACCTCGACGCCGGCCTCGGTCAGCGCGGTGCGGATCTTGCCGGCGAACTCGAGAGCGTGGACGTTGTCGCCGTGGATGCAGATGGTGTCGGGCTTCACGGTGATCAGCTTGCCCGATGCCGACTCGATGGTGCCCTGCTTCACGGCGCGCACCACGCGCGCCACGGCGAAGTCCTCATCGGTGATGACGGCGTCGGGGAGCTTGCGCGACACCAGCAGCCCCTCGTCGGTGTAGTTGCGGTCGGCGAAGAACTCCTGCGCGGTGCGGATTCCCTCCGCCTGGCCCGCGCGGATGAGTTCGCTGTTCGCCAGGCCCACCAGCACCAGGTCCAGGTTGGCATCGTGCACGGCGGCGGCCACGGCGCGGGCAAGCTCCGGGTCCACGGCGGCGCGGTTGTACAGCTGGCCGTGCGGCTTCACGTGGTGCATGCGCGCGCCGGTGGCGTGGCAGAAGGCCTGCAGCGCGCCGATCTGGTACAGGATGTAGTCGTAGGCCTCGTCGGGCGACATGGCGATGTCGCGGCGGCCGAAGCCCTGCAGGTCGGGGTAGCCCGGATGCGCGCCCACGGCCACGCCCGCCTCGGCGGCAAGCTTGACGGTGCGGCGCATAACCGCCGGGTCTCCGGCGTGCATACCGCACGCCACGTTGACGCTGGAAACCAGCGGGATGACCTGATCGTCAAGCCCGAGCGTATATCGCCCGAAGCTTTCCCCCAGGTCGGAGTTGAGATCGATGCTCGGCATGTTCAAACACTTCCATTTCCATATACATGAGCGTGCGCGCACGGCGTCGGTTCGGGTTGTTCTCCCTCGGACAACCTTGGGCGGGTCGGCGCGGTTGCCCGGTTAGCCCTTCAGGTCCACGTTCTTGGTGTCCGTGATCAGCATGTAGCCGGGGGCGTGCGTGATGGCGAACGGCGGCTTGCTGTTCATGACGATGGACTGTGGGGTGACGCCGCATGCCCAGAACACCGGCACCTCGCCGGGGTTGATGTCCACCGGGTCGCCGAAGTCGGGCTTGGCGATGTCCTTGATGCCGATGACGGAGGGGTCGCCGATATGCACGGGCGCGCCGTGCACCTTCGGGATGGCGCCGGAGATCTGCACCGCCTTCACCACCTGGTCGTAGGGGATGGGTCGCATGCTGACCACCGTGTTGCCGCTCATGGAGCCGGCCGGTTCGCACGCCAGGTTGGTAAGGTACATGGACACGTTGCGGCCCTGCGTGTTGTGGCGCATCTCGATGCCCGCCTCAATGAGCTCGCTCTCGAAGCTGAACGAGCAGCCGATGATGAACGCCACCAGGTCATCGCGCCAGTAGTCAACCACGTCGTCGACCTCGTCCACCATGACGCCGTCCTTGTAGATGCGGTATCCGGGGAAGTCGGTGGCAACGTCGCAATCCTTCGCGCAGATGTGCGTCATGCGCTCGCCCACCTCGGTGACCTCCAGGATGGGGCAGGGCTTGGGATTGCGCTGCGCGAACAGCAGGAAATCATAGGCCTGCTCGCGCGGCAGGATGATCAGATTCGCCTGCGCGTAACCCGGGCACAGGCCGCTCGTGGGAGCGGCGAACTTGCCTTCGCGGATCAGATGGCGCGCCTCGGCCGGCGTGGCATGGAGCATCTGCTCCCACACCTCGGCATCGACGCCTTCGGGCTTTGCGGGTACCGGCATTTCGATTCCCATAACGCTTCCTTTCGTTGATCCCTACACTTCGCCTGCAAGGAACTGCTCGATGAATCCCGTGTCGGCCAGGCCGGCGCGGAACGTCTCGTTCTCCATGATGGCGTATTGGAAGTCAAGGTTGGTGTTCACGCCCACGACCACCATCTCCTCGAGCGCGGTGCGCATCTTGGCGATGGCCTCGGTGCGGTTGCGGCCCTGCACGATGATCTTGGCGATCATGGAGTCGTAGTACGGCGAGATCTCGAAGCCGTCGTAGGCCGCGGTGTCCACGCGCACGCCGTTGCCGCCGGGCAGGTGCATCTGCGAGATAGTGCCGGGGCTGGGCATGAAGTTCTTCTCGGGCGTTTCCGCATTGATACGGCACTCAATGGCATGACCGGTCAGTTTTACATCTTCCTGCGTAAAGGAAAGCCGTTGACCGTCTGCGATCCGGATCTGTTCCTTGATCAGATCGATCCCTGTCACCCATTCTGTGACCGGATGCTCCACCTGGATTCTGGTATTCATTTCCATGAAATAGAAGTTGCCTTTGGGGTCTACGATAAATTCAATCGTTCCTGCATTGGTATAACCTACTGTTTTCGCAGCAAGAACTGCATATTCGTTCATTTTCCTGCGGGTTTTTTCATCAATGGCAGGGGACGGGGATTCCTCGATCAGCTTCTGATGATTTCTCTGTACCGAACAGTCACGTTCTCCCAGTGCCACCACATTTCCATGACTGTCTGCCATGATCTGAATCTCCACATGGCGGGGATTTTCTACAAAACGTTCAATGTACATAGTATCATCCCCAAAAGCATTGGCTGATTCTCTCTGTGCCATATTAAACTGAAATTCAAATTCATCCTCATTGGCAGCCACACGCATTCCCTTGCCACCACCGCCTGAGGAAGCCTTGATCATAACCGGATATCCAATCTCTTCAGCCAGTTTTTTACCTGTTTCTGCATCGTATACAGGTTCCTTTGTTCCCGGTACAACCGGTACCCCGGCATCCATCATGGTTTTACGGGCATGGGATTTATTTCCCATCTTATCGATCACATCCGCATCCGGTCCGATAAAGGTAATTCCGTTTTCTTTGCATTTGCGGACAAACTCACTGTTTTCTGAAAGAAAGCCAAAACCGGGATGGATAGCATCTGCTCCCATATTTTCTGCTGCAGCAATGATCCGGTCCATGTTCAGGTAGCTGTTTCTGGCAGGACCTTCTCCGATACAGATACGCTGGTCTGCCAGCTGTACATGAAGGCTCTTAGCATCTTCTTTTGAATAAACAGCTACACTTCGGATCCCCAGATTCCTGCAGGCACGTATGATCCGAACTGCAATCTCCCCACGGTTGGCGATCAAAATTTTATTAAACAATATGAAAGCCTCCTTATCCTACAGTCTCTTAACACGGAACAGAGGCTGTCCATATTCTACTTTCTGTTCATTACTTACCAGAACTGCTTCAATCTCACAGTCATAGTCACTCTGGATCTCATTCATAAGCTTCATAGCTTCCAGAATACACACTGTCTGTCCTGCTTTTACCTGATCTCCCACCTTTACAAAAGCAGGTACATCCGGAGCAGCTGCAGAATAGAAGGTTCCTACGATAGGAGAAGTGATAAACAGACTTTCCTCCTCTTCTTCCTCTGCTTTTTCCACAATTGTATTCACAGGTGCAGATGCAGCCACAGGAACTCCCGTTGCAACTACAGGAGGATGATCCAGCTTGCTCATTGTAATCTTTACATCCTTGTCCTTATATGTGAATTCATTAAGGGATGAATCCTCAATAATCTTTACCAGTCCTTCAATCTTCTCTAAATCCATCAAACATTATCCTTTCTGTCTATTTTATATTATTTTTTACGGTTATTCTTCAAACAGCTTGCGCAGTCTCTTTGCCACCAGACGGCAATCCAGAACCTCTTTACATGGCTGATGAATGATCTTTCTCAGTCCGTCAAGTTCTTTCATTTCCTCAACATAAAGAGCCTGAGCCTCCTGTACGGTAATTGCCTTGAAATGTATCTTATCATCTGTTTTTCTCTGTACCAGCTTGGGAATATCCACAGATGCCACTGTGGCAATTTTCCCATAACCGCCCGTTGTCTGACGGTCAGCCAGCAGAATGATAGGTTTACCATGGGAAGGTACCTGTATAGCCCCAAATGCGATTCCGTCGGAAATAATATCCGAAGTCTTCTTAGGAGCAATAAACGGTCCCTCCAGCCTGCAGCCCATACGGTCAAATTCATTTGTCACTGTATACTCACTGCCCAGGAAAGTCTGGATGCCCTGTTTGCTGAACATACCATCCTGCGGTCCCATTACTACCCGCAGTGTTGCTTCTGTCTGATCAAACTCATCCATATCAAGCTTTCGGGAAAGGAAAAACGGCAGATAACGTCTCTTAATACGAAATCCGATATAATCGTCCGCTTCCAGTTTTCTTCCCTTAAATCCGCCCAGACCACTCTTTAAATTGGTGCATCGGCTTCCCATCACTACCGGAATATCCAGATAACTGGAAAAAGCAATATAACCTCTGCTTCCCGTTCTGGCGCTTCCAAATTTCAGTACATCTCCCTTATTCATATACAGGGCTGTATACATGGGAGCCGGCTCTCCATTAATGGTTGGCTGGAAATCTCCGCCTGTGATTGCAATGATAGTAGCTGATGTAAATTCAAGGGTTGGGCCTATCAGCGTTATCTCCAATACTGCCTCATTCTCCGGATTATCCAGAAGAAGATTGGCTATTTTGAATGAACGGACATCCATGACTCCTGCCACACTGAATCCCTGACTCTGATATCCATAACGCCCCAGATCCTGAACCGTTGTCATCATTCCGCCTTTTAATATACGAATTCCCATTTTATGCCTCCTCATGAACGGTGCACTGGTATTCGCCACGTTCTACTAATTCTCTGATCCGTTTGTACTCATCTTCATCGATCGGTACAAAACGGATATAATCTCCTGCCTCTACCAGAATCGGGATTTCACGGTCCGGATCATAGGTTTTTACAGGTGTCATTCCCATCAGCTGCCATCCTCCCGGAGAATCCAGAGGATAAATCCCTGTCTGGGAACCACCGATTCCCACACTTCCTGCATTGATCTTGATTCTGGGATTTGCAAGACGGGGTGTATGGATCCTTTCATCCAGCCCGCCCAGATAACAAAAGCCCGGAAGAAAACCAAGCATATAGATCAGGTAATCTCTGGAAGAATGAATCTTTATTACTTCCTCTACGGAAAGTCCGGCATGTTCTGCAATATTCTCAATATCCGGGCCATATTCTCCTCCATAGCATACAGGGATCTCATAAACTTTTCTGCATCCTTCACCTGCTGTAACTTCCATCTTTAACAGAATTTCCAGTCTTTTTTTCAGGTCATCGTAGGAAATCACACGCGGGTCATAATTAACCAGCAAAGAACAGAACGCAGGGATCATATCTACAACTCCCTCTATATGCTGTTCTTTCATAAGCTGTACAGTGGCAGTGATCTTCCGGTTGATCTCCGGACTGATCTCTTTGCCAAATTCAACCAGAACAGAAGAATCACCTTCTGTTAAAATTCTAATGTCCGGCATAATCTGCTCCTCTTTTCTTAATCTTTTCGCCATGTCTTTTTATCTGCTTCTTTCTGCATCACATGGCTGTTAATGAACCAAAAAGGTGCAACCTGGACGATCACACCTTTTTGATATACTCTCCAGTCTGAAAACCGGATACATTTTCCTCAATTATAACAATGTACCGATCTTAGATACAAATGTAGTCACACCGAGGTATGCTGTAAGAATTACCACGATCACTCCAAGAATGGTAAGTACTACCGGATGATGATAATTCTCTCCCATAATAGATTTCTTATGTGCAGCGATCAGACAGATTGCCAGGGTGATCGGAAGAATCAGACCATTCACAGCACCTGCAAGTACAAGAAGTACTGCCGGATTTCCAAGGATAAACATAATGGCTGTAGAAATAATGATAAATCCGATGATCACTTTATTTTCATTTTCCTCGATAGACTTGCTGAAAGTCTTCAGGAAGGAAACTGAAGTATAAGCTGCACCGATAATGGATGTGATTGCTGCGCACAGAAGAACCAGACCTGCAAAACGGTATCCGATTCCACCAGCCCCCTGCTTGAAAGCGTCTGCTGCAGGATTTGCAGCATCCAGTGTTACGCCCTTGACAACAACGCCCAGAACAGCCAGAAACAGGAAAATACGAACAATCGTAGCAATGATCATACCCATAACAGAACTCTTGTTGATCTCTTTCAGGTTCTTTTCGCCTGTAATTCCTGCATCAATCAGACGATGTGCGCCGGAGAAAGTGATATATCCTCCAACAGTACCTCCCAAAAGTGTAAGGATTGCAGGAATCAGATTTGTGGCACCGGCTTCCGGTACAAATGTATTCTTCAATGCACTTCCTACCGGTGGTTTTACCACAATGATCACAACAAAGATTACGATAATCATAATGGCACCCAGTACCTTGGTAATAGTATCCATGGCACTTTTGGCATTTTTCAGCACAAATACCAGGATTGCCAAAAGACCTGCCAGTATGTAACCAACTTTGGTAGGTATTCCAAGCAATGTGTTAAAACCAAGTGCTCCGCCACCTACGTTTCCGATATTAAATACCAGACCACCGAATACGATCAGTATCGATACCAGATATCCCAGTCCCGGAAGTACCTTATTGGAAACATCCTGACCACGAAGTCCGGTCACACAAAGCACACGCCAGATATTCAGCTGTGCAATGGCTGCAAGGATTACGGAAACCAGGATAACAAATCCAAAACTTTCCTGATACTGTCCGGTAAAGGTTGCTGTCTGTGTCAGGAATCCTGGTCCGATTGCAGATGTGGCCATCAGAAACGCTGCGCCAAGTAAGGCTCCGCCACTCTTTTTCTTTTCGCTCATTTTTATTGCCTCCTTTTCATGTTATTATCGCACATTATACTAAAAAATGAATATTTACACAAGCAAAAATTATTTTTATAACTTTTGATGTCGAATTTTTGTTACTGTTCACTGGTAATATCCCGCGAGGTGTTTTTGTGAGCGAAGGTCACAGAAAACCCGAGACATACTGCGCGAATTTATGCGATTAGCATAAATTCTGTGCATCGCGAAGCGTGTTGCTGGGAACGGAGTGAACAGTAACTTTTGGCTACGTTGTGAACATGACAGTCAGGGGGCTTTTTATTGTAAAGCCTTTCTGAGTGTGCTATAATAAACCATAATTTTGGAGAAACAAAAAGGAATCAGTTCTATGATCGTTGTATATTTGATATTTTTGGCTGTCATTCAGGCTGTGACGGAATTTCTTCCTGTCAGCAGCCTGGGACATTTATGCATATTGGAACAATATATGGGAATCGGCCACGAAACCGGATTGCTGTCAGAAACGATGCTCCATCTTGGAAGTGCGGCAGCAATTATATTTTTGTTCCGCAAAGATTTAAAAAAAATCGGACTGGGACTTCTGGGGATGTTTATGGATATGATCGGTAATCTGAATCTATATATCCATAACAAGAAGACAGGGGAAAGTTTGGGCTATGCCAGAATAGTCACCGGAACATATCGGAAAACAGGTGCACTTCTTGTGATTTCCATGATTCCAACAGCACTTCTGGGACTTACAGGAAAACGGCTGGCTCTTCTGGCCGCAGACTCTCAGATTGTTCCGGGAATCGGATTTTTACTTACAGGCGTATTTCTTCTGGTAACAGATCTGAATAAATCCGGTGGAAAAAAGGGACCGAGAGAGGCTTCTTATGACAGCGCCATGTGGATTGGAATTTGTCAGGGGATTGCTGTCTTTCCGGGGATTTCCAGAATGGGATTTACGTTATGTGCTGCACTGTTATGCGGATATAACCGCAAATTTGCGGTTCGTTTTTCTGTTTTTATGAGTCTGCCTGCTATCATAGGTGCTTTTTTTACGGAAATCGGAAATTTTGGTGCTTCTGAAATGACAGCAGGACTTGGGTTTACATATGTATTTGCAATGATCATCGCCGGTTTTGCGGGATGTCTTGTTATCCGAAATACAATAGCCATGACTCAGAATATAAAATTACGCTATTTTGCATATTATTCATTTATAGTCGGTATTATTACACTGGCATTAAATTTTGCCCTGTAAAGGGAAGATATTTACGAGAAGATCAAGGAGGGGAGCCTTAGAATGGCAGCATCAAAGAGTAAGAATACCGGGCATTCGGGAAGAAATACAAAAAAGAAGACAGCAATGGAACAGGAAGTCGGCAGATTTCAGACAGAAATCATATTATTTGTGATTTTGGCCGCATGTGTAATCCTGATGGCAAGCAATTTTGGAGCAGGTGGTTTTGTGGGAGATGCGATCAGTAATTTCTGTTTCGGACTGATGGGACTGATGGCATATCTGTTTCCAATCGTATTTTTCCTTGAATCAGCATTTATTCTGATCAATAAAACAAACCGGCTGGCATATAAGAAACTTGCAGCGGCGTTTGTGATGTTTCTGTTTCTGTGTGGGGCAGCGCAGCTTCTCACAGATGGATATATGCAGAGTACAACTTTGCTGGATTATTATGCTTTAAGCGCAGATTATAAAACAGGCGGTGGTCTGATCGGAGGAGCGATCTGTATTTCTGTCACATCTGCTTTTGGAACTATCGGCGGATATGTGATCATTATACTGGCATTTGTTGTATGTATGATCATTATCACACAGCGCTCTCTGCTTGATTTTGTAACGCGGCTGGTTATAAAGGTGTGTGATTTTGTAAAAGACAGACATATGCGCTATATGCAGGGGCAGCCTGAACGTGAGCGATATAGAGAAGAACGTGCCAGAGAACGTCAGCTTATAAGAGAACAGCGGCGTGAAGAAAGAGTCCGCAGACTGGAGGAAGAAATTGGCGATGATGAATTTTCAGATGATGACTTTCTCATGGATCCTTCGGAAGCAAAAAAAATGAAAAAAGGCGGCTTTCTGGAAGGAACCAAGCTGACAGGCTATTCTGAACAGAAGCCAAAGAAAAAGGGGAAACTTCTGAAAAAAGCAGCAGATACAGATAAAGCAGCAGCCGAAGCTGCGGAGAATACCGAGAACACAGGGATTAAATCCTCTGATGATGCGGATAATAAACCATACATCGATGCTCCGATGAATTTTGAGATTCACAGAGCGGATACATCCCCGGATACATACGAGGCAGATAATGAATCACAACAGCAGGAAGACCTTCCATTTGAAGATGCTGTCACTGACCGGAAGAAATCTGTGGTTTCAGAACCGGAGGAAGATCTGCCCCCTTTTCAGGATGAGAAGGCAGTGCGGCCGCCTTCGAAAAACCCCAAATCTTCTGAAAAGGAGATACAGAGCGGAATTGTAAACATTCAGCATGAGATCACCCGACAGGAAGCAGCCGTAAAAAAAGAATATAAATTTCCAGCCTTAAATCTGCTGAAGAAAGGAAGCAGCAAAGCTCAGGGGGATTCTGATGCCTATCTGCGTAAGACTGCAAAAAAACTCCAGGAAGTACTTCACAATTTCGGCGTGAACGTGACTGTCACTAATGTGAGCTGCGGACCAACAGTTACCCGTTATGAACTTCAGCCCGAGATGGGAGTGAAGGTCAGCAAAATTGTAGGTCTTGCAGATGACATCAAACTGAATCTTGCCACTCCTGATATCCGTATTGAAGCACCGATCCCCGGCAAAGCAGCAGTGGGCATTGAGGTTCCCAATAAAGAGAACAGTACGGTTATGCTCAGAGATCTGCTCCAGTCAGAAGAATTTCAGAAGGCAAAATCCAAACTTTCTTTTGCAGTAGGAAAGGATATTGCAGGTAAGACTGTAGTTGCGGATATTGCCAAAATGCCACATCTTCTCATCGCAGGTGCAACCGGTTCAGGTAAATCAGTATGTATCAATACACTTATCATCAGTATCCTGTACAAGGCAAATCCGGATGAAGTAAAGCTTATCATGATCGATCCTAAAGTAGTAGAGCTCAGTGTGTATAACGGAATTCCACATTTGTTTATTCCGGTTGTGACAGATCCGAAGAAAGCAGCAGGCGCATTAAACTGGGCAGTACAGGAGATGACAAACCGTTACAATACATTTGCGGAGTACGGTGTCCGTAATCTGGATGAATATAATAGAAAAGCAGAGCAGATCAAGGCGGCAGGAACTGAAGAAGAACCTGTGAAAATGCCGCAGATCGTGATCATCGTGGATGAGCTTGCAGACCTTATGATGGTTGCGCCCGGAGAGGTGGAGGATGCTATCTGTCGCCTGGCCCAGCTTGCACGTGCGGCAGGTATCCATCTGATCATTGCCACACAGAGGCCGTCTGTAAATGTTATCACCGGTCTGATCAAGGCGAATATGCCTTCCAGAATTGCTTTCTCTGTATCTTCCGGTGTGGATTCCAGGACAATTCTGGATATGAACGGAGCCGAGAAGCTTCTTGGAAAAGGTGATATGCTCTTTTATCCTCAGGGATATCAGAAGCCTGCAAGACTTCAGGGTGCATTTGTATCTGATGATGAGGTAAGTGCTGTGGTTGAATTTCTTGCAGATAAAAATCCGGGTGTCCAGTATAACCAACAGATCGAGCAGCAGGTAAATTCTCCTGTAACAACAGGTATGTCCGGAGATGAAAGGGACATCCATTTTGAAGAAGCAGGTAAGTTTATCATAGAGAAAGAGAAAGCTTCTATTGGTATGCTGCAGAGAATGTTTAAGATTGGTTTCAACAGAGCGGCAAGAATCATGGATCAGCTCTGCGACGCAGGTGTAGTGGGACCGGAAGAGGGAACAAAACCGAGAAAAGTTCTTATGTCTATGGAGGAGTTTCAGAATTATCTGGAAAATCAGTAAGTGAGGACTGTCTATGAAATGTCCTAAATGTCATAAAGAGGTGGAAAAAGGCTCTCTGTACTGCCCCTACTGCCTTGCGGAGATACCCTGGGTAAGAGAATTCAGCACAGTGGAAACTCTGATGAAAAAGGAGCAGCAGAACCGCCCATCCGAAAAAAAACAGAAAACAGAAATTATAAAATATTTCAAACATCCAAAAAGAAGAAAGCTGAAATTCAGCAGAAAACAGCTTCTATGTCTGCTTCTGTGTGCGGCGACACTGCTGGGGTTCTTTTGTTATCGGCAGTTAAATACTTTTTCTGCCTTATATTCCAGAGCAAAAAAACAATATGCACAGCAAAACTATGAAGAAGCACAGCGGATTGCAGAAAATGCTCTGGATAAAAATCCCAAAAATGAAGCCGCCAATCTTCTTCTGGCCAAAAGTATGGAGAAATCAGGCGATAAACGATCTGCACTTCTTGTTTTGCGCCCGTTTATCCAGAACAAAACTGCGGGAACAGGAATATATAAAGAGTATGTGAAGCTTCTTACACAGGAGGGAAAGACCAACGAAGTCAGACTGATCCTGAAATCTGCTGACAGAGAGGTGCAGAATGCCTGCGCAGAATATATCTGCGAAACACCTGTATCAAATCCTGCCCCCGGAACCTATACTACAACGCAG